>SDBV01003437.1_pt1 | contig 23349 bp, 38 predicted proteins | sample 2277081 | NCBI WGS metagenome assembly SDBV01 (sample SAMN10402039, study PRJNA504765) | marine sediment metagenome | isolation source: marine sediment core GS10_PC15, 223 cmbsf | place: Arctic Ocean: Southern Knipovich Ridge | collected 2010 | reverse complement strand
CATAATCGCCCGCAGCATCAGCGTGGGAAGTGCCAGGGCGAACCTCTCCGACCTCCAGCTGGAACTCCAGAGTCCGTTTCTCGTCCGATGTTACCTTAAAAACTTTGAATTTCATCATACCTCTGGCCATCTCATTCATCTCCTTCCTGAAAAGAGGGGCAGGGCATCAACGGCGACCTGCTTCTTTCCCGGGTGTTCAATTTTCACCTTCCTGGTGACCGGTAGCGACCTTTGAGGCCAGTCGTACTTCGCCAGGAACTCTGGCTCCATGTAGCGCCAGCCCCGAAACCGCATCCTGGGGTAAGGTATCGGATGAAGCAGAACCACCATGGACCCCTGGATATCGGCCTTCTCAGCTAGCGGGAGAGCTGCCTCAAACACCTGGGATTTGTCATCTCCGGAAACCAGGTAGCTCGCTCCATACGTTCGCTGGCCACAGAGCCGGCGGGGTTCAGCCATGCAGGCGGTCGATGAGACCACCCGGACGTTCAGGTTGTCGTACTCCTCCTGATACTTTTTAATCTTCTCCTCGTCATCAAGGATAACCTCGACCCCACTCACCACGAAAAACCCGAATATCCTGCCCTGGCCCTTCTTTCCCTCATCATGGGCAAGAAAGCACCGGGACTTCCCGGGCACAATTTCGCTGGGTAGCATTGGGACTCTCTTGGCACATCCCAGGTTGAGAGCTTCTTTGATGAAGTCATCGGCTGTTGGATAGAATTGTGTCCCTACAAACATTATGATATCCGGCGGTTGGTTTTCTTTTTCCATTTCTGTCCCTTCCCGGCGGTCGGGCTGGTTAAACAGGAAGGCGTAGCAGGTAAGCATTTTAGCTACAACGCTCCGTTGTCAGCCCGACCGCATCGGTTTCACCATTATACTATATTGCCTCTAGGCATTGTCAAGCCCTTTTCGCAGATTATTTGCAACTAGCCTCTGCCTCGTAGCCAGGTCAATTATAATCTCTCGCTCCAGCACATCAACCACATCTTCATCTGGGGTAGCCTCTTTGCGCCATTCGTCTGCCTGCAAATCGGCCTCCCTTCGGTCAACGAATACCTCCAGCTCGTCTAGTACTCCCTTGTAGATAAAGATGGCCACATAAACCATTGGCTAGTCCTCCTGCCCGGACTCATCCTGAGCAACCTGAGAAACCCTGGCTGCAGCCGCTGCAGCCTCCTCTGTTAGCTTCGGCTCAAGCATGAGAACCTGGGTCTGGGTCACCCCGGCGCCGATCTCAAGGTAGAATTTCCCGCGGCCGATGAGGACAATACCCAGAACTTCTCCTTTGCGAACGGCCTCCAGAGCTTCCTGTGCCCATTTGATAGCCTCTCTCTCGGTATTGGACATACTGACTTCTCGTGGGAACCCCTCCGTGGGCACTATGATGTGCCAGTAATCCTCAGCCTCAAGGATAGTAGCCTTAGCTGGGTCTCCCACCTGAATTGTGGCGGTTGGACCGCAGCTGGTCAGTGCTCTCCTGAAGCGCTCGCCGTGGTAGGCCACCTTCTTGTCCGGGCCAGAGAACATCTGCACCGGTACGGACTCGCAGGCCACCGTCTCCCCTGCTTGGCTCTGGAGATACATCCTGCAGCCGGCTGAGCTGAAGACCACCCCTACCACCTCGGGCTTGTGCTGGCGAATGAGCTTGATCCAAGCCTTGGTATCGATGATGACCTCCATGTCCGAGTCTTCCGGGACGGCCGCCGGATAGTCGATGTATGGGCTGGTCTCGAGCTCTACCCAGACATCTCCCATTTTGAGCGCGTCCCATGTAGCTCTTCCATCCTGCCGAATGGCCGCTGGCTCAGCGGCTGCCACCAACTGCTCTGGACCAACGTTTACCTCTTCCCCGTTATAGTGGCGCTGGGAGAAGTCCTTGACTCCAGCCGCTTTCAGCAGCCAGTTACCGTCTGGAAACGGTAAAGCCACGGTCAGGTGGGCCATTCGGTACCCATCCGTTGCCGTGAGCTGGAGAACCCCACCCTGGGACTCGGCGTAAACGCACGCCAGGTTTGGGGGGGTGTCGCTGGCCATGAAGGGAGTTATCCTCCTCAGTGCTTCGGCCAGTCTATCGCCATCGACCTTCTTGACGATGGCTGTCGCTGTCTGTTCCATAATGACAGCACCTCCTAATGTAAATTTGAGCAGTAATCTGCCCACGGAAACCCACGAACCAATGAACCTTGAGGCTCACAAAGGTGAACCTTTTGGCTCACTGACTCGTGCGTTCGGCGTCGGAAACTTACTGACTCTGGGACGGCATCCACCCTGGCTTCCGATAGACGGTGACAATTAGTGGAGACTCTCCCGGCCCAGCGCTAGCGTAGGGTTCTGGCTCCTTGTATTTCTCGTATGTCCCATTCCTCGATTTACCGTTCTGTACCAGAGTGACCTCCTCCCCGTCAATCACAACTTTAATCTCTGACATCGACCTTAACCCTCCTTCCTTCTTTATTTATGGCTCAGGTTGCTGCTGAAACGCCTCCTTAAGAATAAGTGAAACAACTGAGAACCTTAACGGGTGGCCACCAGAGACCGACGGCCACGAAGCGCATCCAGACGATGTTCCGCAGGCAGGTCTCCCCGGTCTCGTGGAAGACCAGAGCTCTTTCCTGAAAGCTCACACCCACCTGGAATATCCTGCCGGCAACCTCGAGTTCCATCGTCTGACCGACTACACGGCAGGATTCGGTGGCCTCCTCAAGCCCCTTGAGGCCAAGGTCAAACACCTTGGCCTCAACGATAATCTCCTTCCGTATCATTTGACGCCTTCCTTTTCCAGCTTCTTCAAGAGGTCGGTCAATGAGCCTCCCCTCTCTCGAACACCAGCCTGCACAACAGGCTCGACTGCCACAGGAGGCATGGGCGCAGGAGAGCCACCAGCCGATGCTTGCCAGTCAGCACGGAGAGTTGTTTCGTAATCCTGGGTGTGCTTGCAGGTTCGCCCGCCTGGTGGGTTGCGTCGTGTCCAGCCCATGCAGTCACAGGATGTACTCCCATCGTTCACCTCACAGAGGGTATATGTCTTGCCCGAGCCCGACTTGCTCGGATAGCGGGCTGCCGGGATATAGACCTTACCTCCCACCTGGTTACTCGTATGGCTGCCAGGCGGAATGAGTGTCCCGCCTATTCTGCTACTTGACATATCTCACCTCCTTTCACTTGAATCTCCTTCAAAGGAGAGGGGCTTCGCCCCTCTTAAGACGCTGAAGCCACCGCCCTTCTGGAGCTGTTTCACTATCTTCAGCGTCTCCTCATTGCACTTCGCACAGTGGTAGGGATTAAAGCCATTCTGGTACTCGGCCTTCTCCTTATCGCAATTCTGGCACATCCCCCCGTTCTGCTGGTGGGTTTCCTCCGCTAAGCGTGCCTTCTCGGTCAAGCTCTGCAGAACCTCCTCGAAGCTGTGTGCCTTCACCTGGATAGGTTTCCTTTCTACCTTATCACTCATGATATATCCTCCGGCGTGAACATCGGTTGAAGGTGCTGGAAGATAGGCCAGATGAGCTGGCCAGTCTTGGTGATGTCGTAGTATTTGATGTAGCACACCAGGACAGGCTTCACCCACGACTCCAGCTTGGGGACTTTAGTCCCGTTGCCGAAGGGGGTTACATCCGTTCTCAACGGTAGAAGGGTAGCGTAGAGGTCTTGGAGTTGCTGGTACTTAAAACCAGACCCAGCGCATCCGACCCAGCGCAGCCCGCCATTTTCTGGCTGCCCGAGAACCACAGCACCCATCAAGTCCTCACGCCAGCCAGTCCCCTTTGTGAACCCGCAGATGACGTAGTTGGCATAGTGGGGAATCTTGAACTTTGTCCAGGCGGAGCCACGTCCTCCGAGAGTATAGAGGCCACTTTTGGTCTTGGCCATGACTCCATCAAAGACCTGGCGTCCTGCCTTTTCGTTGATAGCTTTCACCTGCTCCATTAGCTCGATACCGCTTCCGTCAACGTAGGGAGCTAATCTTACCTTCTCATCGGGAATAAGAATTTTTTCCAGGATCTCCCGCCGCTGCATCTGGTCGGCCTTTGCTTTCCCACCGGCCGTCAGGTCGAACTCATCCACTCGGGCAACTTCAAAGACCTGATAGATGGCAGGATAGCGTTCACTCAGAGCCTTGACGGTCAGGGGATTGGTCTGGCCAATGCGCTGCTGGAGAGCATTGAAGTCAGGAAGCCCATCGGCTCCCAGACAAACCACCTCCCCATCTATGCTTACCATCTCGCCCTTTAAGTTCTTGCCCAAACCAAACAACTCTGGGAACTGGGCGGTGTAGTCCAGCCCGCTCCGTCCCTGGAGTCGGGCTGACCCACCTTCCTTATGGCCGATAATCCGCATCCCGTTATACTTGAGGTCGAAGATGTAGTTGGGATTATCAAACGGCTCATCGCCCGTCTGGGCAAGCATCGGATTAACGGTTTCCATTAAGGCACCTCCGTCCTCGTCATTTCTTCCATCCTCGCGGACAGAGTGCCCTCGGCCTTTTCCGCCGCACCCTCGGCATCTTTCGCCTTTTTCTCGGCATTGATAGAGGCCATGAGAGCATCCACCAAGTCCATCGCCGGCTCTGCGGGAGTAGCTTCTGCTACGGTGATGGGAGTGCCATTCAGCTTGCCCTGGATGCAGTCAAGCAGGGCTTTGCGGTATTCATCCTGATACTGGCCGAGGTTAGCAACGGGAGTCTGGAGAGTCTGAAGTAGGGTAATTGCCATCTCCATCTCTGTCTGCGAAACATCAACCAGCTTCGGAGCCACCTCATCTGGGTTGCGTAGCTCATCCGCATAGTAAAGGGTCTGTAACAGGATTACTCCGCCGAAGGCTCGTATCGTGGCGAGGTGTTCCCTTTCCCGGTAGCCGAGCTTGCATATCCCCACCATGTTGACCTTACTCATCGCCTGAAGGAATAGGCTGAACGCCTTTGTCCCAGCGTCCTCTGGAGCCAAAAAGTAAGGCTTGTTGTAGTGCCGTGGGTCAATCTGCCCACTTTCCACAAACGCCACCACATCAATGCTCTTTAGGGACTTAACCGGCAGGGAGGTAAAGTCGGACTCTTCCATCAAGACATACTGGTTATCACCGACCGGATAGCCCTTCATCAGCTCGGCCTGCTCTACCTTGCGGTCGCAGGTCGGACACCACTTTGGCACCTGGATGCGGGTATTACACTCCTTGTGCAGCTGGTTGAAGTGGACTGCCTTTTCCTCGGTGGCCGAGTATAGCTTGACAGGTACGCTGACCATCCCGAAGCCCATAGCCCCTTTCCAAATTGACCTTGGAGCCATTTCAGATATCCTCCTTTCTAAAGATTTGCCACCACCACCCCACTTCTCGTTTCATAGGCTTGTCCCCCTTTCGTTATTTCCGGAGTTCATCACCCCGCTGCGAGGCCTCAGGACTTTGTGTGTGCGAAAAACGAAAAAAATCCTGAGACCCCAGGGCGGATGGATGAGCTTCTAGCTTAAACCAGCTTCCTTCAACCAGTTTTCTTCCCTCATCCGGTCATAGATGGCATCGGCTTGGACGGCAAAGTAATCGGTTACTTCCTGTTCAGCATCCATCCAGACCTGCATTTGAAGGGAGGCGGGCAGGTCGTTAAATGGCCTGCCATGCCTCCACTCAGCTATCTCATCGGCCTTGACGATAATTCTCTCCTCCTGGTCTCGATTTACTGCCCCCATGTTGTCCCCCTTTCGATTTTATTTCCCGAGCTTGTCAGCGTGGGACGAAGCCTCTATCGTGTAGCCACCAGCTTTTTCACCAGATTTGATACCTTCCCAGGTAGCTCGCTGATTGAGCCGATGGTCTCCCAATTTCCCTCACCGTATTGTTGCCCTAACATACGAGCGTAAGTATTCAGGGAGATAGCCCACACCGCATAGCCATCTTTCCGACACGCCTCAACTGCCTGAACTACGGATGCTTGCTCGTCAGGAGAGCCATCAGTGAAGTGGATAATTACCTTCTGTCTCTCCGGCATCCTGTCCATCAGCGTCTTAAGTGAGGCAATCGCCGGTCCGGATGGAGTGCCACCGCCCTGCTTGACATTTCCCAAGCAGAGCCGAGGCATATCCCTGTCGCAGATTCTGGTGGTCTGAACATCGAAGTATCCGCCTGTATAGGTCAGGGCTAGGAAGTTGACGCCCTTCTTCTGTGTCAGTCCCTCAGCAAAGACACAAGCCGTTGCCCAAACATAGTTCATATTTCCGCTCATTGACCCCGACACATCGAGAAGGAGACCAACGGCCAAGTCGGGAGTCGACAAGACCTGTCTCTGCTTGAAGGCTCTGGTGTTTCCGGCGCCGACCCTGGCCAGATTACGGCGGTCTAGTTTCCCGACGGTCAGCCCGCTGAGGTATCTGGATTTGACTTGTGCTTGGCGGTCAAAGACTCTCCGCATCTCCTGTATCTCGCTCATAACCTGCTCCCGGACTTTGTCCGCCGCTCGGCTATCATAATCAGCTTTCTTGGTCTGGGCGGCTACATCCCCGATTGGCTTGTTGAGAACTTCCGCCACTGATTTAGAGAGGTCTTCCAGTTCGTGAGCCACGGCATCCAGGATTTCCTCGAGCAGTTCCTCTGGCATTTCTTCAATGTCCCGTAGGTCGAACTCGTCAAGGTTTCCCGGGGCTCCCTGCTCATCACCGCCCTGCTCTCCGCCTTCCTCGGCCTCGCCTTCCTCTGATTGCTCTCCAGCTTCACCGCTAAAGTGTCCGAATTCCTGTTCTGGCTCGGCTGACTCGGCTTCGGCTTCTGGCTCGGCTTCGGCTTCTGGCTCGGCTTCCTTATCTATATCTATGTCTTGTTGGCCTGCCTCGCCAGAACCGCCAGTCTCTTCACCTTCGGCCTCTTCTTCTTCGGCTTCCCCAGCTTCGGGCTGTCCGTCAGCTTCAGCTTCTTCCTCTCCCTCGCCTTCTTCTTCTCCCTCGCCTTCGCTCTTGCCCTTGCCCTTGGAAGATCCCCCACCGGTTTCCCCCTCGGTGCCTTCCTCACCACCTTCTTCCTCTCCCTCGCCGGCCTCGTCCTCACCCTTCTCTCCCTGGTCGCCTTTCTCCTGCGATGGTTGTGGTTGTGCAGGAGGTTGCTTCTTGGGAAGAGGCTCATCCCGCTTTGGAAAGTTATCTGTCAGGTAGTCCCAGCAAGCAAGGGCAAGCTTGATGCGTAGAGTAGCCTGGGAGGTCTGAACCGCCTGGACAGATTTACCCAACAGGAAGGTCAAAGCCTTGTGGACTCTGGCACTCATCTTTTCAGGAAGTGGATGGTTGTAGAGTGAGCAGGCTATCCAGAGGTTCAACATCTGGTTGTAGGTGGGACGCGGGTCCCGAGCGATAACCGCAAGGTCTATGGGACGCTGGCTATCGATTTTCTGGCGTGAGATGTGGATGTACTCTCCCAGGACTGGCCATTGCTCTCCCACATGGTAGTCTATAAAGGCGTCCTCCAGGATGTTGTCCACTCGCAGGATTTCTTCTACCTTGCAGGCCATTGTCCTGCCAACAATGAGCCTCTCAACCTCATCCTTTGCTGTTTCCGACGACCAGAGACAGTGTCCACCTTCGTGGGCAGCGTATCCGATAACCTCGTCAACCGCCTCACCCTGGAAGGGAGGTGTTAGCTCCCGAAGGGGCGAGTAGTCCAGAAAGACACGCATCTCGGCAGGCTTTCCCTGCTGGGTGCGAACCCACCAAGTCTGGGACTTGCCGTTGGTTGACCAGACAGTACGGACACCGCTTCCCATCACGCCGATGAGACTATCCGAGCCACGCAGAACCGAGGTCAGTTCCCTCACTCGGTCGTCCGAGGCATCCTGTCGCCAGAAGTCGCTCATGCTTCCTCTGTTCGCCATCTTCATCCCCCCTTTCCGGCCTAGCATTATCAAGTGGGGTAGGCCATTTCCCCACGAAACTGGGATGCCCAGCTGAAGCATCCCAGTCTTTCACTTAGTTTTTCAGGGAGTCCAGTTCGTGTAGAGCTTCTGCCATGTCCAAGTCACGATTGATAATTTTGTTCTCTCCCATATCAGTATTCGATGGTACTTGCCTGATAAAGTCTACACTCCCGCTGTGCAGGAAGATGTAAACTCCATCGATGGCTTGATGCTCCTCTTGGGTGAGCGTCTTTGTCATCTCCCGCCGGAGCTTATTACAAGCGGTCTCGAATACCAGCCACCTCCTTTCCAGCCTTTCCTGCTCGGCGATATCCCGGCTAACCTTGGCCAGTTGATTTTCCAGTACGGTTATCCGGGCCGACCTGTCAACGGTCTCTCCTTGTTCAAGCGCCTTTTCCGCGTCCGACCTACTAAGAGTCGTCATCGTCTGTGTCCTCCTCTCTGCCTTCAACGAAGGCTTCATCTACGGAGCCGATTATCTGGAGATGCTGGAGAAGGGCGGTTCTGTCAATGCTCTCATCCAGGTCGTTGATGATGGCGTACATCACCGCTTCCTGAAGAGGAAGCCCTTCTGCCACGTCCTGAGCTGCCACCAGTAGTTGCCTGATGGAGGGAGCGCATCCCACTTTCGGGTTGCGCCTGACGTCCCTGGCAAACTTGGCCAGCTTATCGGCTGTTTCCTTGCCTACCCCTGTCCGTTTATTGATTATCTTGGCCTCGACCTTCATGGGAGGCCAGGATAACCGGATAGTCCGCCCAAACCGTTCCCTGATGGCTTTGTCCATCGGGTTTGTCCCGATATACTCGGCTCCCTCGTTCATACAGGCGATAAAGACGACTCCGGGAGCCACTCTAACCATCCTGCGTAGGTCGGGAACCCAAGCCGCTCTCCGCCAGTCCCACATGGCAAAGTTAGTGTTCAGGACTTCGGGATGACAGCGGTTAGGCTCATCCAATATGATGACGCAGTTCGGGGTTTCCAGGGCATCCACATACCGAGCCTGTTCGTAGTAAGTGCCCGTCTCCATGGATAACCTGTCTTTACCCCATACCTCGGACGGCTCCTGATACATCCCCCAGTGAACCTCAAAGCAAGGCCGTTTAAGGGAAGCGGCAAACTCCCACCCCAGGGACGTCTTTCCCACACCAGCTGGGCCGAGGACTTTCACATTGATGGCTTCCCCTTTTGTAGAGAGTTTCCCAATAATGTAGAGTTCCCTGGCCACACGCTCGGACACCCAAAAGTCGGGCTGAGGAGAAGGCACAAAAATACCCCCAGGGAGTTCTTCATCCCCTGCGGGCTTTTCCAGGTTTGCCGTCTCCACCTGTGAGATGACTTCTTCACTTGGGGTGGTTTCCGCTACGGCCTGACTCGGCTCTGTCTCCGGGACAGGCTCCTGAGTCGCTTCGCCAGTATCCCCGTGGGCGAACCTCGTATGGTCATCCATGTCTTTCTGCGACCAAGGTTCGTATGGGCAGTAGGGACACTTAAACTTGTCTACCTGTGTCTTTGGCAATTTGTTTCCCCCTTTCGTAGTTCTGTCCGGGACATTCGACCTCTGTCCCTGGGGGTTCTAAAGCCCCCATCCCGGGAGGCTCGCTGGCTTTCCAGCCTCTCCGGATGGAGGTTTTAGGGTACGCTTGAGCGGGACAGGGTTTTTCACCTGTCCCGCCTGCGGTCGCCTATTCAATTGTTGGAGCCTCTAGCTGGTCGCTGGCTCGGTCGCCTCGGTCGCCTCGGTCGCTGGCTCGGTCGCCTCGGTCGCCTCGGTCGCTGGCTCGGTCGCTGGCTCGGTCGCTGGCTCGGTCGCTGGCTGGCTGGCTTTGGCTTTCCTTATAATCTTTTTCTGCCAGTCAGCGGATAGCCTGTCATAGCGGTTATGCTGTGGCCGCTGTGCCTCTGGTATGCCTAGAGCCTCCATTGCTTTCTGGACACTCTCGAAAGCTCCCCTACCATCTGCCAAGAAGTATTCATACTCCCCGTTACCGTTGCCGTTACCAGTTGCCGTTGCATTGCCATTGCCATTGGCTTTTTTGGCTTTGACAACTACCTCGACTGATAATTTCCCGGCCTCGTCTACCGTCAAAGCAAAGAATTTCCCGTGTAGTACCTTGACCTCAACTTTGGCTTGCTTGGCAGCTTGCATCACCACTGTTGCGACATTTGCGCCGATGCCGTTAAGGACTTTTTCGGCGGTTTCCTTGTCCTTTTCTGCGGTGATGTCAGCTTCCAGTTTTTGTTGCTTCTCTAGCAACTGTTCCAGCCTTGACTTGTCTCCCATTTTTCTTGTCCCCCTGTCGTTTTGTCAAACGTAAACTTTGCGCTTGCAAGGTAATATTACCATTATAAGGCGTAGCTGTCAATGCGTATAACGGGCATTATACGCAGGCTATAATCAAGCTTGATTTTATGCAACGCACGCACACACACCGAAAGGGTCGCCTCACGCCAGCAGGGTTGTCTCTCACGGGTTCTGAAGTCTTATGCCTAGTGGAATAATTTTTGGAATATTAGTCCACTAAAGCGGAGCCTGGCTGGACTAATTCTTGAGTAAGGAGCCGGTATTAGTCCACCTGGCCAGCCTCGGCAGGGTGGGCAAAGAGCCATTTCTCCAAGAGCTGTGTAAAAGGGTACTAATAATATTAGCGGGCGGCGCAGTTTGGCACAGGTATAATCGGTCGCAAAAAGAGCTTTAAGAGGCTAGCTATCGATTCTGTGGCGTCTAGTCTCAGCAATTTGGCTATTAGGGGGCTTTGTAAAGCAAAAGAGTCTGTAAAAGGCAGGTCTGTCAAGTAAGAGGTGCTAAAACGGCAGATCTGTTAAGTACTGAGGCTTTTAGCTCGGTTCGGCCTGGCATGGAGGTGCATGTGGTCTTTTATCTGTCGCTGCCGGCGGTCCAGCTTATAATTCCCCCACCATGGCACGGGATATTTCTTCCCGGGGCATGTGCTCAACGGACGCGGCCATGAGGACCGGTCTATCCTGAGAGTCCCTGCATTGTCGACAGTAACTTCAGCTCGGGGCCTTGGATGATTTCTCCTGAAGGGTAGTTATACTCTCTATCAACACCCGGATAGCAGCTCGCAGCGGGGCCATGTTCCTTTCCCTCTCGGCATCCGTCTTTGAAGCCAGGTACCTCTGCACGGAGGACCTGAGCAACGGCATCTCCTCGAGAGTCTCCATCAGCCTACTGTTTAGGTTAGAGAGGAGGGTTCTTTCCTTGCCCCTGGCTTTAGTGGCAGCCTCTACCACGTCCTCAGCTAGTCCAAGGGTCGAGTTCTCTACTTCAGCGCCGAGCTCCAGAGATGGGGATGCTTCCAGCTCGGACAAGGTGGCCACGATGAGTCCTACCCTCTCTTCATAGGGGTTGACCTTTTCCTCGGCGGTTTGTCGCTTCGGCTTCACTACCGGTTTCGGCTTCGGCTTTGGCTTTGGCGTTGGAGCCTTCGCAACTCGTGGCTTCCGTTTCGCTGCCTCCGGCGGTTTGGGAGTTGGCCTGGGCGCTGGCGGTGGTACTTCAAAGCCGAGAACTTCCCGGTAGCTTGCCTCCAGCCTTATCCAGCGTGGGTCATTCTGGTCGAGTATCCGGTAGTAGTGCCTGGGAGAGGGTGCCTGAGGCCGTGATTCCCGGACATAGGCTGACGGCACCGTCACCCCATTAACAATTGCGCCCCATCGCTCGGAGACCTCAGCATGGTCGAACTCGATCAGGCCGATGCGGTTGGCCAGCCAGATATACCTGGACCAAGACGCCCGGGAGCAGCCGTCCTCCAGCCCTTCGGCTTTTAAGTGGATCTTGTAAGCCTTAAACATCGACTGGGGATAATCCATGCCACCGGCGGCTACCAGGTGGTCTCGCATGAACTCACCGGGTGGTTTGGCTCGAGCTCTAACGGGCATTTACGGCTAACCTCCTACTCTAATTCTTTCTGCCTCGCTCCGGATCAGGGTGGCCAGCCAGTTAATACCCTGGGAGAAGCCCGACTCGTTAAATATTGGCTCTATCATACTCAGTAAGTCGCCTGTGAGCAAGTACCAGCGGTAGTCGGCGAGCAGGATAACCTTCGACATGACCCTGGCGCCCGGAGACGCCGGCATGCCACCGAACCTCTCCCTCACCCAGTCGGCATAGAGAGAGAATATCCCCTCGAGGTCCTTGATGAATAGAGGAATTGTCCCCAGGGTTTCCGGCATATACTGGGTGAGTAGAGTCAATAGCCGCTCCATGGAGTCCACGTCACCGCGGTAGATGTAATACAAGGGAGCCCCGGCGCCGAGAGCCGCCGGATCTATTTCTGCCTTGGGCAGCAAGTATGTGAGCCCCGGGAACTTTAGCGGCTCGCCTACCTCCTGGGCATCCTGAACGAGCAGCTCCGTAAATCTGTCCCAGGCCGGCCAGAAGCCGGTCATCTCCGCAAGAGGGGCGAAGTCCCTCTTTATCATCTCGTTATAGATGGCTGAGTAGACATCGCCGACGTAGTGAAAGCGGCCGAACGGTCCGAAGGCTCCCAGGAAGGTCACAACGTCCTGTTGAATGGAGAGACCGAGTCCTCCAGCGATGATCGAGGGATAGGTGGCATACTGACCCGAGACAGCTCGATAGAGGGTAAATAAGTCTACGGAGTAGAGCCTGCCGGTGAAGGCGGTCTGGATAGCGGTGAGATTCGGTTTACGGATATTAAAGGTCATCGCCCCACTGCTTCAGCAACCCAGGACAAGGGTTTATCGCCCACCCGGGAGACCCAAAAACCACACCATCCTGCGGGAAATATATTACCCTCAACGATCTCGCAGGTGCGCTGCCGATAGAACTCACAATTGGCACAGTCATACAACCAGACGCCGGGAGGGATGGGGGTGAAGGGAAAATACATGACCTCTAGCTTTGAGAACTTTCGCCCTTGGCTGGCCACTTGGTCACGAAGCTCTCGGCGGAGTCCATTAAGGGTCTCTGGATTCACTACACCGAGCCCGTTCCGTAGCGGGGTCAATGCTCTACGAACACCACCCAGGGATGGCCTTTTTGTATCCATACTTCCTCCTTATAAGAGAGGCGACCGCACCCTGAGCCAGGCCCTGGAAGGTGCGACCGCCTCTGTGTCCAGCCGGCAGTTTTCTTTACTAAATCGGGCGGTCTAACTAGAGCCTCTTACCCATCTCCAGACCTTCACCTGGTACCTTTTCCCCTGCTTCATCATACCCCAGGCGCTTCCAGAACGGGATAGAATCCGGCACCGCATGAAGAGTAAGCTCACGGTACCCTCGAGAAGTAAGGTCTCTCTCTACCGCCTGCACCATGGCCCGACCGATACCTTTCCTCCTGTCAGTGACGGAGGCCCAATCTATCCGAGCTTTCCGGGTCAGCGGTGTCATTACCACGTTAACTCCACCGACCTTTCCCCGACCGACTTCGACCACCTCCACGTCAGCAATATAGGTACCCGGCTCCGGTGGGGTTTCCTTCAGACCGGTATAGCCGATAAGGAAGGTTCGGCCAGCTATCTGAAAGGTGGTCGGGAGGAGATTTGGACCGAGGGCTCTTGATATCCTCTCGAGGTCTCGGCGCAGGAACTCAAAGAAGGGGTCTACCATCGCTTATCCCGGACCCGCCAAGATGGATAGCTCAGTCGGCATCGCTATCATTTCCACTCTAACCGTCCCTGCCTGGCATGGATGAATCTCTTGGGCAATTTACGCTTGAGGTCCTCATCGCGTAAATGCGTGTAGATTGCAGTCGTCTTGATGTTCTGGTGGCCTAGCACGTCCTGAATGTCCCTCTCACTGGCGCCAAGTTTTCGGAGCTGGTACCCGACAGTATGCCTCAGGCTATGAACATGGACATCATCCAGGCCCGCCCGGCGACAAACATCCTTAATGATAGACTGGGCGGTGCGCGGGGCCATAGGGGTATCTGGTTCCTTACCTGAGAAAACAAACCGGCCGTTGGTGCCCTTGGACTCAATATAATCCTTGATGCCTCTCAGGACTTCGTCCTCGGCCGGCACAAAGTCTTCTCTCCCACCCTTACGCATGACACGCAGAAAGCCCTCGTCAAGCACATCTGCTATGGCCATATTGACCGCCTCGGATAACCGAAGACCCGCCCCGCCGTAGGCATACAGTAAAGCTAGCTCCAGCTTGCCCCGGAGGTGGGCATAGGAGGAAACTTCCGGGTCGTAAATGGTGTTGGTAGCAGTCAGCAGGAGCTTATCCCATTCCGTGTCCCTGAGGTACCTGGGATAGTATTTCGTCGTACTGAGCCCACGGATCTTTAGCTCCTGAGAACGAAAGCGGAAGTAGCTCTTCAGCGCCCAGATATGGCGGTTGATGCTGGAGGCACTATTTCCATTGTCCTCAAGCTCTTTAACGAAACCCCTGGCTACCTCGGTTGTCGGCTGCCGGCCATTCAGAAAACGCTGGAATCGGCCAACCGTCCAGAGATAAGCTTTCCGAGTGGTTTGTCCCTTGGGCCTCTCATCATCCGAGCCATATCTCAGGTAGTCATCAAAAACTGCTAGGGCCTCCGTCTTAGCTTCCACGAGTGACTCCCGCCCGATAGTTCCCTTGCCACTTCTCAATCTCAACCTGCTCACCAGCCCGCCGAATAGCCTGGCCACCTACAGCCCACTGTGATCCCGGCTCTCTTTCGTGCCGGGTGACCCGTCCCGAACCCAGCGGAAGGCCAACGCGCCGGGTGTAGATACCAGGAAGGGGTGGTGTTGGTGTTGGTGTTGGCGGATTGCAAAGACCAGAGGGGTCTGTTATCACGATTTCCTCTATCCCCTGCACGTTTAGCTTCATACTTTAACTGCCTCCTCCTCTTTCTTCTTCATCTCTTCTAGCATGTCACCGAGAGAGCGCAACGATGGCTCCTCGGTTTCTCCCGGTTCCTTCGGTTCCTTCGGTTTCTCTGTAATATCCAGAGCCTTCTCCCTCGCCTTCGCGAAGACTGCCCATCCCCCATCTCCCAGAATCTTTGAGTTGCCGACTTGGTCAAAGCGGAGTATCTTCACATCGATATCGAGTTCTGCCCTCCCCTTGGTGGAAATATACAGGGTCTCGCCTGGCTTAAGCGTTCGCCTGATCTCTATCCCGTCACCCATGCGAAGAGCCCCGGTGGCCGATTTTACCGTCACGACAACCGGTAGAGTTAGCGGGTTAGATATCTTCACCCCAGTCTTCATGTGAGACTTCGCCATTATTTCAGCCCCCAAGCCTTCTTAATTCTCTTAACGTCTTCGTCCACTGCCCGGAAGGGTTTGCTTAAAGCTTCCTGGCCGGCACTAGTGAGATTACGGAAATCCTCACGCACGGTAGACTGTCCCTTCAGCAGATCGGCAGCCATCCTGCGTATCACTGGAATAGGGATCTCCTGCCTGGGCATAGGCAGGAGCAGGGCAGCTCTCATTTCGTCATACTCCCGGGCCTTAATCTGACCAGCAGCGAGAGCCTTATCAATATACGTGATCGCCTTTTGTGCACCCACCTCATCCGCCAGAATATCGGCCACCCGCTTCGGGACACCCCTTTCCCTCCTGGGCATCCTGCTCAGCCTTCGGACGATCCGATTCATCTGTTCCATGGTGATGTCGTTGATAGTCCGAGTCACCAGAATCTTGAGAATCCGAGCGCCTACGGTATCCTCGGGAGTTGCTTCAATCGGCATCATAATCTCCAGAAATTCTTACCTGGGAGCTGTCTCTTCGGTAGACCACTAAGGCTGTCTGAGATGCGGCTCAGGAACTTATCTGGGTCAAAGCTTTCACGAACCAACCTAAAGCTTTGACGAGCAGTCCTATCTATCCTCTCCATATCCCGCAGGAAATTTGCAGCGGGGTCAAAAGCTCCAGATGGATAGCCCAAGAGCTTCTCTACTTGGCGCCTCATGTCGGCCCAGGGGTCAGTCTGTCCGTTCGCCATCTTATCCCGCCCTGTCACCTCTCCCGAATCCCGGGCGGTCGGGTGTCTGGTTGAATTGGTTTAAGAGGGGTAGACCAGCCATACCCACCTTGATGGTGGGCATCTCGGGGAGCAGCGGCAACTTTGCCTGAATCGCCATCAGATTGACCTGGCCTCTAACCGCTTTAGCAATTCCCAGGGGGTCCAGTAGATTTACTTCCTGTGCCATGATTCTTCCTCCCTTAGTTGTATCTCTGCGTATATTATACGCAACCATTAGTCCAGCGGGGCTTATCTCCGACGTTCTCTTCCAATCATAGTTATACCGCCGCCACCTGGAAACTTGGTGGATATTTCCTGAATCGTCCCCAAGCCCGGCAAGTTAACTTCACGGGATATGGTGGTCGGCCAGAGCCTTCTACGCACCACCCCGGCACTGGCCTTAATAATATCTTCCTCAGTACGACTGAAAATCTGGTCTATATCAGTGAGAACCTTCTTCATAGGGTCGGTAGCCGGTAGCCTGAGGAGGTCGGTATAGGCGGCCCCTCTTAGATTACCAAGCTCTCTGAGTATTCTACCTATTGGAGCAATTACTTCTTCACTCATGGAAAATACCTCCACTGCGTATAAGTGTAGTTATACGCTAACTAAATGTCAAGGGGGGGCAGGTTTCATATCAACAACAATGTCCCCTTTATCTAACTTTGATGGGAATACCCTCGCCCATTGTTTAGCTACCAGTTCGTCACCCTGCCCCCTGATAACTATTAAATATCTTGCCCTGTTCCTCTTGGGAGAGATTCCACATTTCGGATGTCAAGGTCTCGGTTATATGGAATGACGTTTGTGAAAGTTCCAGCGATGCGGTCGATGTCCCGCTTCACCGCTCCAAAGATACCCAGAGGGTCAAGTACACTCTTAGCCATGAAGTCACCTCCCGAAATGTCAAGGGCTACCTTCAGCTTTAATGAAATCCTTGTAATGGAGATACATCCTGAGCCTCCAAGGTGCCACCGGACCTCGGATAAGAATCTCAGTATTGCCTGGCCACGGCTCAGGTTTACCTACCAAATCCCTCACAAGAGTGGCTGACCTCCAATATGCCCAACCAGCCTTATCAAAATCGTCCTCGTATTCCGTTCCCTCCTCCTGCCACAAAGGCTTAGCATTATAAGCGTAAGTTCGGTCGGCATCCACCTCAAAGGCTACTATACCATCATCACCTGCCACTATATCGATGACGAAGTCCCTCATCCCATTGTCTTTCCAGTGCGGTAAGGTAGCCCAGACCGCACCCAGCCGGCGATGCGGAGCTCCTAGTCCCATCTCCCGGGCTATCCGATCCATCTGAATATCTAGGTCACTCCTAGGTAGCTTGTCGGGCATAAACAGAATTCCGGTAGCTTTGATGAGCGGGAGATTTATATGAGAGGTAGCGTGAATTACTGTAACCTTCGCCATAGAGACTAGCCCGGAAGTCGAAACATCTCCCGTAAGTTCCTAGCCCACTTCGCCGGACCACTGAGGGACTGGACTGTAGCTCCTCTTATCTTAGTCTCCGTCTGACTAAGTATGTTATCCACCTCTTTGAGAATCTCCTTAAAGGGGTCTGGGGCAGGAAGCCTCAGCATTTCGGTATAGGCAGATCCCCTCATCTTGCTGAGGTCAAGGAGCACTCTCTGGACAGGGTCTAATTGCTCCGCCATGATTCACCTCCTATAATTAGAAATACAAACCTCTCTTTCTTGGACCCCTGGGAATAGCGATATCTAGCTCAAGAGACTGTGCCGTTTATGGTTAGCTACTGCGAAAAGTATATCCTCTGGTTAGTTACCTTCTGCACCGATACTCCCTGACCCCCAAAAGCATCCCTGTAAAGGCGCTTCTCTCCAGGCGGGAACTCTACGTAGGAAAGGTCCCAATCAGGCAACAGCACCATCTTAGTCCGAGTGGGGCCCACCTGGATTATCAGGCCTTGCTTCCTCGTGATTTCTAGCTTATTTCCAGAGGGGTTATTCATCTTCGCAATCTGGTCGCTCAGGGAGCCACCTTTATCTTGAAACAAGCCCAGTGGGTCTAAGGGGTTGAATCCTTTTTCAGCCATGCTTAACCTCTGTAGCACCTCTGCGTGTAATAGTAATTATACGCTACCGAAATGTCAAGCGAATCTAACCCGCCTCCTCCTTACTCGCCGCTCACTCGACAAGACGGGTGAAATGCGCGCTTTCTTTACCTCCCATCCCTCCGGTGGCTGATACACGCCCCGTAGGAAGAAGGACGATACGCGCCCGCCAGGTACCTCCCAGGCTACCTCGCCGTTGGTGAGCCATACTTTCACTTTCATATCATTCACAAATCGTGACGGCTCAAGGCGTAGCCTCTACTAGCACCGGCCTCTCCGGGAGAATAGGTAGTAAAGCTTTGATCAGCACCATAGCTCGCCCCTGCATCGTTGGTGGCCACAGCCCTGAAATGATAGGTTGTGCCCCGGGTTAGCCCGCTTATTGCCTGGGCAAAGGTTTGGCCGGTCGTCCTGCTCTGCGTAGGAGTGGTATTGCCGTAGGCATCAGTCTCTCCCCACTCAAAGCCAGAATCACAGGCTTCTCCGCCGTCATCGTCCAAGGTGCCGTTAAGATCGGCCACTACCATGCCTATCCCAGTAGCCGGGTCGGTGGTTACGGTGGAGGCTGCCGCCAGAGTCGTGAATGTCCTATCAGCTCCGTAGCTCGTCCCTGCATCGTTGGTGGCCACAGCCCTGAAGTGGTAGGTCTGGTTCGGGTCCAGCCCACTTATGACCTGGGAGAATGTCTCCCCGGTCACCTTGCTCTGTGTCGGGGTGGTGTTACCATAGGCATCAGTCTCCCCCCACTCAAAGCCACAATCAGAAGCCTCACCCCCGTCATAGTCCAATGTTCCGTTAAGTCTAGCTGTCATTAAGCCCTCCGTTGCTGGGTCGGTGGTTACGGTTGGTAGTCGTAACCTGGTTATTAAAAGAGTCTATCCGTTTCATCATAAAGCCAGGCATCAAGTAACCTCCGTCGCCGGGTCAGTGGTTACGGTAGGTGCCACAGTCGGAGTGAAAGTGACTTCAGCGTAAACTTGTGTACAGTCTGATAAAGGTGATGCCTGAAGACTCCCTCGTAACTGAACTCCAATTTCTAAAGCATTTATCTCATCCCATGTCCAAGCTTCTCCAGTAAAGGGATTCGTAGTCCATTCCCATGACCAAAGTGTCCATGGACCTAAACCGTTGTCATCAAGACTGTCATAGGATGTATCATGGGTACGCAGCGAGTTGTGCATAGCTGAAATAGCGTGAGAAGTTACTGCAAAGACCTCAACCTTACTTATTGCCCCAACGTTTTCAGTATTAGGTATGGTATACAAGTCTCTCCACCATTGACTACTCTGAATAGTTACATGTATGAAGGTAGCGGAGCCATCATGGGGATCTTCATCTACCATTTGCCAGTGGGTCGCCTTGACGCCTGGTGCCTGAACAGCAGTTTCACTGCCTTGCCCGTTAGGTCTTAAAGTTACAGTAGACATCAGGTAACCTCCGTTGCTGGGTCGGTGGTTACGGTAGGCACCACCACACCTGAGTCCAGCTCATAAACCTTCTGGTTTGGTGATGCAGTTGCATCACAGTGCCAGATAGTCGTATTATCCCCTCCCGTCCCGTAACCAAAGGAACCCGGTTGAGCAGCAGTCCTTAAAATTGAAAAGTCAGAGATAGATAACTCATAAGTATTATGGGCACCCAGGTCACCGAGCCAGATCCTAGTGGCGGTTCCCCCTATACCAGCCGGATTGCCAAATGTAGGGACAGACGTCCTTACTACAGAAAAGTCAGTTGTAGATAACTCGTAAACTTTTCTGGTGGTGCCATCGCCGTGCCAGATGGTGGAGGCGTCCCCTCCTATACCTATGGGAGAGGTCTGTGGGCTAGCAGCAAACCTTAGGGATGACAGGTCAGAGGTAGATAACTCGTGAATACGGTCAATATTGGTGCCGCAATACCAGATGGTGGAGGCGTCCCCTCCTATACCGAAGCTAAAGCTTCCTCCTGGAGCGGCTGCACTCCTTATGCCCGAAAGGTCGGAGGCCGATAACTCGTAAACCCGATAAGTAGTCGCTTCGGTGTGCCAAATAGTATTAACATCACCACCTATACCACGGGGCTGGAAAGTCGGAGAGGTGAGACTTCTTACTATATCGCCAAAAGCCATTCTTTACTCCAGCAGCTGCGGTTTGGTTTCAATAACACCTGCTAATCCGGCTTGAATAGCCTCCTTTGCGATGTCATTCATGCTTTTCCCCACAAATTGGTCCAGAGACAACCCCTTCTGTTTTGCGTGTTCTAAGACCAGGGACATGTCCTGAATACTATACCGAGTTGGAATGTGAGCTTTGATGGCCTCATTTATGGCTTCCTTGCCTTCTAGGATAGTTACGCCTGGAATGCTATCGTATGGTGCTAAGTCTCTGTTATCCTCGACAACTCTGATTTCCAGGCCCGGTTTAGACTCAAGATTCTGCCATCCATAGCACTGGAGCTTTCTGTCGTGTGGGTCGATATCACCGGCTCTTACCCCTGAATTAAAGTCAACCTCTATCAGTAAACCTCTCATGGTTCCTCCTTAAGCTTCACAGGCCCGAGATGCTGTCCTCTTTCCGCGTATAACATAGCTTATACGCACCCCTTTGTCAAAATCCTATTCATGGACGAAACCGGGGCCGTCTTTTCTTGGCTTCGGTGGAGGTGGTAACCGACCTCCTGGCCGGGGTACCACAAGTGCGCTACCCTTTAGCTTGTCTCTGGCCAAGGTAATAAGGGCACCGCAGCGCTGACAGCTATCCCCAACTACAATCAACTTTACCTCGCCTGTCGGTGTATCGTAGATATACTCGAAGGAAAAGAGGGCAGGCTCTTTCCCTAGTATGTCCTCTAAGTGAAGGTCTCCCTTCATGGCCTCCACAGTGAAGCGGGCGGGGCAGTGACAGACCGGGCACTCACTAAAGACCCTGGGAGCTGCCGGTCCGTAATCTTCCTGATCACCCTTCTTGGCCGCCTCTTTCTCCTGCCTTCTGCGTTCAGCACGATCGCGCTTTTTCTCTTCCATGGGACCTCCGTAATTTATCAATTTATATTGCTATGTGGATAAATAATCCTTGTGCATTCACAGTGCCTCCTCTGCCCTCTTCAGCCAGGCCGCGATATATTTCCTGGTCTGCTCACTGAACGGGAAGTTCTTGAATAGGTGACGGAAAAAGTTGAGGTCAGACTCCAGGAAGGCTTTATAAGCTGGGCTTCCGGGGGTGCGCAGTTCGCCCTGAAGCTTCTGAGCCTCTAACATAGCGGCGCTATCCTTGAGGTGATGCAATAAACCCCACTGGGCGGTGAGCTTAATCACCAGCTCAGTCCAGGTAGCATCAAGGGTTAGGATAACATTCGCCGGAGAGCCATCCACCTCCTCCAGTGGCGAGGGCGGGGTACCTGGTCTCAGGTAGTTGGCAAACTGCTCATGCGGATACACGAATAGCCTGCTCCACTCTGCCAGGTCAACTCCCATGGAGAGACCAAAAGCATCTGACCAAGCTACCACTCCCCACCAGAAGGCGGATGTTGCCGGCTCGTGGTCCGGACAGGGACTATCCTGCCTCCAGGCTTGGGCGCAATCGAGACTCTGGGACGCTATCCGTCGGTATAAGTCGATCATGGCCTCAAGGCCAGCTACTTTACCAGGCAGTCTCATATACCGGTGATTTACCTCCATGCATTTAACGATAATTTCTCTATTGTTCATTTAATCCTCCATCGTGTACTTTTCTCAGCATACGGACTGCTTATATTCTTCTCGACTGGCTCTATAAGGTGCTTGAGCTGTGTATCCTCCAGAGATGTTTTTACATTGTACCCAAACATACACTTCAGCTCTTGAGCCGTGAAGGTCTGCCCTTTTAGCCTCTGGAGCCGGGACTGGTCAAGTTTCTTCCGTGGTCTCCCACACAGTTTGTTGGGGTCCGTTATCACGATCTCTTCAATACCGGCTACGTCGAGACGCATGGTTACTACTGAGGCCACCCGGCAGTTTTCTCTCTGAGTATCTGCAGGTCGAACTGGGGACTGCCCTCTGCGGTCCAGCCCGTCACACCTAGCTCTTCCTCCATTGACTTGAGCTCGTTACCCAGCTCCTCTTCCATGATTTTCAGGAACTCCTGCTTCTTGTCCCCTAGCATCATATTCAGGATGCGGATGATACCGGAGATCTGAGAGTCGACAAGATGCTTGAATCCCTCCAGCCCGGCCAAGTAATCAACCCGGGGATCTCCCTCCTTTCGTGTGCCCATAAACTGCTTCACGTTAAAGCGGCTCAGGAAAGTAAGGCGCTGTACCATCTGCTTGTAGGTTTCCAGGTAGGCTTCGTTCTCTTTCTCTTGCTTGTCCTTATCTGACTTCTTCAATGGATACCCCCTTCTAAATATGTGGTAGTAAAAGACCAATGGCCGCTATGACCACAGTCCCATTCATGAACTTGAGGGCGACTTCCGCCGGCTCTATAATATCCTGCTTGGTTAAGACCCTGGACCACTCATGTCGTTCTATCGACCTATTTGGCTCCGTGGGAACCTCCGTGAAATAATGCCCCTCGAGCATTAAAACCTTTCGCCGGAAGAAGCGACAATGAAGGGAAAGAACACGTTGCGTCATGCTGTAGAGCAGGCATGCCGCAGCTACCAGAATTAGAGCTAGTGATACCGTGTGCGTCTGGGCGATGTAGGCGGTAATCGCCGGGAAAGCACCCCAAGCAAAGCCGAACCACTCATCCCTATGGAAAAATCCTTTCGGGCCCCATTCGAGAGTATAGGCGAAGACGATGAACCCGCCTAAGACTATTGCAGGGATCACCCATACCGTTTCCCTGACTCCGATAATGACACCGATGGCGATGGCGCCAGCGATGGAAAGAACCGAGGCCAGCCACAGCCCCCAGCTCGGAAGTTGTGTTCGCAGTGGACGGCCGTTCAGCTCATCCAGACAGTGGCCACCTATCCCCATGCCAAGGAAGAAGGCTAGGACCGTCCAGCCCAGTGTTCCCCAGTTCATTGCCGGCGCCAAGGCAGCACCGATGAGCACGTAGCTTAAATGCCAAATCGTATAGGGAAAATGGGATAAGACCCAGATATCTCTTAGCCAGCCTTTACCGGCGTCATACCAGGCAACTTTCGTCTCTGCTTCCATCTCCTCCTCCTTTCTTACTCTTGGGGTGACCACTTTTCCGCAGCAGCTCGGTCACCCTTAATTATCTTGGCTCCCACCAACCGGTACCCGCCGCGGATAATATTAATCCACTTGCCGCCGGCCGAGAGCATGTGATTCCAGGTCTCCGTGAAGATGGCTCCCTTGTAGGGCTCCACGGAAGTCCAATGCAGGCTTGACTCGTAGATGTTCAGGAAGGCAGCGTTGTTGACGAACTTAATAAGCTCATTCTCCCGGAACTCAACGCTCTCGATGTCGAAAGTCCGTCCGAAGGCCTTTTGCCTTGCCTCCCGG
>SDBV01003436.1_pt1 | contig 23352 bp, 52 predicted proteins | sample 2277081 | NCBI WGS metagenome assembly SDBV01 (sample SAMN10402039, study PRJNA504765) | marine sediment metagenome | isolation source: marine sediment core GS10_PC15, 223 cmbsf | place: Arctic Ocean: Southern Knipovich Ridge | collected 2010 | reverse complement strand
TGTATTCCATCATTTAAGTAAATATCACCACGTTTCTCTTTGCTTTCTGCAGCACAGAGGGCAATATAAACTCCACCTTGTTTTCTGATTCTTATTGCCATAAGTTATCAAAATAATTTTTGTGTATACCTAAACCCCTGAAATCCTTTACGGTAGATAGGCTCATCAGGTTTTGTCAGTGGTCCGCAGCCGGCTATCCAGGCATTGCCATAGATCTCTTTCCCGTTATCAAATTTCATTGTCCCGTATCCATAGTTGCCGACCCATTGTATCCGGTACCGGATTTTACCGCTAATGCAGAGGTAGATATACAGCACTTCATATTGCGGCTTATTCCCTGTGCGGAACCAGTAGATCATATCATCCTTCTCCATTGCCCGGATAAAATTTCTCACCCAGTTCTCATAGCCCTTTTCTTTGAGCATCTGCTGTGAGATGGTGATGATGATCCCATCGGGTCGTTCAAGGCGTTTATTACTATTCCTCTTCATGATCGCCAGGTTAATTTAACAGGTCATACAATATCAGCCCGATACCCGTTGCCATGATTATTATCAAGAGGTAGATCCAGAAATATCTATAGGCTTGTCTTTTCAGCCACCTCTTCATAAAATCATCAATCAGTTGTTGATTTTTCATTTTTCATCAGGTCTTTTAGATTCCAGCGGGATAAACCCCGTTCCCTCGCCGATCCCACCCATTGCTTTTATAAAGTCCACCTCGACCTTAGCGGAGTTAATAATTGTCTGTGCGGCGTTGGTGATTGCTTTTGCCGTCTGCAGCTCCATCTTACCGGTTTTGAGTTGTTCGATGGTATCGAACAGGTGATCACGCAGATCAGGAATTTTATTTTGCATGTTTATTGATCCTCCTTTTAAGCACTCCAAGGGCATGAATTGTTTTCACTATCTCCCCGGGGTATTGGTTATGAATAGTATTCCTTGCCATTTTCTCCTTGTTGGTGATCATCTCGAGGTTGGCCACCTCGCAGTTCCGAAAATTGCCATCCTTGAACACCAGGTTCATTTTCTCAGGGATTGGCCCGTGCTCCTTTTCCCACAGGTGCCGATGCAGGACTTTCCATTTGTCAGGCTCCGCGACCTTGATCAGCAGGTAGGTATAACTGCGTCTGTGATTATGGTTCTCACGGATGGTGCCCACCGACATCTTATTGGGTGGGGGTGTTCCTTTCTTGATCATCGTGGGGAAGCATTTCTCATACTGCTCGGGGGACATGGGTTTACCTTTGGCCCAGGGGGTATGTCCTTTCTTATACCTGGTGGGGTGTAAGTTGTTAAAGAAAAACTCCGACTTGACCAGTCCCAGGAACGTAGCACGGCTTTTGACGGCAACGGGAGATCTCCCGATCGCTTTTCCGATATCCCTGTTAGGAGTATCGGCATAGTGATCATGCATATATTGATCTTGCTCTGCTGTCCAATAATTCCTACTCATATCAGTCAGGTTTGGAATGGTATTTTATTAACAGAGGGACAATCCTCAAAATGATGTTCGAGGAAAAACTTAAGTCCCTTCTTTATAAATCTACAACAGGCCGGGCATCGAGCCATCGCTGGCCAGTAGGTGCTAGGAAATTCCATCCCCGCCTCATCATCCAGGAGAAATTGGAGTTTATCCCCGGTAAATTTATCCGGGGTAGGAGTAACAAAATCTATCTTAGAGGGTAATTGATCCTTATCCGCATCAATATAAACAGAACACCCTCTTAACGGAGATACTACACGTGGTTGTGTGAATCTATATGAAGATGAATTTGGTATTCTAGTTTCCAACTGTGGCTGTTTTGATTTAAAATGATTTTTGTGTCCCATTTCTATTGTTTATTAAGTTCCCTCATACCACTGTACTACAAATGGCAGGGCTTCAATAATCTTTGAGGCCAGATGATGCTCTAATATAAGACCAATCATCTTATTTCTTTCCAGTAATTCATTCACCCAAAACACAGACTTAGTACCGGGCCTTTCGTCTTTACAGCTTCCAGCTATTCCAATAACAGTGTAGCCCCCACCTTGATAATACACAACTGAGCCGTTGGATAATTCATTGGTTAGCTGTTCCGGATTAAATGGTAACTCATCAATCCTTATACCTATTTTCAACATATACTGGCCATCAATATTAAATATGTAATGCCCGTAATCACGAAAATTAGTCCCAAAATATTCCATCCCTATTCGTTGTTAAGTTCCTTCTCCAACCGGTCCTTATACTCCATGACCCACAGCTTGATCCAGTACCGCCCCTGGTCATCCTGCCGGTGCGCCACAATCATCCCGAACTTGGGCACTATACGGTTGTACTGCTCCTGGGTCACCTCCACAGGGGTATTGTACTTGATCTCCACAGCTATTTAAGTTTTATTGTCCAGGCCTTGCTGTCAATAACTAAGTTCCCCCCATTCAGATCGTGTTCAGACCATAATCGCCTGAGTAGAATCTTCCACCCATGCCCTTGCGCCATGTTATCTGGTGACGTTGCATAAGCCTTCGCATGATCATACCACATCACCTCTCCCGTGGTAAATAAGGTCTGGATAGCTTCATCCACCTGCCTGGTCGTTCTCCCTGATTTTCTCATGATCGTCTATAATGGATTTTTTATTATTTCACCACCGTATATAGAATAAATTCGTCCTCCATGCTCGATCTCAAAACCATCATCTCGCATACAAATGGTCATCTTTTGTCCGGAGAGAGCTTTTAGAATTATGGGATCGTAAATATTTTCCAGTTGAATCTCCCCGTTAGCTGTTACAGTTATTTTCATGATCGTCTATTTTTCTGAATCCTTATCAAGATATTTTTTTGGAACTCCAAGGGACGATTGTAATTGTATCGACGCCCGGTTGTAATTTTCCTGCCATATACGTAAAGATTCCCCCTGGTCAAGAGAAATAGGTTTAATTGATATAGCTGGTAAGTATCGCGGTTTTTTACCCATGATCGCCTAATTTTCTTTCCCTAACATCTTATCCGAGGTGGTCCATATGGGATTCTCACACATACACTGGCTGTAATGGCTATTACATACTGAACACCATTGCATAACCAGGTTAGGGCTATCCCGCAGTCTGGCCAGACGTTCCTCGATGTCCTCGCAGGTACATTCGCTCAAATGATTTTGACATTGACAACACCACATATCCATTCATTTTATAGATAATTTAGTGATCTCCAACCAATCAATCAATTCCTGTACTTCATCTGGACCATCTATAATAGCATCCAGGTGTATGCTGTTAATCTTAATCCCATCCAGTTTATGAAACTCATTTTGCGAAGTAAAGTGGTAATACCGCTTTTCTCCAAACCCAAATCCTTTAAACATACGTTGCTCTTATTTAGTTATTAGTTTTACATTCTTATACGGGGTACGCTTGCTACCCAACACAAGACCCTCCTTCCGGTCCACCTTAACATATCTCCCCGTCCGTGGGTTCCTCACTTGTACAAACCTTTCCATGCCACTATATGTTTCTGTTATAGCCGTTTTAAAAGTTCCTCCTGCAGCCACTCTATATAATCCAGGTCAGGAATATCAAATACTCCGTTCCTACCAAAGAGTTCCATCTTCTCCTGATCACTCACGTCCAGTACCCACTTACCACGCTCCCTGGTAAGATAGAAACTCCACGCAGGACTGAAACTATGCCCTGTCTCTGATTTATACAAACTGTGTAGCTTCTGCATGACTATATGTTCCTGTTGTGACCCATCTTCTTCCGCACCACTCTCTGCTTTCCCTTTTTCAAGTTGAAACTCTTGATAATAACAGTATTCTCGTAAGGATCCTCCCAAAAAGTCATGCGCCTACGACTAAACCAGTTCAATAACGTGTTGTAACTCAAATCAGGATCAAACTCAATTATACCCCTCAAATTCGTCGATACCGTGGATACACACTTCCCAGGTCCCGTAGTCTTGCAATAAGTGTAGTAATGTGCCATTGTTCAGTAGATACTTTATGACAGTACCCACCACGGGTACTCTCGTTTTTGGTATAGTAAAGTAATGACAAAAATACCAGTATTCAAAATTTTTTGTAAAATTTATATGTCATACAAACACACACCCACCGTCCCAAGCTGTCTGTGGTATCTACTGAAACAACTATACCCCCGTACCAACTTGCTGATACACAGGGTAAGTGTGCTTCCGTCAGAGGTCTATGTATATAAAACGGAGGCACCGATCCCAACCGAAACCCGATTTGCGGACCCGCACCCCCTGTTTGGCTCTCAGACGGTCCATCAGTCCATCCATCAGCAAAGCGTTGTTTCCTGCCACCTCTATTGAAGCGAGATCTCAATCCCAGTAGGGTAGGGGAGAGGTCTTCTCTTTTATATGACAATATGGCCTATTTAACATAATATTAATTATAGGACAAGGTAGGTGCCTGTCATTACGTGTGCTGTAATCCACTGTTCATGCGGTGTTCAGCGTGTCATGCGTGCGCTTCTTCACCTTTGTCTCATTGGATTTAATACCCTTACGATACGATGTTTGCCATTGATTCAGGTAAGGATCCGTTATAATTGCTTAATTTGCAGTCAAAAGGGTATAATTCTAATTTAAAAGCTCTGAATATGGAAGTCTCTGTCCCCCCTGCGCCCAACCTGCCGATACTTTCACCATCACTGCTTACTGTGTTCGGGTCTATTTCCGGTGGTGCAGAACGTAGACTCTTCAAGCGGTTATATATTGCGGTGTGGCATTACCTGTGGCCCATCAGACGCATGGATGAGGTTTCCCAGGCTTATACACTACCTGGTGCCCTGGGATCGCTTAAACCGTCTGTTTCAGTTTACCAGTGGTTTCTGCTTAGCAGGTTGTGGGTATTATCTGGTGGTGGTGCTGTGGCCATTGATAGCCGGAATCATACATTTACAAGCACTGAGCGCAATATGATAGCCAACCTGATTGATCATCGCCTCCTGATCCGGACGACCTTCGATCCCCTCGCCCCCCATGCTGTCAAACCATCACACATCGTTAAGACATTCATCTCCTTCACTCCTTTGGGAGTTCAATTCTATCGTGTGGTGGTGAAGGGATGCAATAAACGATTGATGAATGATCTTTATCCTTCGCTGGTGAGCAGCAAATAAAAACCCCTCACCGATCAGGGCAAGGGGTAGGGAGTGGCCGGGGATCTCTACCTGCGTCTAATCTTATTAAGAATCGTATCCACCCAAGCATCAGTAGCAATGTATTCATCATCAAATGATAATTTGAACGGATAATCCTCTTGGATGATGTTGTTCACATTCACATACTGATCTACAATAGCCATTGCAGTATTCAGATCACGGGATGCACGCCTAAATTCACACAAGGTCTCATCTAAATTATCGAGTGATTTATTTATAACCTCTGCTGATTTCTTCGGACACTTACCCGGGCCAGTGCCTGTTGTTCCCTTGTACTTTGGGTAGCTATTCTCTGGCGTTGATTTACTGGCGCTCTCAATGAATATTTCCGGAGGCAATTTAGTAAGTGTCTTGAATTTATCAACTATCGTTTTAAACTCAGCTATTGCGTTCACTACATCCACTGCACTCATCTTTGGGCAGCTATCCTCTGACGTTTTTATCCTACAATCCACACATTTCATTCCTAACATTTCTGCTACGGGAATACTTCTGCCACACCCAATACAGGATAGCTCACCCCCTGGCGTTGTGTGTGATGATCTATAATACAGATCATCCAATTCAGATTGTGCCCGACGATCCAAAACTTCATCCTTGGTACCTGCAGCAAGGTCTAATAATGCCTTATCACTACGAGACATTTTGATATGGTAATCCTTGTTGAATATACGGATGAACTTCACCTTCTCCTTGTTGGGGATTTCTTTCATGCTTTCTTATTTTAAAGGCTATTACTAAATTGCTTGTTTTTGGGGGGGTACCTGAGTACCACTCATGTATAGATCGTCCAAATTTAAGGCTCCTATGCGTCTGATTGGCATCATAATACAAATTTATCCCCGTTCAGGTCGCCAAACAGCGTTCCGGCACCGTTTCCTTCATCATCACGCGAAGGATAGAGTTTAGTGCCATCATTAAATATTAGCACCATTGCCCTCTCATCCCAATATTCTTCACGCATTTCCTCGTCAGTCATTGGTCTGATCTCTGTGATTGTTTTTCCTATTAAATTCATAGCTCTGGTGTTTCTTAATAGTTTGCACTCAGGTGAATCCTATCAATGCCCCAAAACTTAGCAGCATGGACCATCCTACGGGTGGCTGATTTACTGCGCTGCTTCCACTGGGCATCATTCAGGAACATATCGTGAACTTCCTCCCATACTGTGAACATAGCTTTGGTTTCATAGCTGTTGCCTCCCCTCCATTCATCATTGCGAAAGAACCACACACTCCCGGCTTTTCTCTCCCCTGTCTCGATCAACCTGTACACTGGGTATGAGTCACCACAAGCCCCGGAGAAGTCACAACCATTATTACCAAGATAGAACGATCCACCGTAATAAGCCTGTAACCTGTCTCCACTGTTAATGGTGAAGCGGAGCAGCTTGTTATCAATGGTGCGGAGGTAATCACCTACCTTTGGCCCTGTGATCTTATCCAGTGCAGCCTGACGTTGCACTATCATTGTCCTGTTGTCTGATCCCGGATAGGTATCTATCAATCCCATTGTGTCCGGGTTTAAAATTGTCTCTTTTCTCATGGCTAAAGGTTTAAGTACTTGATATTAAATGAATGAAAGTTAAAATCAACTCCCCCATAATTGGCCAGTGTGATGGTGTGTTCCTTGACTGATGGCGGTGCAATCATTGACGTTTTGAAGGTGTACACCCAGTAGATACAAGGCGAGTAAATTGTTCGCTCTTCGCCTCTCTGCTCGAACTCACTCAGATGATCGAATTTAACATCACTTATTCGCTTAAAGTTCTGATCTACAACCTTCTTGACTATCTCTAGCCTCTTCTCCGGCGTGTCGATCTCCGGTTGAATCTCAGCACTATAGCTGTTAACTGTTTGATCTTTAATAAATTGTCCCATTTTGTATCGGTTTTTGTATTGGTTTCACACTTCAATACTACAACTATTATCTGTATAAACAAATATATTTGCGATATTTATTTGTGATAATCATTTATTAGCTGTACTTTTAGGCCATACAACACCACGTATATTTAACATAAGCCAATATATTATGAAAACACTGAAAGAAAATTTTGAACTACTGAAGAAGTACATGGCAGATCAGGTACCTGTAGGATCAGACATAGAGGTCTGGAACGCTGCAAGGGAGGAAGCTAAATCTGTATTCTCTCAAGATGTTATTTCTTTACTCGACTCTTCTGGATATGTAAAAGTATTAATCAAATAGCCAATACATTATGAAAACAACAGACATTAATTCCGCAACTAAACTGACACTGGCAAGAGCCAAGATGTTGGTGTTTATTATCACTATCAGTTTGACCATTCTCCTGAATGTAATCTTTTAGCCATGCCCACGAGATATGCCGTTAGATTCGTTATTCTGGATGAGGTGGCCATGACCATTAGCCGTAACAAGAACGGTGTTATACGGTCTTTTAAAGGGCCTCGTTCGGCCAATACTTGGGCCTCCTCCCATCTCGGCAACTGGTCTGTGCTTGAACAGGTGCTTTGGGAGGGTGCTATGCCTCCCGGACAATGGTGTACACAACAACTACATTAATATTTAATCATTAATGTCAAAATTACTCAACATCTACCTCACCCCTGTCCCTGCCCCCAACAAAGGCAAGTATGAGATTTACCGGGAAGGTAAGCCAACAGGTGAGTTGATCTCTAACCGAGGGATCAGAAAGCTACTCACAAGGGAGCAATACCATGACTTCCTTGAAGGGGACAGTATATTCTATGTCTCGGGATGGAAGTTCAGGACACGGAATCACAAATCAAAGAACAGGGGTATCAAATCAATCAAATTAGACTGACATGGAAATTACAGAGAAAGAAGAAAAATTCCTCCGGGAGATACAGGCTGAGATGGCCTTCATTGAGAAGCATAAGGATTTCATGCGTGAGGTGAAAGCTATCTTCCTCAACGATGGGCCAGAGGTGGCCAAGAAATACATTCGTGACAGCGCAGATCACCTACTTGCGATTGCCTGTGATGAGATGTTCCATTCATTATTTACTAAATTGTAGCCGTAATGACCAAGATTGACGAACTACAACTACCTCTGAGGAAAACCCATAAGATCACTGGGACCGATCCGGATATGATTGACATCCTGCTTGATCTGAAGATAAGGGACATGAATCCCCTGTTGTCAAAGCTGTCCACCGATAACGCCCCAATGCTTGCTGTTGTCAAAATGCCTCAGTGGGATAATATGATCATGGTCCTTATGTTCATGCCTCCGGATATCTGGTTAGACTTCGATAACCAGAAGTATCAGATATACATAGCTCCCAATCTCAATATGATGATTCACCATTTCGCTGATTGGAGAATGAGATCACGGGACACATTTGAGATAGAATTACTCACAAAGATCATTGAATATCTTGAAAGCCATTTAATGAATCAACGGGTATCGCATATGTGGTGATATATTGGTGCCCCTGGGTAGGATGGGGTTTGTGTTGGTTTCTCCATCCTGCCCTTCTTTAAAACCTATAATTATGAAAAAACGTATCAGAAGTATCGTTAAGCGCATCAGGGAACAGTATAATCGTTCCAGGGATGCCCGTCCTACCAGATATCCATCCAAATGGATGAAGAAAGGTATTGAAATAGAGCAGGAAGCTCTTGAAGCGTATCAAAAGGATAAATAGCCATGGAAAAGGAAATAAGACCAGGAGTATTCATAAGCGTAGTCACCCTGGACCGGTGGCAGACCCGCACCGCCTTCCTCTCCGGAGAAGAACTGAAGTACTTCGTTGAGAAGTGCAACCCTACTCGCATGGCCACCACCGATTCAATCAAGAATACTATTGGAGTGGATCGGGATGAACTATTTACAGTCTGCAAGGGCTTAGAACCTTTGTTTAACCCACTAACCGATTATTATGTCGTACGCTACAAACCGTAAAATAAATAAACTATAAAAATCACATCTATGAGCAATGAAACAAAAGAGTACAAAGGTTTAATAACCTCAATCGATGGGCTTAGTCCCTATGGTAAATTTATCATGACCTATCTAGGTTATGATTTCAAGCGTGTATCCAATGGTAAGGTGTACACCAAAGGTGCCTTTTGGGATCATTTTAATGATCTTGCAAAAGGCTTACACCTTGATATGAAAAATCCAGCGATTCCGTTAGGATTCATATTGCATCCTCGGGGAACATTTTAATCTCTTATGGATTAATAATAATTGTAAGTAAGCGCCTAAAAAATTAACTTGCGCTTACATTGATTGGCAATAGTGCCTTAATCGATTAAATTTCAAAGCCTATGAAAAAGCAAATTGCATTACTGGTTGTTGTTCTTACAATGACCCTGGGACTATCACCTCCCACGTTCGCAGCTCCCGACTTCGGGACAGAAAACCGCTTTACCCTTGAACAGGCAACCTTAGATATGGATATCACTATTGATGTGACCATGACCCTGGTGCCTGTGATGGAGTTTGAATTGTCGCCTGAACCCATTTATCTGGAAGGCGTGATGATCATGTATCCTCATCTTGATGAAGGATATGTGTTACAACTTGACCAGAGCGCATTGATCCAGGAGTACACCACTTATAGACATGATAATTTGTGTATGTGTAGCCTGGGAACAATGGAGAACGCAACTCTACTGACAGAGAAAATCACTAAAGAGGGACCCATGCGTTTGGAACTTTACTCTAATTCTGTGACCTGGCGCTTCCAGGAGACATATATCTAATAGTGGCATACCAGCCAAATTCAAAAAAAAATCCCCGGGGCATCACACCTCGGGGATTCTCATTTTCATACGGGCCGCACTGTCTTATTAAGCCTTTTCAGCCGTAAGTGGCGCAGGGGTAGGATGCTTGGACTTGGCTTTGGCGTAATTTGCTTTATATAGCTCTAAAATTCTCGGGAGAGCTACTGTCTCTATCTCCTCATCACTATACACCTCTGTTTGCTCATCATAGACAGAATCAGAATTTTGCATATGAGGTGTGTGGATAGTATATCTCAGCACACCTCCCCCATTGTCGGCAGGTTCCAGATGAATACTCTGGATCTCCTGATTTTTGGTTAACTTAATTGCCTCCATCTTATAAGATTTAGATTTGTATATACACTATCAAAGTTAAACAAAAAAAGCGGACACTCTTATACCTGCATATCCATTTAAAATATTATTCATTGCTACTTTGCCTTGGCCTTTGCCAGATCCTTGAAGAACTTCTCATTCAGATTTCCAATCTTGGCAGTCTGCTCCAATGGAGTGTACTTATACCCAATCAAAATACCCCTGGTAGTTGGGAAAACCTTCTTGTACTCCTTCCTCAATTCATCCCTCAGAGCATACAATGGCCTCCAATCAGCACTCGGAACGTCTAATGCGTAAGATATTCGGGCCTCTTCCGTGCCCTGGTCCAGTAGAGCGTGTTCTCCGGGGGTTAACAGGACAACATTCTTCGCATAGTACTTGAAATATGGATATTGGTTCTGCCCTTTGGCCAGGACATGAGCAAAACAGTTGAAAAATAGATCCGTGTTCATAAATTCCCGGAGGAACAGCCCGGATACCATTGACCTCTTATTGGAGTGTATCCAGATCTCCTTAAAGATGGCAGTTTGAAGTATCTGTGCGCCTCGGCTGACTCTGTTGTATTCGTGATTCATCTCTGAATTTTTTAATTACGTTCTCATCTCCAATTTCTATAAATCCCCTCTTCTCAATCAGGTGTTTTTTAAAGTCTTTGTTCCATACCTCCAACACCTTCAAATTTCGGTTGTCCCTCCTGCAGCTACTCTCAAACCACTCAAACACATCATTCAGGTGCCCGTTCCCCTTCTCTCTGTTGTTGATGGCCAGGATGTCATAACTTTTCTCTGTGACTCTCCATAAGCCATGGCAGGTTCCTATTTTAAACTGTAGAAATGGCCCCATTACCCATACGGCAACCTCAAAATCAAGGTTATGTGATGACTGGAACGTGTCGCTCATAGTTAGAATCTATATTTATCCATTACTTCTTTACCACAGGGTACACAAAGTTGGATGTGTGCCTTATTGAAGAGTTTATCCCCATGTTCCTTAATCCAGGCTTCGGTGTGATCTGACCAATGACAATAAATGGCCCAGTCATTCGCATCTCCCTTTGTGGCTACCCACTTTAATTCCCCACCAGCCCTTGTCATGAATATTCCTTCGGGGGAATTTGGTAAAACTCCGTAATCGAACATTTCACCAGCTTGTAATTCATTAAACTCCTTTATGTCCATAGTTAGAATCTTTGATGTTGATTTGGTATAGATGTCTGGTGAATTGGTGAAGGTTCACAAACTCAGCTTTCGGTGGGAAGATCTCGGCCATGTAGATATCATCCGGGCAGTAGTGGTACCTCGCTGCTTTCATCTCCTTGTAGGAGGGCATAGCATACCGTGTAGAAATAGACAGGTGCCATGCGCCATCGTCCATAGTGACAATGACAGCACAGCGACCCATCTTAAAGGTTCCTTTTGGCATAACTACATTTTCATGCCGTCAGCCGTAGGTTCAATCTTATCACCAGTTTCCGGCTTATAACTGGAAGGGTAAGGGTTTGGCGTATGCAGCCTTTTGAGATCCATGCCCAACCACATAACCCCCTCTTGGAGCTTTGTGACGGATAAGGATTTCTCCCTGGAAGGGAATCTCTCTGAACACTCCTTCACCTCCTGGAGTACACCATCGATCCCCTTGCGTAGACCCTTGATCTGGACTACCTCACTTGGCTCAGTCATTTTGAACGGACCCAACAATGCGTCAACGATTGAGGAAAACAGTACATCCTTCTTCTGCTGAAACTCCGGAAGATCCTCAAAGAGAACAATGCAAGGGTGTGTCTTGGCTTCAGGATCCTTGACCTCTCCAAACACCCATCCATCCTCAACCTTCTCGTGCATCCAGTTATTGTGCATAGCATCATGCCCGGACCCAGGGTTCTCAATACGGTACTTCACACCGTGAATAGCCGACTCTTTCTGCCATTCCGGTGCATCGTCCCAATCAGGTTGACTGTCATCGCCATTTACTTCGCACCACGCCTTGTTAGCCTGGTGGCATACCATCGCAATAAAAATGATCATGTTGTCATTCATAGTTTTGAATTTAATTGTTAGTAAAAAAAGGACAGTCGTACCATCTCGGCCAACTGCCCCAATTAATTGTCAATAAGTAAGAGTTTCCACTACAAATGTAGAAAACTATATACTATTAAGCAAGAAGTTGATTTCTGAAGCAGGGGCCTTGTAACAGAAATCCTCTTTAACTCTGTACTTCTGGAACTGGGGGAACTTGGTCTTGATCAAGGTATCAAAAGAATTATTATCAATACCTGCCACGTTCGCCATTTCCTCATACAAAGTCTTGACCTGATCAAAGCCTCTCTTTTCATTCTCCAACTCAGGGACATCGATATTGAACTTATTCCCCTCTGGTTGTGCGTCTGGCGCACCGGCATCAAATCCAGTGTTCGGTTTCACATCGGCAGCATCCATCCTCTGTTCAGCAATAGGATCTGAATCCTGCTGCTCAGTTTCCGGGTCTGGTGGATCACCTGCTGGCTCCACCTGGATCTCGTCCGGATCTGCCGTTGGCGAGAACTCCTGTCCTGGTATCGGGACCACTACACTATTATCGCTCTGTCGATTTTTCTGCCCCTCATCATCCTGTGAAGGTGCAGCCGGTGGAATCATATCATGGATAGTTGTGCCGGCTGCTGCTGATGCTTTTTGAGCATCACCCACAGGATCATCCGGATCAAACTTCTCAATCAGGCTGGCCACATCACCGGAATAGTGAGCAAGAAGAATAGTCCTCAACTTCTTATTGGTGTTCTTCCCAGGATCAATATCCCTAGCCTTCGTCATCAGCCCATCACACTCGATCAGAGCGTGTAGGTCATCGGCATCCATCACTTTCATCTCTACCTCGGTGAATACCTCGATGAACCCAGGTGTACCATTGAGCATTGTTCCGATTGAGGCCCTTGCTGCATCCCCTGGCTCTCTCACATCCGAATGATCTAAAATCTCAGGTTCAGGTGTAGGTTTAGGTGCAGGATGAGCCTCATCGGTTGTCATTGGTTGCTCTGGCTTAGCCGGATATGAGTTCCCTATTTTCTGTGGGTATTGAGATCTTTGCTTTAAATCTTCGTCAGATTCCTTTCGGGCTTCCTCATAATTAGCCTTTCGTGGCTCCAGGTCACCTGCCCTCTTATCAATCTGCAGACTCGCCTTCCCGGTAAGCTGCTTGCTCCGTTGCTGAGTATGCGCAGGATCAGGTAACTTGATCTGTGTATCTCCCGCCTCAATGATGATCTCGGTATCCTGTGGGTAATCTACTACTTCCTCAGTGGTGGGGATCCCGGCCAGTACATCAGGAAATAGATCCCTGCACAGGAAACCCAATGCTCGATACGTGATCATGCGCTGTGGATACTTCCACCAGGTCTTTGCGATGTGCTTATACCCCTCCTGCTTCCTGGTCATTTCCACAGTGACCCACAACCCGGCTCTCTTGGCCATCTCCACGGAAAAGGATCTCGATAAGGTTTCCCCTGTATCTGCCCTGGTAGCTGTGATAGACACAACCATGTCCTCTGCCTCAATCGTCCCCTCAACGGTTTCCTTCCAGGAGTCCTTCTTCATCTTGCCGGATGAGAATATCATAGACCTTGCACCATCCCCCTTGATGGACATCAATCCATTTACAGGTACAATCTGCTGCAGGGAGGTCATAACCGGTAAACCAAGCTGCTTGCCCTGGATCAGGACCATCATAACGGCTGCGGTATTCCCTTTGGTGTAGTCCCGCTTACCATCTGGTAGCTTAGGGAAAAAATGATCTGGCACTAACTTGCTGTCAAGTATCTTGTTACAGAACTTCTCCATTGCTTCTATGTTCTGAAACGCTTCCTCTACCATCGGAAGGCTGTCAACACCCATTGCTAATCTGTTCTCCATAATTTTGATTTTAAGATTAATAATTAAGTTCCTTATGCTTTGATGTCCAATTCCTCTCCCCCGGTGGTATCCATGGGATCCCCAGGAAGTTAAAGAAATCGTATTCTGTTTGAAAGAGTGGTGGCTTAGTTTCCCTGCCTTTGAACTCAGGGTTAACTGTCCACTTGGATCCTTTCTTCGTACATTCAGACTTCCTGCGTAATCCAAACTCGGTACCACACCATCCATTCCGATTCCAGGTAATAGCCAATTTGATGTGGCTGAACGCTGATGATCCGGTCCTGATCGCAAGGATCCTGCCGTAGTCATACGCTTGTGCAATATACAATTCCACCTGGATCTTGTCTTTGGGATACTTGAATCGCTTCAGGCGCTTCCCATTGACCACCATGCCCGGATAACCTTCATAGAACACATTACTGAGGCCCTTGAAGGCGTTCTCGGTACAAACGATCTCGATATCCCCTACCTCCTTGCATCCCCTCCGGACGCTCCCTGCTATCTCCCTGAGATCTGTGTGTGGCTCTATGAGTGCCAGAAAACGTCTGGCCACATTCATAGCTTTTTCCAGTTTTATCTTCTCTCCTGAACTCATTGAGGAGGAATCAAGGAGAACGACTTGGTACCTGTATCCCGGTGTGTAGTTATTAATAGCATCTCCACATCCATCTTGATGGTTTCATCGCCTAACCCCCATATCTTCCAGAGTTTCTTGACAAGTTCCCCACTGTTCATTCTTGCGGAAGATAAAAAATGAGTAGAAGCTGTAGATTTAACCTCATAGATGTACTTTTCAGGGATCTTCCCTTCTGGCGGGTTAATGACAATGGTTACAGGGTTGTTTTCAAGTACAATGGCAAAACGCAACGCCCCCCGGTTTTGCATAGAGATCTCATTCTTTTTAAGAAGTTCCTTCCCGAATGTAATAGTCTTATTTTTGTAGTTAATTCTAACTACATCACCAATACTGCCTAATGATCCGGAGTTTTTTGGTGCGTGAAAATTCTGATTGAAAATATCCATTTCTCTTATTTTTAAAGTTAAATTAATCGTGATCTACTGTGCAGGATGTACCTTCCAGGTTCACATACCAACGGGCCTTACCGTCACTTTGGATGTGCTTCCTCCCTCTAATATGGAAGTCAACATTGACCCAATCGTTCTCCCGAACATTATTGAGCATATCCATATTGTCGTTTACAAAGTCAAAAGCAATTTCTTGCTTATACTTAGATTTTACCCAACCCTCCATAACCAGGGTGCGCTTCATTAAATTGTTTACGCCTGGAATTGAAACAGGCATACCGACCCATAGTACCTTGCCGGAGATCTGAAAATCATTTACTTGTGTTTTTCCCATCGTTATTTTCTTTAATTGAATTATTGAAATCTATGCTTATTCGATTTCGTTTACAAATTTCTTTACTTCGGCCACATACTTAACCTTTTCCTCTCGCTCCTGACGCAATAGCTCCTGGAACAAGTCACGGTCAAATATATCATGTAGGGCATCCGAACACATCTTCTTCAGATCGTTCGGCTCAACGGCATCCAGTTCGACCTGTCCCAACCCGTCCCAGTTGGCAGATCTTGAATCACCATCCTTGATGGGTGCTGGTGGCAACCCCCTCTCGATCACATCAGACTCCATGAGGGCTATCCTGCGGACCTCAACCTCAACACCCATCCGTTGTAGGTTAGCCCCGATACTCCTGGGAATATCCTCCCCGGAGGGATCATAGTCACCGAAGTACAGGATAATGGGTGTATATCCACTGTTGAACGCCTTCAGGAGCCTGTAATAGGTATTATTCAGGAACGTAAGAGATGGATAACCCTTACAGGCCCCCAGTGCAACATTCCATTCCGCACACGGAGAGCCAAACACCCCCTGTAATGCTTTCTTCTCAATGAACACCTCCGGATAGTACGGCTGATTCTCCCACCGGTTCTTGCTGTAATACTTCATCCACCCCTCAATGGCTTCCTTGGCCGTATCGACCTGATCTTCCAGGATGGTCATTTCAAAATCCGTTTCACCGATCATCTCACGGTCATGGTCCGAAAAGGTTTCAAAATCCACCTCCCCACTCCATCGTGCCTCGATCATGGCTGATACTACACGCTTGTAATGTTGGATGGAGTTGGTCATCCCATGGGAAACCAACCGGTAGTGTAATCCCCGGATCGTAAGATCCCCTGGGGCATAGTTCCGGATCTCCTGCAGGGCAACCTGCATAATCCAATCTCTTGTGAACTTGTCTCGTTTCTTAGCCATAATCAGACGTTCATATTCATAATGGATTGTTTCAGATCATTCACGGATTGGAATACCAACTGTGCAAAGAATTTGGCCATAGCTGCCGGTGCAGCCTCAACAATGAAGGATTTCATTTTATCATCAAGATCTGCTTCCGATACGGTCCACACCCCATTGAAATATTCCTGGTCAATTTTCTCTTTAAGGTATTTCACAGTCAGTTCGGCACAATGCTCCCATACCAACGCCCTGAAAGGTGTTGCATTAAAGGTCATCTGTGCGTAGGTTGTGCTACGGAAGTCTCCATTTTCATACTTCTTTTTTTCTGCAAGAGTGATTTCCTGTTTCTCATTAAAAAAAGCATCGACTTCCTTTTCGACCATCTCTTCCCATTTGGTATCAGGAATTAAGCTAACAAATGTTGCTTTTATCCTGTCCTTTACTCCCTGCATCAAAGTTGAGGGATCAAACTTTTCTATTTCTTTGCTCATAGCTATTTGAATTTATTGAGTTTGGTGATCTGAATTAGGATATGCGGCTCATCTCCATAGACCTTGGAACAGGTTGTATGGCAAATACGTGAATCATCCTTCCAGAAGATCCCGTTTAGAGAGTCACAAACGAATTTTAAGAGGTTATCTACGTCTGGTATGCCTGTATGCCACTTGGGGGCCACATCTCTCAGTAAATGGGCCATAGCGCCAGTCCTGTAATGGCTCTTTGGCCGTGGGAAACAGAACATCAATGTCACAGCCAATGGCTCATCAAGTGGAATGTCAGGCTTATTAGCGATGCACTTCACCAGGAAGTCAGCCTTATCGCCCTCTGAGGGATCATAAGTTCCCTTGAATTTACCCTTCTGAAAAGTTCGGTGTCGCTTTAGTGCCTTTGGATTGCCCGGTATCTTGAACTCAATGTCGTAGAAACTCATACTTTCTCCTTTCCTATTACGGTTAGATCTTGTGGGGTGAAGGATTTGATCGTCCCATCCTTGATATGCTGACAGATCGCCACTGTGTAAGCAATAGGGTACCTCTGGTGGCCATCCACCAGGATCTCGTAAGTCAGGCCCCAGTGAAGGAGGTAATACATCACTTCCTCGTATGCCGGTTCCTGGATCTGCTTTGTTTTACGTGAAGGATCTATGACCTCCCCCTGGGCATCAATCATATTACCTTCCTCGTCCAAAACGATCTCATTCACTTTCACTACTGTTTGATATCTTGCCATTACCAAAGTATTGAACCAGGAGAATCCCAGGTTGTATAAAGGTGTCCATCCGCTTGAAATATCAAGCTCCGTATCGTTTCCCCATTGTTAGATTCAATACAGTATCTCATTGAGGTGAAGGAAATACCATCTATATCCCACACATCAGCCCCAAACTGAAGATCCCGGATATGAGTAATCAGTCCCTCGTTTGCTAATTCATCTACTTCGCCAAGGATCCTTTCGTATAAATGCTTCCAGACATTGTTTTTAATCCACCGGGTTGTCTTATTAGACAATGGTGTATCCATTCTATTCTTTGGGACCGTGGGTAACCGTATGGTAAGCTGCCGAATCCCTAACTCTTTACATTTATCAATGAACCACTTCAGATTCAACTCCTTAAATCGATTACTCAGGATAATTGATAGCCTGACTATGAAATTGTGTGCCGTAAGCTCTTGCCACCACCCCACATCATTCAACTGGTCCGGATGATCAACGGACATGGCCAGTACGTCTGTGTATGCAAAGATCTTCAACTGGTTTGCATCAAAATCCCGGAATTGAGTTTGGATCTCAATCGGATAGTCGTGATAAAACATACTACACACCTCTCGAAGTAACTCAGGATTATCAAACGGCTCCCCTTTGCCGGTGATCAGGATATGGGTTACCCCTATCCTCCCGGCCAGTTTTTTTATCCGGGGAAGATTTTCCTTGAACAAGTAGAGATTTTCTTTTACTCCGAAGGTCATATTGCTGACACAATACGGACAGTTCTTCTGGCATCCACCAGGTATCGAGATTGTTAAGTTATTTGCTTTCATTATCAGTCTTTTTTACATATTTCCATTTAAAACCACCTGCTGTATGCGCCTTCCCACGGGCACACTTCGATATTTCTGGTATTCCGACTTTTGTTCTCCTGGACGCATCTGCAGCACTGTCAAATATTTCTATTGGTTTGCCGTCAAGTGATAGTTTAACGACTGCTCTTTTATTTGATCTGGCCTTACTCCCTTTATTATATCCGGCTGCATAAGCACATAGGAGATACATCCAAACGATCTCCTTGTCCTCTTCTTTAATAATTTCATTATCAATTAGTTCAAACAATATCTTAACTGCCACCTTTTCTTGATCCATTGCCGAATACTGAGTTTAGGAAGCCTGATAGATTGTGATAATTCCCACGCTTATTCTTAGTGAGGTTATGGTACCTCTTCGCTTGGGGGAAAATATCCATAGTAGTTGTATCGTTAGAGATACGGACCTGCCAGTTCTGAATCATCTTACAGTGCAATCCGTTAGCTTTTGCGAACCGCTTGACTGCCTTAATGTGCCGATCCTGTCTGCCTCTCCGGATCTCCTTCCCTTTCTTCTGAAACTCTTTCCAATCTTCTGAGTCCATATATTTCTATTTGTTTCTGGATGGGTTAATATCCTTCAGATGGTGCCTTGCAGTTTCGAGCCACAAGTCTGCACCAACTTAAATAATGAAAGCAGTACAGTTGATTTGTGTGGTTGTCATTCTCGCAACGAATTTGACTTTCTGAACACCGCTCACAGCGTCCTTTATTAGCAGGATTAGACATCTCTTACTTGTTTAGTGGTGGGGTTAATTCTTTCCCTTCCTGGATTCCCCTTCGATAAGCTAATTCCAAGTTTCCGCAAATTTCCCTGATATATGAAGCAAATTGTAACAGACCACCATGTCCTTGGGGTACAAGTAAATTTTTGACTCCTTCCGGTACATCTTCACGTTTTCTGTAATACTCTCTATATGCCAATTCTAAATTTACAATAGTTAATTTGCCTGACTTTAAATCCGCAACTAATTGTTCATGTCTGTTCATGTCTGTTTGTTTTGTGGTGGGTTAGATAATTCTGATCCCATGATCTTTTTTAACACTATCAGTCAGCGGTGCTTGATCAAAAAACATATGATCATTGCAAGTTGTATCTTTCCGTGGGCGTATTGCCACTACTTCAATTCTTCCTTCATTATAGATATTGCTTTTTACGGAAGCCCTCCAATCGCGGTAATGATGAGGTTTATGTTTTTTTAATCGCTTAATCCAGTTTTTAACTGTATCTGCATCACTATTCAGATATAAAACCAGTTTCGGGTTTAATTGCTTTAAGCAATCCGGTAAATTAACATCTATGTCTTTCATCTTTATTTGGTTGTGGTGGGTTAATTATTTCACAGTTAGAAATTATGATTTAACTTATCAAACTCCTCCTCGATGTAATCCTCGTCAGGGTTCTCCTTGGTCCTATTGTTGAAAGTCCTGGACTTGGCTCCCTTGCGCTTTGACCAGTTCACCCTTCCCAAACTGCCGAAATTAACGCTCTCTGCGCTGTTGTTTGTGAGGAATTGAATAAACTTATTCTTGATACCGGTGCGCTCCTTATCGACCCTGTTTTTGATCTTCTTTAGGAAGTTGTCAAATCTGGCCAGGGCATACAGTTCCATAGTTCCATCCACATCCTCACGCTCCTTGACAAACTTTTCTTCCATGAAGTCCTTGTAAGCTTCTGAATCGTCCGGATCAGGCTCTACCCTCTGGATCTCAGCCTCCCATTTCTCACTCTCCATGACATTACCCTCCATGTCGGCTATATTACGGCTCTCCACGGCTTTTTTCCCGGGGACCACCCGATTGTACCAAAAGGCCTTCGATATGGTCAGAATCCTTTCGCAAAGGGCCTCATCCCTCTCGATCTTCTCTACCTGTAACTGGCCACCATCGACAAGCATCACAATCTCAGCGTAGCTCGTATTAAGAATGATCATATAAACGTGGATCTGTGCCAAGTGAAAGATTGGGATCCCATCCTCCCACATCTGGCTCACCCAGTAGCTCATATTCTTACATTCCAGGATAGCTTCTTTCTCCAATGGCTCTCCGGTGATCAGATTAAAGCCACCCTCAATATTGATCAGCCGGTCCAGGGATCCAAATAACCAGGGGTAGTCAGGATTGACAATATATCCGTTGAGTTTCTTGCACTTCCGAACAATCTTATTATTGGTGCAGTTATCCACGTAGCCATCCTTGGTTCCATCATAGTATTGCCAAGCATCTGCGATCTTAGCTTCAAGCTCTCTTCCCCAAAACATTCTCTCGTTGTCCTCACGCCAAGGCTCAACGGATCCAATCTTCTCATGGAACAGCCGGACGGCAGTGCCATATTTATTGATTCCTAAAACTGTTCCCATCTCTGATCCTCCAATTCCACGCTTCCGAAATTCATGCCATTCGTCAGTCCCGTAAGGAATATTGTATATTTCAAGATCCTGTCTCATCGTATCTCTTATTTAAAAATTGAATCATAGCTTGCTCCATCCACCATCCTCATAGCAATTATCGATAAGGTAGTCCTCAAAGTCAGACAACAGTTGCCGATCTTTTTCCCTTTCTTTATTCTTCGCCATTGCCTATCTATGATTAAAACTGTTTCTTCGCCAATTAAGCGGGATCCCCACATCGATGCAAGGTTCCCACCGCAGGATATCTGTTCTCATTCCCAGAGCAAACCTATGCATCTTCATGGTTAACCCTATCTCAAACGACCATGGCTGATGAAAGAACGGATCGCCATTGAATACCCCATTTCCTACAGCCTGACCTGAAACCCAATGGTAGTTAAGACCCAGGGTGAAGTCATAATTATTGTTCCTCCACTTTTTGTAAGGAATAAGGATCCCTGCTGTCAGCTTAACATGATCACCCAGGCCAGAGTCTTGATAAAGACCCCACCTACCATAGGACCCTGAACCATACACACCTGCCCAGTGGTTAATGTGATAGTCCCCCCTGATACCCAGGCCATGATCTGCCGGCTGGTATGACAGGTATAGAGCATTTGGCGGTTTTTCACGCCGTTGTCCAGCACTCTCCATGGAAATGGAGAATAATACAATCAATACAATTATTAGGTTTCTCATAACGTCTGATTTTAAGTTATTTTTAGATCAATTAGGGTTATTCTCATCTCAGTCATTGGATGATTCATTATGATGGTAATCGTTTTAAAGCCAGACTCCCATTCGTACTTTCTTAGTTCTGGTGATTCTATTGTGCTGACATATCCATCACTTTCTAACCCGGCTTTGATATTCTTCAATACATTTTCAAGTGCCATATCTTCTACGCTTTTGTTGGTTCTGTCTCTCGCGATGGAATCTTATAAGTTTCTGATTCCCATGTTGACTGGGCAATAAATTTGGATCTTACAAATTCCACGTTCTGTTTATGAGAACAATCGCATACTAATCGCCAATATACTGAACCATCACCACTCCCAGGTCCAAATACTGCGCCGCCCATTTGTTTTTCAAAACCAGGGGCTTCATTACAAGTTGTGCATAAAACTTTTGCCATGATGTCAGTTTTTATTTTGATGTTGGTGTTAATTGCAATTTAAGCGGTTCAACGGCCTCAAATATCCTCTGGAAGTAGGACTGAAGCAAATCTGCTTGCATATTCATCATCTCTGAGGGCTGCTTGCCCTTGTTGGATACATTGTGGAACCACAGGGAATAGATCTCTGTCAAAAGATCTGTTTGCCTCTCATGTTGGGCAATCAGTTCCATTGTGGCTGCATAGATCCGATGGTAATCGATGTTCTTTGTATCCAAAATTGCAAACTTCTGCTTCGCTCTATCCTTCTCATCCTTACGCCACTTATATAAGGGATCTTCCAGGATCTTACGAGCCTCATCTACCTTTGCCTTGGCAGGATCCAGATACCTCTGCTTGAAGCGTTCCAGTTCCTCGGCAGCTTTCCAGTTGTTAACTACTTTTAGGTCCTCCATTGTAAAATATTTGTTCCTCGATGATGAAGTGGTGTTCAACCTCATCGATGTGCATTATACTTGCCCCTTTACGTTTGTACTGAATATGATCGCCTGGTTCGCACACTTCGCAACCTGGACCAACATCCACCACAGTACCTGTATTGGGCTTATCCTTCATAACCGGATTGATAATGCCTCCCTTGGTTTTATCCGGATTCTTATCCGGCAGTACCAGTATTGATTTGCCTTGTAATCTCATAGCCGTTTGACTTCCCTCCATATTTGTTTTAATTGATCTAACTTTTCCTGGGGCATAGGTACGGTCTTTCCTATTTCGATCACCAACTTCTTAATGCTTGCACGTTTCTCCTTCTTCGTGAGCCGTATCGGAGGCTTTATAGGGAGTTTACTGTTCACATCATACCTGTACACCGTATTGCCTGTAACTGGGCAGGGAGCCTTCGGTAGCTCGGTAACGATACCCATATTCCTCAACTCATTCAACCGGTTCCGGACTGTCTCGCTCACATTCGACTTCTGGTGGAACTCATCCATCCAGTTCGCAACCTGGGATCCGGTCAATGGTCCGTATTTCCACAGGATCTCGTAAACCTCAATCTGCTTCTTACCTATCAGACCCTCATTCAGGATCTTCAGGTAAATCTCTATCGATGTGTCTCTAACGTGTGTCATCTAGTTGTTTTAAGTAAGGAACCAGGCTGACATGATGACCTTACACCTGATTCCCAATAGGGCTCCTGATCTTTCAATCCAGTCAGAGTTGCCTATATATTTCATCTCTATTGTTTATTTGGTGAATCTATAATCACATGACCTGCATTTATAATGGGTCTGCTGAAAGCTAAACACATCATCTGAGTCGCATATGGGGCAATTACATTTATCAAGAACCTCTTTCGGC
>SDBV01003435.1_pt1 | contig 23352 bp, 42 predicted proteins | sample 2277081 | NCBI WGS metagenome assembly SDBV01 (sample SAMN10402039, study PRJNA504765) | marine sediment metagenome | isolation source: marine sediment core GS10_PC15, 223 cmbsf | place: Arctic Ocean: Southern Knipovich Ridge | collected 2010 | reverse complement strand
GTTCTGCCCGCCATACGTCTAGATGAGCCGGACAGCAAAAGTGGTGAAGTTCAGGAGGCAACACCATCCTCGGCCCCGAATTAAGCACACACCAACCCATCGGTGCGCCTTCCAACGGCGTTACCGGTGATAGCACACCACATGTCTCCCAGTCACATTTCCAGCGTCTTTCTGTGATGATGGTCATGGCTTAAAGTCCTTTGTCGAAATCATGCAGCACCCACGTTTCCCACGTCCCTATCTGAATCACGTTCCTTCTGTGCTTTCCGTGTTGGCGCTTGCTTTCCAAGCGGTCCAAGATGTCATCAGTCGCCTGTGATGTCTTTTTAATCTCCCGGAATTTTTGGTCCATATGTCTTCTGTGCTTGCGTCCAGATAGAACAGACTCAACTATCAGAATACACCACACCAAAAAGGCTATTCCAAATACCACTAAAAGGGTCATGGCTCTATGGCTCCTCTTCGCCAACCTTTGTACGGCCCGCTGTCCTCATCTTTGTACCATTCGTCCCATTCCATCACCACATGAAACAATTTATCCCTGAAAACAGCTATAGGTGGTGACTCATGTTTTATCTCTGGCTTTATGTAGCCAACCCCAGCCACCGCAGTCGGGCCTGATGCCTGAGAGAAGGCCCCTTTTGCTTGAAAACTGGCGTGTGTGCTTTTTTCACACATCGGCTCTAGGCTCCACCTGCTTGAAGACAGGTCCATCATAGCCCTCTTCAAAATAAGGGCCCGAAAAAGTTAAAGGAACGGCGAAAACAAAAGGTGTCTCAGGTGGTCCGCCTTTAAGCCACACAAACTTTACCCGCTTGCAATTCTTGGGTTGCGTTGCGCCTTCTTCAGGCCAATGATTTTCACACAAGTCTACACTTGTGCTTTTCATAGCCACCGGCGTATTGTTCATCTCAATCATGAATTCGGCCACGCCTAGTTGCAGTTGCAGGCTGTTGGCTGGTTCTCCACACTCGTCACAAATTATAACTAACATCGGCTCTATGGCTCCTTTTCTATGACGCTCGCCTCAATAGCGGCGCTTTCTGTCCTCTTAAATCAAACGCTTGCCCGTACACGTTCCTATCCAAACCCTTCTCCGCCGCCCACTCTAAGAACGTCTGGCGCTTCCCTACGATTCTACGCTCCAAATCCTCATCAAGCAACGCGGGGGCTGCCGAACACCTACACTGGGGGTGGGCCGGGGGCAGGGCAACGGATGTTGTGCCCTTGCCATCTATCGGCTGGCCGTTCATGTCGAATATGCGCCCGTCAAGCGGAGCGCAGATAGGACACACCCTATCATCAGCCGCCGTCAACCATTCATACCCTCGCAGTATATCCCGATTCTCTCTATAGGTCGCCAGCGCGCCCAACGCCGACGCCCGGATAATCTCAGTGCGGGCGATAACCTGTGTGCGGTTGAAATTCTGCCGGTGCGCGCGTTTGCCAGGTGATGTATGGTCGCTTATGGTGATGCCCAATGCATCAGCAATGCGGCGTTGCGCGTCGAGGATACCTTCCCCTTCTATCTGACTTTGCACCAACGCCTGGCGGATACTTTGTTCAAACTGCAAGCGGTTATCTTCAAAGCGGTCTACGAACGTGCCACCCTCATAAGGCGCGAGAATCTGGGCGCGAATCATCTCAGTGGGTAGCAAAGGGATAGCCACATCGGACAGACCGGCCAATTCCGCCACCCAGGCCGTGCCCACCGCACCAGCGCGATAAGCCTCTTCGGTTGCATCTAAGGCTAGGTCACTGCTTAACCTTGTCAGCACGTCCATCTCACCTACCAACTGGGCCATCAGGAATTCGGTGCGCTGGCGAAAGGCGCTATCGGTTGCGCTCCACTTGTTGCCGTCTGTGAAGGGCGGGCCAAAGGCCGCATTCAACGATTCCCGCATGCGCCGGAAGGCCGCCCGGTACTCATTAAATAGTGACCGGACGGTCTGGCTTTCCAGCGCGTATATCTTGCCGAGAATGAACTCCTGGCCTTGCGTGATGCGTTGGTGTGGCAACTACTCTTTTTCTTCCTCGACCAGATGCGTGTAGTCGGGCATCGGCTCGTCGGGCAGACCGGCCAACCCGTCAACGGCCTCTAGCGGCGAGATGTGGTGACAGTTAAGACATTGGTAAACCTGAGACGTCACCTTCATTTTGCCATTGATGATTTCGCCACGCTTGTACGGACCCTGAAAGACGTAAGCGCCACAATTGGGGCACTTCTTGCGTGTCTTGTCTTTAGCCATTGACCATATCCTCCACTGCCACGGCGCGCCGACAATTGGCGCACTTATACCTATAGCTGCCCGGCTTGAACTTGCCGTTCGTGAACTGGCCGGTGGTGCCGATTAGTGAAAAGTGGTCATGTCCACAGTTGGGGCACAAGCTCAGGACGTCTTGCTTCTTGACGGCCTTCTTCTTCGCCTTCTTCTTCGGTGCTTCTTCCACAGGCTCTTCCTGTAGAGTCGTATCCTGCTCCGGTGCTTCTTCCACAACTTCTACTTGCTCTGCCATGCTGTTTTCTCCTGTAACTCTGCTATGATAGCCGCTTCAAGCGACCCTTTACACCTTTCGTATTCTTCGAGCGAGTCGATGTCATCCGTGTAGTCATCGCCTAGCTCGAATAGTATGTCATCCTCAAAGCACACGAATGGCAAATCCCGGCGGCCACACGGCGCACCTATCAATTCGTGGTAGAGGGATTTAAGCGCCCTAGTACAATGAGGCATTGCCAATATGAGATTGATGGCATGCAGGATAGTCATACCCCAATCCAGCACGTCAAACACCAATGCCACGCGCTCATCGAAGGGCTTGCCTGTGACCTTGTTTTCTCCCATGCGGCCAAAGACCCTGATAGGTTCTGTATCGCTCAGGATGGCCTCGATAGCGTATTGGCTATAAACCGTATCACCCAGCAGGATAGCTACCCGGTCAGCGCCTAGCCACAGGTGCGATGTGTCCTTAATGCCATAGCACAATTCCGGGCTGGGGTGGTCCACTTCGTAGATGTCAGCTTCCACATGCGGCGCAAATTCAGCTTTTGACCCGATAATCGTCACGTCTAACTGGCCGTGCTCGTGTAGCTGGCGCACGATGCGCGCCACCATAGGTTCGCCGTTTATGGGGGCCAGGCATTTGGATTGACCGCCCGCCCAACAGCTACCCTGCCCCTGGGCCATGATTAGAAACCTCATGCTTCTTCCGGCTCCTCTTCAGGCTCCTCTTCGGCCCCATTCTGACCAAACTGGGGTGGCATGGGTATTAAGCCACCTGCCATATCGTCCATCATCTTCTGTCGTTCTGCATCGATACGGCGTTGCTCTACCGCATAGTCCAACCCCCACGGTAGCAAAGCGGTGGCACTCTCGTCTGAGACCCAACCTGAATTATTAGCCACAGCCAGCGCATTGGCCAGTGTACCGGGGTCGTCTTGCTCAAGAGGTGCGTAGACAACGCCGAACGCCTCAAGCGTGGGTATCATCTTGATTTCACCGTTCTCGCCGTTCTCTCCCTTCGGGCCTTTTATCGGTTCACCGTCAGCGTCCTGTTCTTCTATCTCTTCAGGCAGCAACCCGGCATCGATAGCCGCCTCAAGCACACGCCGATATATCGGTGTCCATACCTGCTCGGCCATGATGTCTTGAAACTCACCAAAGGAGCGTAGCGCGGGTACTTGCTGGGCGGTGGCGCTGGCAAGATTGGCATTCGCACCATCGGCCAGAAAGTATTCAGGCAATTTCATGCCAGCCGCTACCATCAAGCGCATGGCCCGGCCATCGTCTTTAGCGTCACCCGCGCCGATGTTCGACTGGAATTGTGTCCATTCTTCGTTTTCGTTAGTGACGGCAATCGAGCCAGGGGCAGGGGGTTTCTTGTACTGGGCTAACTTAGCTGTGACCTGGCCGGGCGTGGCCCGTATCAGCTTAACCCACCACAGCAAGGCCCCACGCCAGAAGTTCTGGCGCGCACGGTTTTCCAGCCATTCCTTGTAAGAGCGCAGATAGGGCAGGATACTAAACAGTTCAGGCCGCCCGCGCTGTTCGTACCAACTACGGTTAATGGCAACGTGCAACACCTCGCCGGCGGGGATGTCTTTGTCTTCGTCTGATGTACTGACCACCTGGCCCGTGCCGTCATCTTGAGCGATTTCGTAGCGGTAGCTTATGACACGTTTGATGAAACCGGGGGCGTGCTTTATCCACTGGATCCCCCACGGCATAAGCGGCGCGATAACCACCTCGCCTTCGGCTCCTTCTGTGCCGTCACCTTCAAAGTATCGTACAAACAACTCGCCATCAATTAGCAGGGAGCGCAGCATCTCGCCATCGGCCACCCGCACGTTGTTTTCTGGATTGTCGCGGAAACGGTCCAGTACCTCACGCACCTCTTGATTGCGGTAGGTGATGTTGTGGCCTTTCTGGACCACGAACAGCTTGATATAGGCAATGGCCGCCTTAGCCAGTGGATTGCGCTCCTCGGCTAAGTGGGTTTGCTCCAGAATATTCCGCCGTGTATTGATGTCCCATTCTTCAAGCGGGCTGATGGTAGCTGGTGAAAAGGGAGCCTGGTTGACATAGGGTGTGCCGAACTGGTGGCGAAAGGCGGTTGATGCCTCACCTAACCACGCCTTTTGAGTAGCCTCATCTGATTCGGCTACACGAGCTGGCATGGGCAATGGCAAATCGTAGGACACCCCATCTAGAATCTGCCACGGGCCGCCGGTATTGTTCTGGATAAACCCGGCTGGCTTGCTCATCAGAGAGCGTGCCTGTCGTGCAAAGCGTGTCCGTAGTTTCTTAAACACGTTTCCAGCCCTTCATATCCTTTTCGTACTCCTTTTCAGCCCACGTCCGTTCGTCGCTATCATCCTCGACAATGCCAGACACAAAGTGGTCTGTGCTGGCCGGGCCGTGGGGCATCAGGCGGGCTAACTGGTCATTGTCCAGGCCAATCGCTTTCCTAATACGGGCTGTTATCGAATCTGTCGGCTTCGCCATAGTTAATGCCTCCTGCTTCCTCATAGGTATGCTGTGTGCCCAGGACGCCATAGCGCAGGGCGTCCAGGCGGTGAAACTTTTCTTTGTTCTTGATTTTTTCGGTAGCTTCGCCCATGTCATCCAACACACGGGAGTAGGTAGCCAGTTCATCTAACACGCCACGCAAGGTATCGAAAAAGAACAACCGGTGCTGGCGTAGCAATTCGATTACTTTGTCGATGCCGGACTCTACATCATGCACCGGGGGAGCCAGAGCAGCCACGCCTCCCTCATACCAATCCATGCGTTGCTGCTCTTCAGACTTGGCACCCACTGCCCAGATGACCACGTTTTCAGCATGTTTGTTGGCTATGTTCAAGGCTTGGGAGGCGTGTTCGCGCGTGCTCTTGCCACCTTCTAAGGACTCCCGGTACACGTACAGGACGTTGTGCTGCACGTCAACCGCAATCCACAATATGGCCGTGTTGACCGCGCCGGGGTCGATACCCACAAAACGCGGCCACTCCTGGGGAATGTCGAACGGCTCTACCTTATGGCCGCCCTTAGCCCGGTACTCATCTACAAAGTCGCTGTAAATCAGGCCGGCTGGCCGGGCGTAAAGCCCTTCGTAGAACATGCGGAACTTCCAACCCGGCATCCTTTCCCGCATGCGCTCGAATTCATGGTGGGGGAAGGCGGGGTTTAGCGTACTGGGAAATTGAATCACGTCGATGTCGGGGTCGCCTTGCTGCCAGGCATCGTAGATGAGTTGTTTCATCCAGCCCAGATTGTAGATGGTGGTGGTTGCCAGTATGCGCCCGCCGTGAATGGACAACCGGCGCAAGACAGCCTCGTAAGCTGTTACCCTGAAATCATCCTGCCCGATCTCATCCAGCCACGCCGCTTTAGCCGTGGTCGATTCCAGGCCACCCTCAGACGATGCCGAGCGAAGAATGATACGGCCCCACATCGGGTCACTGGATATATTGGCGTGAAAGCGTCCGGTATCAGGGTCTTTCAACTCGATTACTTTGTCGCCAGACCAATAGCGGCCTATGTCCAGAATGTGGATGAACACGTTTATCATCTCAGGCAGCATCTTCAATTTGAATATGTCGTAGCTTGACGTGGCAGCCAGATAATCGCCAGCTCCTAGATTTTGTATTTCGCGCCACAACCACCACGGGCCGAAACTGGTCTTGCCGCCCTGCGTACCGGCCAGCACGAACACAAAGCGTTTCTTGCTATCCCATGCCCTGGTCTGGCCGGGGTGCAGGTTTAGCTTTACCTTGCCGTTGGCGATTTCGACTAATTCAGTCATTGGTGGTCTTGTGGACTTCCACAATCTCTACCCGTAAGGGGCTATCATCGTCTGTGGTGAGTTGAATCTTCTTAATCGTGTCAAGGTTAAGCAACTTTATCCGGCGGTCAATACACCACTGGACACCTGCTAGGAACCTAGCGTCACCCACTTGACCTTCCTCGCGCTTATTCGCTTCTTTGCGTGTGGTTTTATCGCCCTTTTTATCTGATTCCGATTCAACCGCTTTGGTGGTGGTGATTTCTTTGTTCTGTTTGGATTCATGCCACGCCCGCCAGTATTCACGCTCCAGGCGGTCTGTCGCAGCCAACTCTTGAGCTTTAGCAGCTTCGATATTAACCGTCGATGATTGCATCCATTGCTTGCGCAGAGCCTTCAAGTCACGGCTGATAGTGGCCTGGTCTACATCTAGCAATTGGCCGATTTCGAACTGTGTCTTCTTTCCAAGATACAGGTCGGATACATGTAATCGGCGCAGGTCTATGTTCGCTTTTGTGTAAGTTACTTTGTCAATCATTTATGCACGCTATGATATGCAAACTCATAAAGCGGACGGGTCGGAGTCGCACCGCCGGAACCGAAGCAATCAACCGAGTAAAAATGCGGGGCAGTCCGTCATATACGACTTCGATATGCAGATGCTCCCCGTCACTCAGGCCGGATGCACCAGTGGCACCGATGGCTTGACCGGCCACCACTTGCATGCCGGTTGCCACGTCGACGCTAATCAGGTGGCACATCCGGGTAGTCCAGCCGTTGCCGTGATCGATGACGATGGATCCTCCGCAACCTCTATCTTGCCCGGCGAATTCGACAATGCCGGGAGCGGGGGAGTGGACAGATGAGAAGCTAGGGGTTGCCAGGTCTATGCCGTAATGGTCATCGTGTACGGTCTGGAGAATCGATTCACACGAGAGAATCGGGCAGATAAAGTTGGGTTGGTTGGGTAGCGATAGGGTAGGGGGGTTGAACACAATCGGGGTGACTTCTACACCGGGCAGAAAAACCAGCGCGTTTTGAAGTTCGCGCTGTACACCCGTTCGGTGAAGGACGTCTACGCGGGCCACATCGCCACGCATGACAATCGAGCCACCCCGGTCTATACAAGTCCAGTTGTGATTGAAAAATTGGATTACTGTGCCAAAGGGGAATTCAGGCGGGCAAGCGATGCCGTTGCCATACCAATCATCGACAGCGTAGCCACCTGCTGTCTGACTGTAGTCGCCAACGCCGTTAATGCCGCCCAGCGCGGGGTCGTACCATGTTGGGTCAACCACTATCTCAAATGGTTCGACACCAACGGTAGCTGATATGATTGCCCCGGCGACGATGCCGGTTATGCGCTCCTGTTCAAGCTCACCTAGAGATTGGGTGCTTCCGGGAAGGTCAGGACCCATCCATATACAGATAATCGTGCAAGCCAGTATCAAAACGACTCCAAACAAAAAAGGCGGGACCGGCCTCCGAAGAGACCAGCCCCGCCACTATTCACAAAAAAAGGACGCTGTAAATACAACGCCCCGCTGCCCACTTATTGTATCACAAATGTCAACCCCTTAACAGGCCGGTCCTAGCACCCGTTCAGCTAGCCCCTTTTGGCACTTCAGCAGGTAGGGGGCGGGGCAGCCCTTTTCCTACATCAGCACCCACGATTACGTAATCTCGAATACTAAACCCGTTCTGTTCTGGCACGCGGCCCCCAGTGAATGCGGGGCTTTACACCGTCTCTTCCCGAATCTAGCGATTTCGCTCCGGTTTCCAGAGCCAGCCTGTTAAAGGGTCAATCATTTAGCTTATCCCACACTATCCCACATTATAACACACACCTATCTGTCATCGCTCCTCCGGGTGGGTGTGCTCACCATCAAATATTAGTTCAACCAGTTCCGCATATCGCTGCGCAGCAGCCAGGCCATCGTTGGTGATAACGTAGAGCGTGGATTTAGGCGTGTAGGTCATATAACCCCGCCGCACAAGTTCATCCATCTCGACGCCTAATCCCTTGATGTTTATCATGTAAGCTGACATCGGTTGTTGATGCGACATAGAGAACAATAAATCGCAGGCATCTACCATGCTATAGTGTCCCATCATTCACCTTTCTTCAAAGCCAGCAACGCCATATGCTTTATGACGGCAAGGCTAGCTGCTACTGTGTCAGTGTTACATACTCGTCGATGGCGTGTTGACACTCAAAGGCTATTTGTCTTAGATAGTCGTCTTCGGAATACCGCCGTCTTACTTCTCTGCTAGTCGATAAGCCGTGTATCGCTACCGCGTCCCTGTCCTGGGTTGACATGCCCGCCCCTGGCTTTGCCATCGGGAACCGCTCAATAATTGTTGGTTTTTTCTTGCTCATCACTCCTCCGGGTGTGGGGACAATCCAAATATTAACATCGTATTGCTCCTTTATAGGGCGCTAACTTTCGCGCCTGCATAAAAACGAACATAGTTTACACTCGAAACTTGACTCCTCTACTCACTCCTCCGGGGTGGGGCGCTTACGGTCTGCAATAAATCCCAGTATACCGACTCCCATAAATAATCCGCCGCAAAATACGAGTGAGAGACTTAGGATAAAATTGTTCGGCAACGCCATATCAAAATCCTTTTACTCACCATCCGGGGTGGGGCGCTTGTCATCCAGACTCAATAGAAAGACCATCGCCATAGCTACAACGCTTGCTCGTCTATGTTCGGGGACGTTTTCTAATGCAGCTTGTATAGCTGCCGCCGCGTCAATTTCTTCATTTAGTTCAAGAGGCGTTCCCATTGCAATCTCCTTTTACTCACCATCTGGGGCGGGGCGCTTGTACCATTTCCTGCGGCGGTACACTGCGTTATCAAAGGCCGCTAGACAGTCATTCAAATAATCAGCCAAAATAAAGTCGGGCGTGTGCGACCCAATCTCCATACCATGTTTGTTAATAAGAGTCTGTAAATCCCTGCGGAAATCTGACGAGTGGTCAACATCCTCGGTTTCGTCCTTGACTGCATCTGCTTTGTCGTTCATCTTTTTTCCTTTTACTCACCACACTATCAGTATGGGAAGTGTTCTAAACGATAACCAAAACCTTGTCGGCCTCTGCTCTGTCGCTTTCTTTTTCATCTTCTGACAAGTCTTTGTACTCTGTTTCCATTTGTTTCGACCACCGCTCGACTGCCCATTGGGGAATTGTATAGGTTCCATCGGCATGATTATATGTGCATTTGCTAAACAGATATTGCATCCAGCCGGACCATTGTTCATGGGCAAGTGCTGCCAGTTTTTCTCTGTATAAAATGCTCATCAATCCCGCCAAAATTATATCGTTCATTTTCGTTTTACTCACCATACGCGACAGTATGGGGGGTGTACTAATAATCCCTATTCAGGCCGTCGAATTCCCGCCTGGTCATCGAAGCGCGCTTCACCACGACGACTGTGTCGCCCTCGTCCAAGTCCGCAGCAAATACATACTCCCCGTCGTACCAAATATTATCAATCTGCTCCAAAACTTCGTTCCACTCATCAACAAATATGAGTGGATAATCATAGCCTTCACATATGATTGAATAGCCCCACACGATTTCCGCTCCGGCGATTGCCTTGCCGATTCCGTTTGCCACTGTCGCTTCACTCATGTGTCCCTCGCTTTGCCAGTGCCATCACATTCAGGGCATGGTATTGGCTTAACCAGTCCCATCTGAACAGCAATATTGCTTGGGGCTGGCAACTCTTCCCAGAATGTCCACGCCTCACCATCATCCGTATTGGCTATTTGCCCACATCCATCGCAATGTCGGCAGTCACCCTGCTTCAAATCACTCATCAGTCCCTCGCTTTGCCTTGCACCTAAACGTATCACCCATCATTCACCTCGCATCAGCAAGGCCATAGGCACATCCAAAGCCAGCGAGATTCTATACACAAGGTTTACTGACGGATTCTGGACTTTCCCTGTTTCGATGTCCGACAAATTACCCTTCGACGAGCGGGCTACCTCCGCCAATTCACGCAACGACAACTCGCGTTTGTTTCTCCACAACTTGATGTTTTCTCCTAGTGCCATAGCACCTCCCTTGCCAGAAAGAATACAGTCCAAAACACTGCCCAAGTCCTATGCTTCGCAATCGCGCCGCTGTGATGTTTGCCAGCATATACTTCAGCAGCCCATAAGCCTTTACCAGCAGGCCATTGTTTAGGTCCATATACATGCAGCTTAATCATCCTGGTTCTCACTTTATTTATGAGAAGGCTGGTTTGCGAAAGTAATTACGCCCATCCGTCTGGCTTTATTGTCAGCCTTCTAGCTTCGTTGCATACGTCACAATGTTTGAATGTGCAACCTTCCGGGCATCTGTAGCTCGTTGCAATTATTAGGCTCATATGAACTTCATGCTGTATGGCGAAACTCACTGAATCTACGAAATACCCGGCCTTATTTGTGCCATTCCAACTTCTCCCTATCTGGGCTTTCTCGCTTACGACTGTTTTGAGCGCGTCAAGCTCCTCCTGGTTGAATACCATCTGGTCGCCGTTCTCGTATGGCTTGTCAAACACCACAATGGCAATCCCTCGTACGTTCGGAATAACCCGAACAATCCGCAGGAATGGCGGCTTTTCTGCTTTCCAATAGATACCATGATGACTGAGGCTAGCACCTTCTGGCTGTTCATCTTCCAACCAACGAAATGCATCACCCAACGCGACATCAAGCCCATGTGAGAGTATTTGCTTCACGGCCCTGCCATTTTGCATCATCACTGAACACCTTTTACTTATGAGAAGCTCACGACTCGAAAGTAATCAACCAAGCGCCGTATCATATAATTGAGCCAGCACATTCTCAAGATTATTCCGCACCGTCTTGTTTTTCTCAATTCTGGCCGCCTCTTCCAGCGCGGGAATAGACGAAGTGTCATCCATATTGGCAATGCCGTTTCCCGCGCCATCTCGCACTCGCGCCGACGGCACCAATAATGCATACTCAATTAACGCCCGGCGCTGTTCATAGGTTTCGTCGTGGTCAATCTCAGACAGGACACTCAGCGCCTCAACAGCCACGTCATCACTGCATCTGCCGTCAAGAATCAGAAAACCGGCCATATGTATCACCATGCTCCCATGATTTTTCACCGCTTCGGTTAACTCAAGACCAAACATCGACTCGAATCCATCGCGGAAAACTTCGTCTGTTCGGAACATGGTTGACACGTAGCCAGTAACCAGGTGGTCACTCATCGTTCACCTCGCTCTATCGCCTCAAAGTCCCCATCATATCCCGGTGACCAACATCCCCACTCAGAACCACCATAGCCGGGGAGCCAATATTGCTTCTTGCCACAGCGCAGACAACGCCGTTTGCGCTGTGTATACTTGCCATATGCCGGGGGAAAGCCATCCATCACGGATTCGTTGCGGTTATATTCCCAGTCATGCAAACCTATAAAACACCTGAGGCCACTCATCGTTCACTCCTTTTTACTTTCGAGTTTTACCCTTGTGATGCACCATCGCCCACCAAATATGTATCCCTACCGGCAACCCAAAGACTATCAACGCGGCCACGCACAGGACAGCTATCATCACCCTGCCCTGACCGGCAGCTTTTGGGCGCATTCGTAGCAGCGCGCATTCTTGCCGCTTGCCAAACTGGGGCGATCCTGGACAATGACTTTGTGGCCGCACACCAATCCTAACCTGATACTTGGTTTCTGATTGAACCCATTTGTGGCGTAAATATCTATATCAACAACCTCTCGCAATCGGTACTTGGGCCGTTTCGTCTCCGGCAGCTTGGGATTCAGATGCACACCAGGTCGATTCTCATGTGGCGGCGTCCTGCCATTGGGCGGCGTTACGCTGGTGGGCTTGGGCATGGTTATCGAATCCGGCTCCACTATGGGACGCTGGCCGATTGTAGGGGTTACACCGTCCATGATGTTAGGGCCGATCCCTTGCATCCTGACCGGCTCTTTGGCTGCGCCTTTTAATCGCGCATTCTCATCAAGCAAGAATGAAATCTGGTTCGTCGCAATATCCAGCAAGTCGAGTAAACCCGCCGCCTCGCGGACCACAATCGCAAACGGTGCGTTGAGCGCATTTATCCCACCATCGACATCCTTCTTTTTATTGTAGGCCGGTTTCGCAGAAATCCACGCAATCGGATTGCCTTTATGGATTTCGTTGACCGTCTCACGTAATCCCTGAGCGGTCAACCAGTGTGAAGGTTCGTAAAATACAGCGTGTAATGCCTCGGCTTCATTCTCCCAATATTTACGAGACTTGTCAGGCATGTACAGCTTAGGCGCTTTCGGTGCGGCCCAGCCTATAGCCGGGTTGTATTGGAGGCGGTCCGTTAGCTGACTTAGCTTACGCTCCACTGCCTGTTTTTTCAACGCGGCGGTCTGGGCAGCGAACACCCCGTCCTCGTGAAACAGGCGATGTTGACGGCCAACTGATGCGTGGGTCATCGCCATTGCTCCTCCCCAAAATCAGGTGGGACCGGCATTACAAACCGCTTGGATGTTGGCAGCCCCAAGACTTCCTCTACGTCAAGACACGCGCAGTCACCGTCGATGGTGCATAGACCGTCTTGAATCTTGCCTATTGGACAATCGCCCACCTGGATAACAGCAAGAGCATCCTGATAATCCTTTGGGCTTTCAATCTGGCATTTGGCCTTCAGCAATATCATGGCTGCTGCTGTGTTGCGGTGAAAGCGCGTGGTCATTTTGGGCCGACCCGGTTTATCTCACCCTTGTGCGTAGACTTCCCTGACCCGTCCTGGGGCGCAGTCTCCACAGAAGTTGTAGCCCCCGATGGTGGTGAATTCGTAGAGGGCGATGATTTTGCGTTTGCATCTAGGGTAGGCGCAAGCAATTTTGGGTCCGCTACCGTTGGCCCGTTTGTATTGGTTGACCCGTCAGGCTTGACCGGCCCGGCAGCACGTATTGCATTCTGCTTTTTCAGAATCTCAGGTACATCGTCTTTCAATTGCGTCCAATGTTCGGCGCGCAGGACCTTGCCAAATTTCGGGTCAATCTTTTCACGTAGTTCTGTGGCAGCTTCATTAGCCCAGACAATATCAACCCCTCGCTTATCGAATTCTTTGCGAAACATGATTCTAGCATTAACAAGGGCCTCTAGCTCATCAATAGCTTGCTGGATATGTTGTGTGCCGAACTTGAATTTCCCGTTTTCTTTATCTTTGGGAATAGTGGCCTCAATTGTGTTGAGAATTGCAATTCCGACTTTCTTCACAACATCCAAATCATCAGCCCGGTCCCAGAAGTCCTTGACCTTCAAGTCAATAGTCGGCTCTTCGGTCTCCGACTCCTCTTTGGGCTTGACCGGCTCTTCGCCAATCTTCTCTACCCACGCGTTCGATGTGCGAGTTTCAATCATTTTGTTCGTGACGCGCCCCCGCTCAGCCAAAGGAAAGCGGATGCAATTGGTGCGCTGGTCTTCGCCTACCACTGCGACCACCACATCTAGCCCCGGCTCGATTTCATGCAATCGGTCCGCGTCGCCATTGAACGTAAACCAAAACGCATCAACTTTGGCGAGTACGATGGTGTCCGCTTTGAGGTTGGTTCTCCAGATTTCGTAGGCTGGCTTGGCGATGATTGTGCGAGTAATCGGGGGAGAGATGGCTTTTTGCCCTTCCAGCCGCTCCACTTTCTTTAGCAGGTCACCAACCAATTGCGAGGCCCGGTCCAACTTGCCTTGCAGCTTGGCAGGTTGACCTATTAGTTCCTCTATTCTGGTCTGGGCTTTTGCCAGTTCCGATAAAGCGTGGGGTTGCAGGCGTTCGGCGGTAATCTTGTCGGCTGCCAGTTGATTGGCCTCGGCCCTGAGTCGCTTAATATCAGCCAGCGCGTGGTTGTGCGCTATCTGAAGCTGCTGATAGATGCGCGCCGCTTCCGACGCCGCCCTGTGACGGTCATCAGCCTTTGCCTTGCCAGCATCTAACACTTCAATATGCTTCTCGAAGTCGCTCTTCTTTGCTTTGTCCTTCTTATCTTTGGTATCATCTGTCATGAGAGTTAGTCCTTTCTCGAATGGGGCTGGCTGGGTCCTAGCCCGGCCAGCCCGGCTTGTTTTAGTCGCTTACCCCGAAATGCTCTTCAAGCAATAATGCCAATTCCACTATCGACATGCCGTGCTCATCAGCCACTTTTTCAGCAGCTTCGCGCAAATCCACGAACACCCTAGCCTCATACAGGATAGCGATTTCTGTTACGATGTATTCTGCTGCGGGTTGTTCTGTTGTGGTCATAGCTGCGCTCCCAGATACTCAAATTCGATAACGAACACCTCCGGGTTGCCGTGCCACCGTGCTTCTGGCTTGGCATGGATGGAGTTCCACAAGTCAATAAAGTTGCCGCGTGCTGTGCGCCTTGCTTTCCCATCGAGGGCCTGCGATAGACCTTCCGCTATAGCATCCTGTTCAGTAATGTCCCACAACCGCTCCCGGCGAATCGCAGTTATCCGTATCCGGCCCACCGACTTTTTTCCCCGGCCCGGTACGATGGCGTAGGTATTTCCCGCCAGCCACTTGAGCCGCCCCTTTGCGGTCCTGACTTCTGATTGATGCCACTCGCCACCATTCAGGTTTATAAAGGCGTACATCTCCCCGTCCTTCACAGGCCGCCGCGTATGGATCTTGTCGCCGCTCTTGATTGCGTCAATGCTGTCTTTGGTGAATTGCATAGCTACTCAGGCTCCTTATCAGCTACAGCGTCTAGATAATCACGTCCGGCTTGTCTCATGCTGTACTTATATCGATTGGGCCGCGTGCGACTAAAGTATCTCGACACGACCAAGCCGCGCCTTTCCAACGACTGCCCAGTTTGGTTGTGAACATACACCCATGACAACCAGAAGCTATCATCCATCTTTGCGATTTTCCGCAGGGCCTCTACCTGCCGCGCGTTTAGCTTGGGCTTCTGTGGTTGTGACATCAATCCTCCTGTGCCTCAAATGCTGTGCGTATATTTTGCTCGACTTCTGACGGATAGAACCTGATGTCCTTCCACACCTCCCAAATATTTTTGCCGCGCGATTTGGCTTTGGTCACACCTTCGATGCTCATCAGGGCGCGGCGGGTTGTGTTTGCTGTCACTTCAAAATAGAGGAAGTGGTCGTCATCGAAGTGCTGGATTACTTCTACTGTGAGTTGCATGCTAGTACCTCCCAAAGAGTAGCAAACGCCAGTGCTGCAACCACAGGGACAACCCCTTGACCGGCGACTCGCAATCGGTCAGCCCTGCCGGGAAACCCATCAACCATTCGACCCACGTCGGGTTCAGTAGGCCAGTGCCAGCTTGTGATTCCGTTGCTGCTACCTGGTCCGTCAAGTCCAGTGTCAGACCCGTCGCTTTGCGCTTCTCTACTCGACGAGTAACTGCTTCCGGGTTTGTGCCGCCACTCTTGTAATCTCTTGATTTCGGCGTCGGCCACAATCCGCGCTCGACGAGTTGCACTTTTTCGTTGAGCGTTGGGCCTGACCCGTATTTCTCTTTTGCGCCCTTGCTTGTCTTGCCGCCTACCGAATCCACCACCCTCGGCGTAGGCCACATATCCCTTTTCGCCAGCTCGACCGCCATTGCCAATGGTATCCCGACCCCGTTCCCGTTGTTGTGCTTTTTCTTGAGCTCCGCTCGTCGAGCTAAGAATGTCTCTGGGGTTTCGCCTTCCTGTGGGTTGACTGCCGATGGCGTAGGCCAGCGCAAAGAGACGTTTGCGAATATGCGGTGCGCCCGTTTCCTCCGCGCTAAATAATCCCGCTTCAATTCCGAAACCCAATCCTTGTAAGTCACTTCTGACTTCATCGAATCCCAGTTGAAGGTGGTTTGGTACATTCTCGATAAAGACCCAGGCGGGTTTAACTTCGCCAATAACCCTTGCGATGTCCGGCCAAATGTGACGGGGGTCTTTGGTTCCGAGCTTTTTCCCGGCTGTTGAGAACGGCTGGCATGGATAACCGGCAGTGACAATATCCACTTTGCCACGCCACGCCTTGCCGTTGAAGGTGGTAACGTCGTCCCAGATAGGCGCTTTATCCAGGGTCTTATCTTCCATCCTCGCCACGAGAGTGGACGCGGCATAACTTTCCCGCTCGACATAACATACAATTCGATGGTCTGGTATTGCGATTTTGAGGCCGAGGCTGAGTCCTCCAACCCCGGCACATAAAGCCAGCTCATTCATGCACCGCCCCTCTCCATTTGTACATCCCCTTCCAGGTCTTGGGTAGCATCAGACAATCCCTTCAAACAACGGGCCTAAGTCTGCCGTCTGCTTAATTCGCTTTCCGCCTCTACGCCATTCTCTCAGGGCTTTCTCGCCGGTGCGCTCCATTGCTTGCTCATTCAGGTATGCAAAGCTCAGGTCAAACAGAATCGCCCGCCGGCGCAACTTGCGCGCCACCAGCCCGGTTGTGCCACTGCCCGCAAACGGGTCGAGTACGATGGCCGGGACCGGCTTGTGGTCGTGGTCGCACGTTGGTGACCAACCGATTGTGGTGACAGATGGCGGCTTGACCATCGTGCCGCTACTTGCGGTACGATTGCCAGCTCGCGCGCCCCAGTCGGTTCGCTTAATTTCCATAGGCTCGCGCTCCACAACACGCTCCCACTGCGCCCCGCACACGGCGCACACGCCACGTTCGGACGTGCCCGCTTTGACCATGCGCTCCACTAACTTCTCCGGCCACGTGGCGTAATGAGCGCCTGCGTAGGGTTGGGTGGCGATTGTCCACACGGACCGCGCGTTGCGGGTTGGATATGTTGAATCGCCCGGCTGCACTGCACTTGCCTCAGTTGACTTGTTTCGCTTGTGAGTAATGCTTGCGCGTGCTTTCCTATTATCGTTTGGATATACTGACTTATTGCGTATCGAGTCCGCATCATAGAAATATTTCCCTTGCTTACTCAACAGGAACACATGCTCGTGCGCCGTCGTGGGTCGGTCCGTCACCGATTCCGGCATGGGGTTGGGCTTGCTCCAAATAATGTCTTGCCGAACAATCCAGCCGCGCTCTTGGACTGCCAGGGCAAAGCGTTGAGGAATGAGTGCGAGGTTCTTAGAAGGAATGTTTTTCACACGCAAACTGGGCTGCGCACCATTGCGCCCGATGGCAAGTTGACCATGTGACCCACGATTACTGCGCTGTTTGTCCGTAAGCGTTGCCTCATTCATGCCCCGATAATTGCCGCCGCCGATATATGAGTCTGCCAAATTCGCCCAACACGTCCCATCGTCACGCAACACACGCCACATCTCATCCATCACCAGCATCATGTTAGCGATGTACTCATCTGGCGTTGCTTCCAAGCCAAGCTGCCCGTCCACACCGTAATCTCGAAGTCCCCAATACGGAGGGGAAAAGCAGACCATGTGTACGCTCTGGTCTGGTAGTGGTATGTGTCGTGCATCTGCCTGGCTGATAAGAAGGCTGTTCATGATGCGCTCCACTTGTACAGATTGCGCCAGGTCTTGGGTAGCAACCTTTGGCACATGGCCTTTACCGCGCTCTCGCCATGCTCCCCTATGGCGTAGTTGATGCCCCACTGGCGGTCTCTCTGAATTTTGTTGTGACATGCCGCGTGAAGGGCTACACGATTCAAGGGGTCGTTTATGTCACGCTCTTTTTGTTGCTTTATTGGTAAATCCCCGCGATACACAACCGCATGGTGGTCGTGGACCTGGAGCGTGCTGCCGTATTGCATGCGCTTTTCACATACTGGGCAAACGCCACTTTGCCGCATGAAAAGTTCCCATTTTCCTACGGGTGCTTTTCTGACCGGCTTGGGCTTGACGGGGGTTGGTTCGGATGGGTCAGCACGTTTCAACCGGTAGACGTTGCGAAGTATCTCTGACTGTAGGTCGTTGATGAACGTTATTAGGTGAGAGCAGTTGAGGCCCATCGGGTTACTGCTTATAGCCTGCTCGGTGGCAGCAATCTCTACCAGACAATGCGCGATGCGCGAGATTGCTGCGCGTTCGCTCTTTTGAGCAGGTGGGGTGACCGGCTTGGGTTTCTTGGGGGTTGGTGGCTGGCCGTTGTCCAGGGCAGCGTTTACTTTGCCTAGCCATTGGACTTTATATTGAATCCTCGTCTTGTGAACCCCGGCCCGGCTCCCCCAGTCTTGGCATTTGAGCGCATCGTCAACCGTCCACTCAACAATCAGACCTATGTGTTTATCAGCATACGGGAATCGACGCAGAGTGTCCGTGCCGCGTACTGTAATCTCATAAACACTCGCGCCTTTAATATAGCCTCGCTTGTGCAGGGCCTTTGTCGTACCAGGATGAAAACCGTATCGGGACCGCTTAGGTCCTTCCACCAGCAACTCTTCCAGAACATCAGCTTGGGGTTGAGTCAGGTCTACTTTTTTAGCCATCGCCGCCCTCCTCCTCAATAGCCAGCATGTCGTTGAGCATGGTCAGAAATTCGATGCGGCGCTTAAGTGTGGCTATTGCCAGTGCAAGGTCGGTGTCAGGTTCTGGTGTTTCGTTTGGGGTCTGGTCTACTTTAGCCATCACTCACAACTCCATCGGTAAGTTTAAGCCGTCTGGGACGGGGCAGTGCGGCGTGTGTGGTATGTCATCTATGTAAGCTTGCCCGTCTACCTTGTCAGTTTTAGCTTCGCACCAATCACATACTGCTTGAGACCAGATAAGATGTTCGTACTTATCATTGGGCCCGTATTCAATTCCTACATGGTCGAATGCGTCCCAATGTGATGTGAACTTGTGGTTAGCCATCACTTACCACCCAGCGCCGCAATTACGCGCTCTATCTGCCACTGTCTTTCAGCAGCATAAGCAACAGCATCAGCAGCAGCAGCATAAGCAGCAGCAGCCAGTTCTTCAGAACTGGCCTGGCCTACGGCGAAGAGACGTGCTACCCGAATAGCTTCGAAGCTGCGCGGGTCTGGCTCGTCTATCCTGTCCAGCGCTCGCTCGGCAAAGTCACAGGCCAGCAGCCGCAGCTGCTGGCGGGTGAGGAACTGATAGCGCAACACCAACCACAATTTGTCGGCGTTCCTCACGTTGTCCATGTGCATCACATCGACAACCTTCATACGCAAACGTCCGCCGCTCATTTTAAGTAAATCTGTTGTGCGATAGCAAGGGTTAAACTTCAACACCAGCATTATGTCTACTGTGGTTCGTGTCATCGGTATCCCCCTGCCCTAGAAGGGCAACTCCGCTAATTCCGTCTCTACCATTTCGGGTAGGTCTGGATAGGCCGCCGCCGCAAACACATCCACCTCGCGTCGCCAGCCCAAGTTGAAGTCCCACTCATTATCCTGAGTCGTGTAACCGATTTCGGCTATCGGGGTTTGACCCTTCCATGCTTTCCGGGTGTGGCCCATCTTGACCAGAACAATCCTGCCGTTCATGTCAATCAACTGGTGGCGCTTGTCGCGCAACCGGCGAATATCGTTGGCGTTCTTGCGGTTGTTCTGATAATGCACTTCGCGTATGCTCGATTTCAAATTGACCTTCAGTTCGCTCATGCTTAACTCGTGTGCCACAACTGCCGGTCCGGGTGTCTTGTCCAGCAGAAAGATTTCTTCATTGGTCACGTTGCCGCGTGCGGTGCTATCAGCATGTATCTTATCTACTACGGCTTGGCGACGGGCGCGCGTTGTTTGGCGCTTTGACTTCTGGCGTCCGTTCTGCTTGTGGCCGTTCGTCTTGACCGGCTGTTTCTTGGCCGGTGTGTCGAAACCTTCGAAGTCACGTTCGCCCCACAGTGACCGGGTGAATGATTCCAAGCGGTCTCGTGCTTTTTCATCTACGCAAGTCTCGCATAAAACTGAGTCCAGGGTGATGATTACGAATCCACGCACCTTGCATAAATCGCAACGTGGTTCGGGGAGCGCGAGCGGCTGGTGGTCGATGATTCTCGCATTCACGAGAAATCTTGACCGGCCTTCCCTGTAGCTGTGACTTATCAGGGAGCCTGTGCCGCGTCGGTAGAACGTGTATTCAGTTTTAATCTTCGTCGGGGAATCGAGACCATTATAATACTTGCCGTGGCCGTGGTCAATTGGGGTTTCGTTTGTGCTTGCTACGGGAGTGTTGTTGCTGTTCATCTTGACGATTCTCCAGTCTTGTTGTATGCTTGCCTTGGCGACTCTCCAGTCGCCCGCCCGGTCTGAATCCGGGCTTTTTTTGTTTCTCAACTGCCCCTACTCTACCCGATTACGCGTAACTTGTCAACTGTTATCAAGCGTGGTATACTACGTTTATGATGACGATTGAACACGTGAAAGATGGTAAGATTATGGCAGAGTCAAAAGACAAGAATGGCAATGCCGAAATGGCGGAGTTCAAGTCGGACAATTTTATTACCATCAGGAAGAATGGGAGTGGCACGATCACTATCAGTGTCCCTCCCGAACGCGTTCGGGAGATGGCCGAGGCGCTACTTGTGCTCACCACAGACGCAAAAGGTGACCGCGCAAAAAGTCGCGTTTTAATTGACGCGGCGGTGAAAGAGGCACGGCTGCTACTAAAGCAGAATAAGAGTTTGCGCGACTATCTAATCGACACCATCGAAGCATTAGAACAAGACGAATAAGCCGGCAGGCTTAGACCTTAACACGACCCTATACGCCAGAACGTCCAGATTGGCACCCTGGAATAGCAGTACACGACTTGACTGTACACCCAATCAGGTGTAGGCTCCTATGTAACAAGAGCACATCGGGAGCATCAAAATGCTGAGTCGTAAAACTCGCATTGGAATAATCATCAGCCTGACAAGTTTGCTGGTGTCAATCCTTTTACTTGAAGCTGTGCTACGCATAGCTGACCCAATTGGTTCACGGGCATATTTCAGTGACCAAATAATCCTACTAAACCGTGCTATCCCAGATGAACGCCGGGGCTATGTTTTATCTTCAGGCAACTACGTGCTCAGTAATTCTACCGTTCGCATTGAACAAGAATCAGTGAGAGCGGTTCCTGACACAAATATGAGCGCAGATTGCACAATAGCAGCAGTCGGAGACAGCGCAACCTTTGGACATGGTGTCAGCGATGTAGATACCTGGGTGAATAGATTGGCGCAGCAGTTCCCAGATGTTCGTTTTATGAATGCTGGTCTAAATGGTTACAACTCAGGCAATATTCGCGCCACTATTGACGCCATAAAAGCTGATGGCTATATCTATTTGCTTATTGGTAATGACGCTGAGAAGTCGGTTGCCTGGCTACCCAGTTGGCAAACCGCCGAACCTTCGTCAGGTGTAAGCATATTCTTGCAATCGACCTATAATAGAAATCGCGCTTACAAGAATGAGTGGGTGGGATTTGAAGAAGACGTGGACGCCTTCGTGGGTATAAACACGCTGTTGATGTTTGCCATTGACGGAGACAGATTAACTGAATGGACTATTGCCCGCTATCCACAAGTCATCGTAATACCTAAATGGACATACAATAACAGTGTAGCTGATACGCATCCTAATGCAACAGGACATTTGCAACTAGCTGAACATATGCAACCATATGTAGATGACCTGATTACCGCAGTATGCGAAGGGGCAGAATAGGCACTGCAAACCACCCCCCCCAAACGGGTTTAGCCCCTAACTATAGCCCCAACCTTACGAGATTATGGGTATAAATATAAGCCTTCATTATCGACTGAGCACGATAAGGGGAATCCGCTCCCTCACCCCCGAACACTGAACAACAACATAGCACTAAGTTAGAACTTGTCCGGCGATTGAACGCGGGAAAGTGGCCTAGCTAACCACGTGTGGATAACCTATCCAACTGTTGGTGAGGAGTTTTTCAGGAGGCCACCTGAGAGATTCTGAGACAGGCGGATAACGAATCGCAATAAAAAACGAGCGGTGGCAAATCTCTTCGTCGGGACGCCACCGCCCACAAGTACCGGTACGCATCGCCCATCATCGGCGGACAAGTTGTACCTTAGTGCGCGTAAGTATAGCAGAGTAGAACATAACAGCAAAACGGCTTAGGAAGCAATGACCGTTATCAGTCCTGACCGGCAGTCAGCTTCAAGCGGCCTTCCTCGTAGGTCGCATCCCCACCCGGTTGACTGCCGTTCAGGGGCGATAACACCAAGCGGTTGACAATGACCTATAGAATCGGGGACCGTGATTTAGCCGCACGGCATTGTTTAACCGGACCGCCCCTCAAATTGATGGGTCATGCCGCGCCCGGCCCCGATGGATAACGGTTTACTTTTGGCGAGGAGTGTAGTATGATTGGATTAGTTGAAAAGCAAAACGCGCCGTTAGTGCGGCGCGCAAATTCGGGAGGGAACCCGTTCACTTTTGCTTTATGTTCTCAGTATAGCATTTTAGAACATAAAGTCAAGCCCCGGACCACCTCCCCTACCCCACAGGAGGTGGGTTGACATGACCGTAGCACTCGCGTATGACCCCGCAAGCAATAGAATCAGCATCACCGGTGAATCATCCAAAGACGACCTGTTTGAATACCTGGCCGCCCTGACCGGCTCGGAGATAAAAACCCACCTGGCGCTGGCGATCTACACCAATTCTAAGGGAACGTGTTTCCCCGGACACGAAACTCTCGCCAAAGTGACCGGCCTCACGCGCAGAACAATCGGAACAGCCATAACCGGGCTAGTGAAAAAAGTGGGGCTGATAACGGTAAAACGGCAGCGTAATAGCACGCTCTATAAGCTCCCTGCCCTTCAACAACTTCTCAATGGGAAAAAAGTTCCCACTAAGGTACTTAGTAGTAAGATACATAAAAGAGAGATATATATAACTACTAAATACTTAGTGGGAAAAAAGTTCCCATTGACAAAACAGCCATCAATTCCTGAAGAATGGAAACCTGTTAAGGCCACACTGGACAAACTGTTTGGGGCAAAGGGGCAAGCCAAGCAAGCAAGCGCTATGTTATCAGACATTCTCAAATCCGACCTGATTCCACAAGAGGTCCGGCAATGGATAGCCCTCTACGAAGACAAGCGCGATAGTAGAACTGTGAATGGGCTGGGCTGGTTAGTGAACGTACTGAAACGCGCTATTGCTGGT
>SDBV01003434.1_pt1 | contig 23354 bp, 43 predicted proteins | sample 2277081 | NCBI WGS metagenome assembly SDBV01 (sample SAMN10402039, study PRJNA504765) | marine sediment metagenome | isolation source: marine sediment core GS10_PC15, 223 cmbsf | place: Arctic Ocean: Southern Knipovich Ridge | collected 2010 | reverse complement strand
ACGTGGGTAGTCTAAATCAAAGTTGCATGCGCCCCAACAATTTTTCCTCTCGCAGACCTTGATATCATTTGGCCAGCAATCAAGTATTTCGATGTCCCATGGAATGGGTGCGATGTGTTGAAGATCATATCGGAGAATCTCGATCGCCTCCGATAGCCAGTCAGATTGTGTCATGCTATTGACTCTATCTGGTATCGATAGGCGAAGTCTTTCGCCCCCACGATGAATGGGTACTTGTCCGTTTTGTCAAAGACCATCCAGTCATTGACTTTGATAACTCTGAAGTCCCACCACAGGCGACCACCATTTTCGATTCGGATGATGTCGGTCTGCTGGAGCCACTCTGGCCAGGTGAGTATCGAGTGGTAGGTCCACTCGTTGAGTTGGAACGCTTTATACTCGATGGGCTTGTGGATAACACTAAGCTCTCGTGGTCTTGGTGGACATGGCTTGTACTTGATCCTCACTGGAGGACGGAGCAGGGCCGTGGTGAGGCTGCACGCTTGCCTATAGTTCAACGACTTGTACATTGAGAAGTCTCTGATCCCTCTGAGGGTGAGTTCAAGGTCGTTCATTCCTAGCACTCCTCATCTGACTTGAATCCAGACAGAAGTTGGAAGTTTCTACAAAAGTCCTCGTCGAGGACTACGATTGGGTACGAGAGGATACCCATTACGATCCAGTCACCGATTTCGACCATTTGATAACCAATCGACCACTTACCTCTTTTATCAGACCGGATGAGTCTTTCTTGCTGGAGCCATTCCGGCCAGGTGAAGATCGAACTGTAGGTTTCTTTGGTCATCGGGAAAGCTTCCAGTACCTTTGACCGTTCAATGACTTTGAAGGCCAAGTCCGCTGTTGACAAGGGGAAGTTCGCGTCTTTTATGTACTTCATCTTCATTCTCCATTTATATGTCTATGATACAAGGGCACGTTGCCTCAGAAACATCTCGCCCACATCTTGGACATGTCCATAGACTTATCCCTGGGAGGAATTGAGGCCAAACCAATCCTGAGTGAGCCAGGGCAATAAATTTGCAAATTACGTCACCATTCTGTGTTTCTCTTGATGCTATTTGACTTTCAATTAGCATCTTTGTCCCATTCTCACCAATCCAAAGATTCTTACTTTCATGATCAGCAACCAATTCTGACCCTGGCTCAGGTATTGGGTCATCTTCATTAAGCGGAAACGCTTCTACTGTGGCAAAGGCATAGCATTTTTCACCATAGCTTAACCAATACCAAGGGTGCAGGTCAGTGTGTTGAAGGATACCCTCAATTGCTTCTTCCAAGGTTGTTCTTTTCATGATTCGCTCCACGGGGTAGTCTTATTCAATTCATCAAACCATATCTCAAGATGGTCGCGGATCACCAGGGCGATGCGGGTATTGATTGGCACAGGCACATCCATTTGTTTACGTTCATGCTCGCACCTCCCAGTGATATTCGCGGCACTCCCATGTGAGAGGGTTCCAACATCGGAGTGCCACAGGGAAAGGGAATCGGCGAACAGTTCTCCGCATCACGAGCATTACCCACCAATTCTTTGTGAGGTCACATGTTGGGCAACAGGGTTTGCGGATGGTGGATAGCTTACCATTAGGGACTTCGTAATGCCACCCACAATCTGGACAGAGTGCGCGGGGTTCCCAGTCGTTCCTGGTACTCTTGTTAGTCATAGTTTCACCTCATTAAGGTTAGGGAGAAGAGAAAAAGTACCAGACAGACCATTCCATCTGGTGTACACATGATTGGGGCCACCGCCATCAATGTTGTGATGACCGAAGGTATAGCGAGCATGGCTATGGCTATGAGGCCAATGATCACTAGGGGACACATGACTGTTTCGTAGAGCCGGAGTAACCCGTCAAGTATCTCACCGAAGAGTTCAAGCATCTTTCTTATCCAATTTGTCAAGGGCTGCGAAAAACTTTGTCTTCATTTCAGAACAGGTTGGGCAGAGATACTTTGGTATGGCAAACTCATTTTCAACAGGCCACCATTCCCATTCGATCCCAAACTGTGTTCCGATGTTGATCGTGCATCGGCAGCATCGGCAGCATCGGCATTTCCTCCACCCGTCCCTCCACTGGATGTATCGGCTGTGGATGGCCCGGAGTCCATAATGTCCCACGAGGACCCACAGCCATCCCCGCCAAGGGGACCCACAGACATAGTTGTACCAGAGTTGTTTCATTTTTTGATTTTCAGGTGCTTATGTAGGGCGACACTGAATTGTTCATCGGTATCTTCGGTAAAAGTCTTCTCGCCGCAGACTTGACATACCGGAAGCTCAAGGCCAACTATCGTGAACTTGTACAGTACCCCGTAGTACAGCATTTCAGCATCGTAGTCTATCTTTTCCAACACGTCGTTGTTTCGTTCGCCACAGTTGCGACATCTGTATTTCATCGTATTCCCAACATATTAAATATGACAATCCAAAACACACCAGTTAAGAAAAAGATCATGATACCCAGTAGTGTCGACAGTGCTATTAACGCCTTATTAAGATGTCTGAGGGACTTGTCCAGGGCAACCTTTGACTTTTCATTGGCTTTGGTACAGGCCGGGCATGTCACCCACTCGCCTATTCTACCACAGCTTTGACATAATCTCATGTTAAACCTCCATACCTTTTCCAGATGAGGATGAGTGCCACACCTCCTACAACGAGGTGGATGTGTTCTATGAGGACACCAATCAATAGTAACCCAGCCAAGAAGCCACTGGGCGTCGCTGCCGCCAACACCAAGGCTCCCGTGAGCAATCCGTAGGTTGATGTTTCCATTCTATCCGATCCCCTCAGCCTTCAGCGCGGCACGTTTTTTGAGTACTGCTTCATTTGCTTCCCCTGGGAAGTCATACGTGCCACAGTAGTACACTTTACCCTTGCTCGTGAATTGCGCCAGCCAGTACTCATTGCCTTCATTCCAGTTGACATTCTTGAAGCTGGATTGCTTGCGAGATTTTTTTTGCAATGGCTTAGCACCTGACAATTCGGTGAAAGTTACCCCGTGGAGAGCCTTCCAGATAGTTGATAACGAGACATGATACTTTTTGGAAAGCTTACCCTGGCTAAGCTTCGATGCTCGGATCACAACCACATCTTTCTTAGTGAGTTTCCGAATTTTATTCTTCTTGACGCCACCAACATGCGACCAGGTTGTACCTTGGACAATGTTCGAGATAGTTACCACTGTGACGCCATAAATTTTCGCTAGTGGAAGTTGTTTAAGACTTGATTTACGAATCGCAAGTACATCATTTTCGGTGAGTTTAGCATTTCTCAGATGTGGTTTAATGGATTTGCGAGCGCCCGGAAGATGCTTCCATGTTTTACCAGTGAGGACGTTCTTAATGGTTGGTATGGTGACGTTATACTTCTCGGCAAGTTCTTTTTGAGTGAGATCGGAATTCCGTATCTCGATAACTTCTTCTTCGGTGAGTTTTGCTAGGGGCGCATTCATGTGGTTCGTACTCATGTGATTTTCTCAGGAAGATGTTTCCATGTCTCCCTATTAACAATATACGAGATTGTTGCCGGTGTGACGTTGTACTTCTCTGCGAGTTCTTTTCGATTAAGATCGGAACCCCGTATCGCAAGTACTTCTTCTTTGGTGAGTTTGGTACGGTGGTTTCTTTGAGATGGTACTATAGGGTCACGAGCCCCTGGAAGATGTTTCCATGTTTTCCCTCTAACAATATGCGAGATTGTCATACATGTAACATTGTACTTCTCTGCGAGTTCTTTTTGAGTAAGATCGGAACTTCGTATCGCAAGCACATCCTCTTCGGTGAGTTTGGCATTCTTTTGATGTGGTTTGAGAGGTTCACGAGCACCTGGAAGATGCTTCCATTTTAAGAGGTCCCCAAAGATGACATTACTAAGGGTTGTTGGGCTATAGTCGTATATCACCGCGAGTTCTTTTAGGCCAAGATTGCAACTCCGTATCTCGATGACTTCTTCTTCGGTGAGTTCTGAAGCTGGGAGGAATTTCATGTGACTATTTTCATGTGACCAGATTTCCTCAAGTGCTCAGTGACGACCTGCGACATTATCTCCTCGGCGACATAGTCAAGGAAAGCTTCATTGCAATCACGGCACCAGCGGACCGGCACCATGGCGATCAAGGTGACCTGACTTCCCCCATCAACACCATAGGCGAAGCTGTGCTTCGTCCATATGGTGGACATGTTTCGGCTGCCACAGATACATTGATGGTCCATGATTACCTCTTAGATTATTGGTAGAACGGCTGATAAGTGTCTGCATCGAATTCGATGTGCCCACAGTTTCTGCACTCGAAGATATCGAGTAGAACTGTGTACGGACCATTATTGTATTCAAAGGTAGTCTCACGTTGAGTGAGTTTGATTCTCTTACTGCCACAGTACTCACAGTCGAGGAGGTATGGTCTAGTCTCCAACCATTCGATCTCGTCAACTAGGGAGGAGATTCTACATTCTGATGTGTTTGACTCTGACCAGATTCCATCAATATCGGATCGGTCAAACCAGAGGATATCCATGAATACGCGGTGGTCACCTCCGTCACCTACCGCTGTTGAGTGATTGACACCTTTGATGATTGACCAATCCAATTTCGGGTATATCAACTGACCAATTGCGCAGTTCCACGCAACTATCCAGTGACACCCACCATAGCATTGATACCAGCGGTGTGTAAGCGGTTTTGGGGAAAATTTTTCGATGATTCGAGCATACTTGTCCGCCCATGCTTCCTCATTGACATGGTGCCAGATGTTGTACCAATGAGGGCTATCATCATACATGGGACACCTATTATGGTCAGTCCAGTTCCACATCTTGTCACTAACGTATGCGTCGAATTTCCGATCGACATGGGTCTCCCAGAAGTCTCCAACTGTCAGTGTCCAAGGTCCCTTCTCTGGTTCCCATATGGTCTGTCCCTTGTCACACAGGCTTACCATGCCAGCGTTGAGTGCTCGCAGAGCTAAGGGGTTACCTAGGTGAGGTAACACCAGGTCCCAGTTCTGTTCAAAATCGAAAGCGTAATCATTCATCTGTCTAGTCTTCCTGTGGTGTCGCCAATGTGGGAAAGAATCTCGTCAAGATGAAACGGTCTGAACTCTCCCATTAAGTTTAAGGCATTATCAAAACCAACATCGAGTGCCCGTCTCCCCGGATTCCATTTATTCAATTGAGCCTCGGCGAGACCATGAGAGTGGCCATACAAGTGTATTCCCTTTTTGGACATTTTCCTCCAACTGAAGCACGGGTAGTGCTGGAGGTGAAAATGAAGGTTACCAATTTTGGGGAACGCCATATAGTCCATGGAGGAGACATGTTTGCCCAGGGAGGCCGAGTCATGATTACCACGACAAATTTTTAACTCTCTAACATTCAGTCGAGCCCTATAGTGACCGGCACGCCCGGCTTGCCAAACAAAATCACCGAGATGCCACAAAATGTCGTTTGATTTGACGTACTTATTGATTGCATCGATAAGCGCAGTGTCCATCTCGTCGATTGTTTTGAACAATTCTCCACGTAAGGGCATGTGGCGCAGGATGGCTGTATGACCCCAATGTGTGTCTGAGCAAAAGAAGTGTTCTTTCATACTCCCACCTCTTCCCGCTTTTTTGCGAGTGCTTTTAAGGCTTCGTCAATGGTATCGAAACTTCCTACATAATACTCTTGACCTTCCACTGTAAACCCAGCCCTATATCTCCCGGTTGCTTTGTGAATTGTGACACCTCGCACGCCTGTTTTATTATTTTTGCGGCTATCCGATTTTGTTCTTAGTTTTCCATCAATGTGTTGCCAAATTGCTCCACGTCGAATGTCGGAAATAGTTGCTTTGGCAACATCAAACCGTTCAGCAAGAATCCTGTCAATTTCGTTCGACCCTCGGACGGCAATGATATCATCTTCTGTCAGCTTTGTAGCACTACGTCCTTTAGCAACCCTGTCGTCAACGTTGTCCTGTTGAGTACCCTTCCAAAGGTGAGCCGGGTTTACGCAAGGGGGGTTATCACAACTATGGCAAACATGGAAGTTTTCGGGGCCTCCGTTCTCAAGTGCATAGCTAATACGGTGGGCATAGTAGTATTTACCCTTGATCCTAAACCGACCATAACCACGGGTTTTTGCAGCAGTCCACTCCCAACAATTATTAGGACCAGCAATATCAACCTTGTCCCAGAACCTTTGAAGATCAGAGTCAGTCAGATTTGGTATTGGGAGATATCGCATACTACAAGTATATCACACTTATGGGGTTTGTCAAGTGAAATTCTCCTTAATGGCGGCAACCTCCACTGGCGCGTTATGCCATTTTTGGTCGAATTCCATCACTTTCTTGGCCATGTTAGTGGTAGCTTTACTCAAAGTTTCCCCATGGCCAAACACAAGTGGGGTGTACTTGGTTGATATAAATACACAATTTCTAGTGACATCGACTTGCACACCCCCATCACCCAGCGAGAGTGCGTCGAGAAGTTTATTACCGGTCTTCATGAGAGTTCTCCGAAATTTTCTTCAAATCCAGCCAGACTACGACGGATGATGAGATAACTTGCCAAACAGAATAACATAAGGTTATGTTTGAGGTCTCTGGCACATGCCTCAAGGGCATCCAACATGCCAGCATCTTCCCCTATGGCATCGAGTTCAGATGGTTCAACACCACGTCTGAATTTACCATGGATGTACTTGACGGTAACGGTTGAACCTTTCGATGATACATCGAAATGATCATTATCACTTGACAAGAGGATTGTCAACGCTGTCACCCGAATCCTGCTATCATCCTTTCCTTATAGTCTCGAATCTTAGATTTCCAGTCAGGGTCTTTCATGAAGTGAAGCACCAGTTGATTGAGTTCAATGTCACATTGCGTGCAGATGGGTCTCCATGGTCCATCAGCACAAGCTTGCTATTGTTGTGTCGCTGGTCGACCACATCTCACACAAGGTAACCTGCGAACTCCAATCTCGGTGTATGGCTTCACCCTTCCATGTCGTTTGAGGTATTGGTAATTGACTGGTACAACAGTGAAATCAGCACATTGGAGTTTCCGTTCTAGTATCTTCTCAACACACTTGAGATGGACATTGTCTCGTAGACCAAACCCAGCTTGCTTCCAGGTCTCATTGGTGAGCATGTAGTCATCGCGTGTTTCTTTACTACACACTGGACAGGTGAAGTTGATATCTCTTTTCATGACCCATCACCGGTGAAGTCGAAAAACTTCCAACGATTGTATGTTTCAATCTCGGGGTCTGCATCGACATGGTGAAGGTACTTGATCAAGGAGTCCCAGTCTCCAAAGAAGTGTTGGTAAGGGAGAGTACCAAAAAGCCAATCCGGGGTTGACGCCACAGATTGCACGGTCCTGACCAAGACGGGCTTCCGTTGCCGGTTGGCGAGATAAAGCTCCTCGTACGTTCCCGCAGCATGGACATCGACATCGATATTCACTATCAAAGCGTCTGCAATATCGACAAGCCGCAAATCCGTAGCTCGGATAATCTTCATTTCATTGGCTACATATTTGTAATCACCCGCCGCTTTCCGTTGGTGACGAACCCGTCGAGTCTCAGGGTCCTCAGCAGCTACCGATGTTGGCTTGTCGGTCGGATCGAGCCACAAAATTCCGTGATCTTTTAGTGACTTTCTGATTTGACGACGCCATACAACACCATCATCGGCAACGCGATCGATACATCCAGCTAAGTAAATTCGCATGTTTCTCAATCTGTTCATCGTTGTAACTCCTTTTTCTTGGCAATGATAGCCTTGGCGGCTTTGTTAATAGTCTTAAAATGCCCAAGACAGTACAGCTTCCCATTCAACTGGAAACGTGCATCAAACCATCCTGGTCTCCGAGTTACTAGGGAAATACCTAACACACCTGTCTTGTTATTTGAACGTAATTTACCGGTGTAACGAGGCCCTTCGACGTGCATCCAAGTTTTATCATGTACAATATCGTGTATTGTTCGCGAGCTTACGTTAAATTTTTCGGATAGTTCTCTCCTAGTTTTACCCTGATCAGATAAAATGAGAATCTTTTTCACCTGACTCTTCTTGAGTATGGAAGTGCCATTTGTTTCACCCTTCGTCTGACGGTCTTTGTCAACCTTGTCATTCATATTGTCTTTTTGAGTACCCTTCCATAGGTGAGCAGGATTGACACACTTAGGATTGTCACATGCGTGGCAAACGTTCAAATCACCTGGGTCCCCGTTCTTCATAGCGAATGCAATTCGATGTGCTCGGTATTCAGTTTGGCCAATCAGAAAAACACCATAATCACCATTTACGAAGCATCTCTTATTCCAAATCCAACACTTACCCTTCTTGTTTACTCCCGTCCAGAATCTTTTCAGTTGGACATCAGTAAGTGTTGGTATGGGGATGTGCTTAACCATGACAAAGCTCCGTAAAACGGCCGGCTCCAAGGCGAGTACAGCCCATATCCAAATAAAGAGCAGCATCCTCGTACGTCTTGATTCCACCACTCGCCTTGACTCCAATATCAAATCCACTGACAGTATCCAACATTACCCGAACAGCTTCAGGTGTGGCTCCTCCAGGTCCAAATCCGGTTGACGATTTCACGAAGTCGGCCCCGCTTTTGTAACACTCCTCGCAAGCAACTCTGATCTGTTCTGGAGTATACCAATGTGTCTCTAAAATGGCCTTGATGATTACGTCATTATCATGGGCCATTTCGCAAAGTATTAAGAGGTCCTGCTGAATGATATCCTTGTCACCTCCAAGGAATCTTCCGTAGTTAATTACGACATCAAGTTCCTTGGCACCATCAATGATAGCCTGGTCCGCCTCGGAATACTTGGCCATTACCGATTGATTTCCGTGGGGAAACCCAATCACTGCCGATACATTCTTGTGATAGGCGGTTGCAATCTCCACGTTGGCCGATGATACGCACACACTCACGAGGTTATGCTTGGCGGCATAGATTGCTCCCGAAACAATGTCATCTACCGTGGTTGTTGGCTTCAGGATGGCATAATCGAGGACTTTTGCGATATCTTTGTTGGTATATATCATCCTTGCATTCGCCTCCCCTCAGCTTCTAGCTCCTTCTTGATCTTCAACAAGGCTTCAACAGCCATCTCCCGAACTGGATGGCAGCGATCTTCCGTGGCTTGGGCCAGAGCGGTCATTGATGTGATGTCCATCTCATCGGGACCAATGTTCCCCATGGCTTGGACAGCATACATTCGGACGATTGCAACACCATTGATAGCACGATCACTTAGGGCGGGCATGGCTTCCGCAGCATCCGGACCAATGGCTCCAAGCGCCTTCTCGGCGAAGTACTGAGTGTGAAAGTCTTCGTGAGTCAAGGCACTAATCAAGACGGAGACAGCAGGCTCTGCCGCCGATCCAAGTCCAGTCAATCCGTGCATAGCTGACTTACGAGTCTTGAGATCGTCGAGTTCGATAACCGCGATCAGACCCTCGACGGCTTGTAAGGTGATGTCCGAATCCTTTACATCTGGCCCAATGTCGTGTAAGGCTACGGCCGCACATTGACAAATTCGGAAATCATTGTTTCCAAGAGCCCTAATCAGATATGGCATGGCACCAGGACCCATTTGACCCAGGGAAACACACACGATGGCCCAGACTCGCTCTCCCTCGGAGGTGAAGTCATCGCTTGCCAGACATTCAATCAAAAGCGGAACAGTTGTCACGGCAGCCGAACCCATAGCACCCAGTTTTCGGGCAGCATCGGCGCGAACATCCGGGACTTCACTCCCGAGCATCTCGGTGAGTTCCACCAACATCTCCTCACTACTCTGGGGAGACTCACAGGGGGTTCCAATAAGCAGAGCACAAATCATGGTAAGCATAATCATAGCGGACTTCCTTCACTTTTTAGGACATGGAAATTAAAATGACCGTCGTCATTCTCAATTGCTGCCACAAAGATATCTCCGTCGACATTCACCAACGAACCTACCGGATTACAAACCTCATCTGCCGCCTCCACATACTCGTCTGCCTCCTCTTCAAAGCCTCGAATTTCCAATTGGAGGTCGGCGACTTTCTTTTTCCTTATGACTATCGCCTCTTGCGTCTTCCACCACGCAGTTATGACACATCGTTCACGATCATCCATTTAGCTTCTCCTTGAAAGGTGTTACTGATGTACCACGTCCGATGTGGTGTATCCGATGACTCTTAAACATTGGACGCCAAATGAGGGCAATCCATTCTCCATCCAACTCAAACAAGAGACTCTCTTCGTGCCTCCTAGCTGCTTTGAGAACCCTTCTGACATTCCGACCCAACTTGTCGAAGTGCCCACCCTCCTCTAACCCTCTGAATGGCCCATCAATCTGTGGGTTCTTGAACCGACGTAGGAAGCATCTTACCGCCCGCTTCAATTCAACACTGAATGGTTTCATAGTATCCTCGCTCCAGGGTAACGCCAGTCGTAACCGATACGACCATCTGGGAAGAAAATGGCTAGTCGAAGGTTGTCAGGGTCAGTTGTGCCTTCTAAGCAGTTCAAGATAGCTACATTCTGACCTTGGTCGTCATACACGACACCTCTGGGAGGGAGTCGAAGTATTTCTGTCGCACCATTCAACAGCAAGTATTGCCGCAACTGTTTCGCCAATCCTTCAGGTTTGTGCTCGTCAACCCAACGGCTGACTTTATCATTAACCCCCTTTACTGGTCTCTCTACTTCACGGAAGGTAAGCTTGTCAATGCCACGGTCGTGGGTATCTCGAATCATCCCCCCAGCTAACACAACATTATCGACACCACCCTTGACCATCGTACAGTTTATCCGGACACTCAACCCCATACCCATGAGCATCTGCGCAGTCTCCCAGTAGTCATAGTTCGCATCGATCCCCATGATTTGGTTACTCGCTGTTGGATACCTATCTGCTACCGAGAGACAGACCAAGGAGAGACCATTGTCTCGCCACCGCCTGAAATTGTCAAGGTTCTGTTTGACTAGGACCCCATTGGTTTGCATTTCGATGAGTGGAAACCTGTCTCCGAGGCGTTCGAGATACTCATCAATTTGGGTGGGCCACAGCAAAGGTTCTCCCTGACCTGTCAGCATCACCGTGACTAATCCATCCCGCATCTGGTCAACAATTCTACAGGCGATATCGAATCGTCTTCTATTGATTACCGGTTGCTGACAAGTAGGAGTCATTGTCATCTTGGAGATACAAAATGGGCACGCAGCATTGCACGCCCCTGTTCCGACAACGATTGCGAAAGTGTTAGTCTTCATCGGATACCTCTGCTATTTCGATTATCTTGGCGATTTTCACGATGGTAAGTTCGAGATACTCGATATAGCTGGCCACTTGATTGATCTCCTCCCATCCGAGGCTTATCGAATCAAAGCGAATAGCTTTCTTCATTTTTTTCAGTACCCCAACAATATGGTGTGGTACATGGTAAGGGTGACCCTCCATTATCAACTCCCAAACAGACGTTCGAGGAATACGGGCTTATAGCTATCCTGGTAGCTATCCTGGTACACCGGAGTCTCGATAACTTCCTCAGGTATCTCCATGGGACCTGCGAGGAACTCGACGATCCCCGTCACGTTCATCATGATAGCTTGCTCATTGTTGGTCTTGTTGATACCAACAATGACGCCCACCAATTCACCACCACGGTAAACGGGGTCACCTGTGCAGGTGATAGGAATGTCTCCGTCAACGAGGACCCAGTTGTCATTATTCAAGACGTGCGACACAGCACTAACACTATAATAACGACCAGACACAGCAGTGGTTCCACCCTCACCAATTTCCAAACCACCCACACTGATTTCGAGACCATCATCACGACCAACTTTCAATGCTGCCAATCCATCTCTTTTGGTAAGCAATTTAGCAGTGATCTCTTCCTCATTGATAAGGACCAGGATCGACTTGAACGGTTTGGTGAAGAGCATCTCACTGGTAACGAGGGTATCTCCAACGAGGACACCTCCACCAACAACGAGCACGCCATCAGTCTGAGCGACGATAACCCGGGCCACCGGATCGGAGGTAGAAGTCACTGTGACAGGGACTGGAGCTTCTTGAACTTCTGGACTCTCACTGATGGTGACATTTGCTGGGACAAAACACATGCACACACAAATGATGACGATGCCAATGATTGCCCCAGCGATAGCCTTGTCCTGTGTGGACGCGAAACGTTCTTGCAATATGTTTTTCATATTCGACAGCTTCATAATGAACTCCCTTGAGTAGAGGTGTGTAAACGGACTAACGATTTTCCCAGAGATTCTTGAACTCGTCTCGCTCACTTCGAGTGGCATCGAGATCGAATAGCATGTACTTCAAATCCAAACTTAACTGGGAAAGTGCGGAACGGATCAATCCCAATTTTTCCCTGCGGTTCCGCAAATTAAGATCAAGATTATTGAATACCGGTATCAACTTAGCCCGGACCGCTGGGTCCAGTTCATTGATTACCTTGGCCAATGGTCCAAGTTCAGCAACCATTTTGTCTTCAACTTCAACCATCGTCTTCATCTCCTTCTGTGTAACCGGGATACCCCATGAATTTTCGCAGCAAGTCTTGCTTGATGATCTAACAGTTGGCGGTCGAGGTTGTTTGCTTGTTTGATGAATGCGATATCACCCTTGTTGGCCTCTCGAAGGGCAATACACATCTCGTGAAGGCTGTCTTGGGTATTATGTAACAGTTCGGCGTACCTTTTGATTGGCTGTACCTCTTCCGTCATATCGATGAGATATGTCCCCGCTGGAATGAACCCATCAGAACACAGTAGGTCAAGGATGAGCCCCAGCTTACGTGTACGGCGTCCCCGCCGGATGTTGTCCACAATCTGCTGGATATTTGGCGCGGCCGGTAGGTTGCCGGTGACGGTGTATTCAGGGATCATCCCAAATCGGGACCCAGTGGCTAACTGAATGTTGTACCCTTCCATCCGGTATACCTTAGCCAAGTACTGCTCTAATGTATGGTAATGGACGCGGCAAACGTACGTAACATCCATCAACAGAGGTGGTTTTGGTCCTTGCCAGGTCGGAATCTTCCTCAGATTGTGGGGACGCTGTGGTCTTAGCATCGAAGTCTCCAATTGTCATGACATAAACTGCCTCTAATATAGTATACACGGAAAATGACCCCATCACGGCATCTTTTTTGATATTTTTTCAAAGTAATTTTGGACCCCTCTGAAACTAGCGGTTTATAGGGGTCATAATGAATCTTTCTTTTCTACCGATTTTAACGCATCATTTTCGAGATTTAGCACATACTATTATACTAGTTACAGCTTCACTTTTACACCAAGGACCAATATGGACCGCGTCACCGACCTTGCCGATCCTGAGCGTTGTCAGGGCTCTGCTCCAGATGGGCAGTGCCAGAACAAATCTGAGTATGGTTCAAAGTACTGTCGGGCGCATGGTGGTGTTAAGGGCCTCCAAGAGATCGAGGATAAACGTGGCTTCCTACTGTCCAAGGCATCCGATCAGGTCCGCCTCGCCCAATTGTCCGAGGGTTTGGAACCTGTCAAAGAACTTCGAGATATCATTGCACTTCAGCACATCCTGATTGAGCGGCGGTATAACATGGTCAAGGATGACAATGATCTCTTAGCAGCATGTGGTCCTCTGAATCAGATGATCACTTCGATGGAGAAGCTGATCACCAGTTCTCACAAGATCGAAACTAATCTCGGTGAACTCCTTTCTCGAAACTCTGTACTCGCACTCGCGAAGGCTATGTGTCAGATCGTTATAGAAGAACTCGATGGTATTGAAAACTACGAGTTTATTGTCGATCGAATAACCCAACGTCTGATTGACACGATACGTGTTGCAGACAATTCGTCCAAAAAAGACATAGCCATCCCCGCACTCCCTACACTTAACTCCTAGTACATGGCACGTTTAGGGCAAGACGCTAAGCGCCTTACCCTTCCGTGCCCCACAAAACACGGTGCCCTTTTACGTAACGTGAGACCCGGCGACATGACGATGAGTCGAACAGCCGGATTACCACTCCTCTTGCCTCTAACCTCTGATCGCGGCACCCCAATTCAAAGGTCCACTGTGGAGAAGATCAAACTCTGTGTCTGTGGTGGTATAATTCGTTTCTCAAACGAAGATCGTTGTGAAGCGTGTTTTTCTCGTGATACTGAACGCTGGCATGGACGTTCACAGCGGGTTTCAAGTTATCCATATCTGAAAAGTGATCCTGATGACAAAGTACCGAGAGTTCAAAAACGGTGACCTGGTTGCATTCTCCGGCTTTGGCCGTTCGAGCATTATTGTAAATCTTGTCACATACGGATTCCCTTATTGGTCAGCATCCCATGTTGGTATCATTGGAACATATCGAGGTGAACAACTTCTCTTTGAGTCAACATCACTCTCGAATGTTACATGCGTAATCCAGGGCAAACCTTTCAAAGGGGTACAGGCAGTACATCTTCAGGACCGTCTTGATACATATCAGGGTAGGGCGTGGCACTACCCATTGTACAGACAACTGTACAGTGCGGAAGAAGAGAGACTCAATAAGTTTCTACTCAAAAAAATCGGAACCCCTTATGATTTGTCAGGTGGGATGCGTTCAGCAGGTGTCGGTGTCTCATGGTTGGAATCAAGGATGAGAGGTGAGGACCTTTCTCTACTTTTCTGTTCTGAGTATGTAGTGGCTGCCCATAGACGTATCGGAATTCTCCGAACTGATAATGCTAGTCGGTGGAGTCCGAACAAGCTCATTAGGTACGAGAGGAGAGAGAAAATTTTGTTGAGACCAGGGAGAATCCTATGAGGATTAGGTGATGTCTTCCTCCTTTAATTGGTTCCGTTTTCTTTACTAGGCTGTGACATCTGTCATATCCCCTTTCCACACCTTTTGATTAGGAAATACTCTTATGGCGATTAGTAATGAGACACAATGGGATGCTGGTGATAATGTACATGGAGTCCCGATGCGACCCACAATATCACCCGTTCCAGTTGCTGTTGATGCCAAGTGGACTCTGTCCAATTTGACTATTGCATCAACACTGCTCGATGCGTCTGCTGTAGCTGCTGCAAGCTATGCTGAGCGGTACATTCCTTTTACCTTGGAAGGACATCTTTACCAACTCTCTGTCATTGTTGCTTCTTTGAGCGGAGACAATGAAGTTCAGACAGTTTCTATTGATAGCACTTCTTCGGGCGGGACATTCAAATTGACCTTCGATGGTGAGACTACTGGGACTATCGATTATAATGCCGCTGCTGCTGACGTTAAGACAGCTTTGGAATTGCTGACGAATATCAATCTCGTTGCCGTTACTGGTGGGCCCGGGCCCTCCACTGATTGGATAGTTGAATTCCAAGGGACTCTGGCAGGTACGGCCGTAGCCATGATGGTTGGAGATGGTGCCCTCTTAACCGGTGGTACAACAGTCGTCGGTGTAGTCGAGACAACTCGGGGTGGTGGAGCCATTGCTATCACATGGGGTGGCATTACTGTTGGGACCATTTATGCGGCGGGTACATACACGTATGATGTCCGAACGACTGATGGACTCCCCCTGAAGTTTACTACAACAGACACTGCTACTACAGCATCGATTTCGAGTGTTGTTATCGTAGCCATCGATCCCATGAATTTGGACTTGGGTCCATCTGAAGTGACTCCGGTCCAACTTTAACCCAAACAACTGTTTACGAGAGAGAAGGGAGAGATTTATGAGGAAACTTTTTGCAGTAGTAATTCTACTGCTTGCTTCGATGGTTGGCTGCGATAGTACTGTACTAACGATTGATTTTGGCAAGGGTTTTATTACGACTCCCGTAATTACTCGGCCTATCAATGTGTACCCACCCTTCGCTGAAGAGCAACCAACAATGAATTTGGAGCAAGTCTTCCGTGTGAATAATTGGCTCGGACGCCGGAGGCAAGGTTCTTGTGTACATGCTTCGATGACTATGCTCTTCCGTTGGCAAGGTGAATATGCCCTTGCTGATAAGTGGCGTAAAACCTACGGAGATGGGGAGAGTGCTGGTGGCCTTTCGGCCAAATTTGATGTAGAGGGAGTTCGATACGCTTTTACTGCACACAAGGGTGATGTTTCTTTCCTTGAGTGGGCATGTGATACACGGAGGGGGTGTGGGGTAACCGTTATGGGTGGCCGCCACATGGTAATTCTTGCTCATTTGGATAGCGAAAGAGCCGGTATCCTTGACAACAATTCTCCGGGTTGCATCAAATGGGTTCCTCGGAATACTTTCATTTCAGAGTGGAAAAATAGTAGTTCCTGGGCAGTCACGCCCATTTATGTTCCGCCACCTTTGAAACCTTGCTCATGAAAATGAAAACGTGTCCTAAGTGTGGTATCGAGAAATCTTTGGACGAGTTCTACAAAAGGAAGAGTCGTTCAAGAGGGGTACACAAGGTTCGCAACCCTAATCAAAGAATGTCACATTGTATTGAGTGCTGTAAGGCCAAATATGTCAAAAGAGTTAGTAGGCCAAAAGGACCTATCATAGAAAAGGTTTGTTGTAGGTGCAAGTACTTGAAAAGCCTCTCCGAATTTTACAAAGACTGTAAGTCTAGGGATGGTTATGCAAGTTTTTGTAAGCAGTGTGACAGGGATCGCCCTCTCCGTAAGCCCAATAAAGCTGTAGCAAGAGTTTCACAGAGGAGGGGGCATTATCGTAGGAAATATGATATGGATATCGAGGACTATGATAAGCTATTTGAGACACAAGATGGATGTTGTGCGATATGTGGTACAATTCATCCGAGTAGGAAGAAAGATGTAACACACTTTTCAGTAGACCATGACCACTCGACTGGAGAGGTACGTGGTCTTTTGTGTGACCAATATAATTTAGGTCTTGGGCATTTTCAGGATACCTCTGAATTCTTGCAAAAGGCCATTAACTACCTTCAAAGAGAGGTTCAAAGAGAGGTACAACAATGAAGAAGTTGATCGTTCTGTACTTCCTGTGTATTGTGATGTTCTCGGTTGGTATTGCTCAAGCAACTAACTATGGAGTTATCAACACTCAGGAACGTATTCTCACACTTCCTCAGGATCAGACGACTTGGTATGTCAGCCTGTTTGGCGACACCAATGATCCGAAGTTTCACGAATTGAAGTCGTGGTTCAAGCAAAACAAGGAACTCGCCAATCTCAAACGGCAGGTCCACTTCAACGAGTATGTTACTGGCCAAGTTAGGTATGAGAGGTACGCCAAGAATATGCCTGGCTTGCCTTGTATCCGAGTCCAGAATGAAAAGGGGGTGGTCACATCTGAGTTTTGGGGGGCATATATCCCGATGACTTCCGAAGCTCTTTACCAAGGGATTGTTGGAGATGTTGAAGACAAAGCTAGTTGGGGATGTTTGGGAAACCGTCGAAGGGACAGATGTTGCCCGAAGCCCATTCCCCTTCAACCTCAACCGCCTATTAACCCCCCGCCGCTTCCGCCGGTTGGCCCACCCGACCTGAAACCGGTTGACCCTGAACCGGAACCTGATCAATCCAATGCTTTGTGGATTATGTTGCTTGTAATGGCTGCCTTTGCCGGTGCCGGATTTGGATTTGCCCAGAGTTATCGATCAGAGCATCTCGACAAAGAGGGTCCTAAGCAGGGAAAACTATGAAGGTTGGCGACGAATTCGGAAGGTGGACAGTTATTGGTCAACCCTTTCTGAAAGGAAAGAGCAGTCGTGAGTATGCACCATTCTGTTGTAAATGTGGTACTGAACGTGTAGTACGTACAGATGGCATCAAGAATGGTCGGAGTAAATCCTGTGGTTGCCTTGCGAAGGAGTTAGTTACTTCACATGGCCTATCTCGAACCAGATGTTACCATATATGGGTCTTATTTACGAGTCGGTGTACCGATAGTACTAATAAGGACTATGGTGGGAGAGGTATTACTATCTGTGATAGGTGGTCCGATCCAGAGGTTTTTTGTGATTGGGCATTAACACATGGGTACAAAGCTGGTTTGACTCTTGATAGAATTGACAATAACAAAGGGTACTCACCTGAAAACTGCCGGTGGACTACTCGAATTGTCCAGGCTGAAAATCGTCGAAAATTTTCAAATAACACCAGTGGCTTCATTGGTGTCCAATGGTTTAGAGGACAGTGGATAGCTAAAGCAAACAAGGGTGGAAAACAAATCACCCTTGGTTGTTTCAACACACCTGAAGATGCTGCCAGAGTTCGTGATTCGTTTGTTAGTAAACATTACACTTCGCCTACCTTAAATTTTGCGTAGGTTTCTTTTGAAGGGAGACTAGTATGGTCCTATCTGTAACACAACTCCTCTGTATCGCTCTTGCCTTTACTGCTTGCTATTTCGCCGCGAAATGGCTATTTCGTATTGACACGTCGATTGAGAACCGTCGCCGGGAAGCTGCTTCCTTGGCCGCCAAGCTTTCTGAAATGGGTTTCAAGGAACTCCCCGAAGTTTTTATGAACTATGCTGTGGGGGATTACAGCGGAATGACTTCGCAAATTGCTATTGTCGTGAAACGGCTCCGAGGTAACGACAAGGATATTCTCGCTGATCTGTCCGATCTGTTTGACAAGCTTCTGAAGATCAAGCTCGCTATGAAGGAAGGTCGGATGATGGTTCGATCCGAGTTGGAAGCCTTTGAGAAAATGCTTGAACCGGAAGCCGCTCCGACTGCTCTCGCTCCGGCTCCGGCTCCGGCTCCGGCTCCGGCTCCGGCTCCGGCTCCGGCTCCGGCTCCGGCTCCGGCTCCGGCTCCGGCTCCGGTTGTTGTGAATGTCGCTGTCCCGGCCGCTCCGGCTCTCCCGGTGGAAGAAATTGAGTAAGGAGGCTCCAATGCGTCGATTCTTGATGCTACTTTTGGTATCCGTCGTCACTTTGATGGCTGGATGTGATGGTACATTCACTGTACCTCTTGACAAACCTTGTAGTCCTGGTGGTAACTGTTGCCCCGCTCCGGAGGAACCTGTCTTTGCACCTGATCCGAAGCCTCTGGTGAGGGAAATACTCTTCTTCACTTCGCGAGGCTGCCCCCCGTGTGAGGCGGCTAAACCCCAAGTCGCAGCGATTAGGCGGCAGGGGGTGAAGATTACCGAATTGGACTTCCATGAAAACCCTGATCTCGTACGTAAGTATGGTATCACGTATACTCCAACTTTTATTACCCTTGAGAATGGGGTGGAGGTCGAACGGACAAATTCGATTGCCGCTCTTATACTTGCTCTGGTGAAGATTTTGGCTATTGTGCTACCACTCTTATTTGGCGGATAACAAAAGGCTGTGCCCCACCACTGTGGGGCCGGTCCTTCGAGGCTCTACCCGGGTAGGGGTCGGGCCGGAGAGCCTCGAAGAACCGGAGCCGTATCGAGGAGATACCTATGTCTGATGTCTATCGTGAAGTCGCGAGAAAGTTCATCCATCGTCATGTGGTGGTGGGTGCAGCAGCGGTACAACTCAACAACAATACTGGTTTCGTACCTGTAAAGGGAATACTCCTCAGAGCCCCTGGTAATCTTGACCCAGAGCCCAACACTGCTTGTGTTTGGATAGGAGGTGCCTCAGTAACGGCAGACTCTAACCCAGCAACCGGTGGGATGCCAGTAGCACCTGGAGAATCACTTCATATCCCATCCGATCTTGTTGAAGGGGATATCTATTTGATTTCAACGGAAAATGATCAGGATATTGCTTGGATGGGGGTATAGGATGGCACAGACTTCGCATACAACGTCTTCAGGTAGTCCCACTAGCCTCGCGAGTGAAGCTGCACAAGGCATAGCTGACGTAAACGTCACACAGTTGTTGACTGAGGCGGTGCTGGTGCTCAAGAAGATTGAGTATCACTTATCCTTGATGACAGATGCCGATTTATCAAACACTGAATTTTAGGAGCCACCAAGATGCCAACTGTAAATGATCCCGATGGTCAACCAATGCGGGTTAGTGGTGAGGGTTTTGCCAGTACTTTCTCGATTGTCTTACCTCAAGAAGCCCAGTCAGGGGATGAAGGTGATTGCTATTCAGTAGTCATTGAAGTAGACACTGGGGCTGTGACATGTGACTTCTTTTATCTGAAGAATACGTCAAGCAAAATACTCAGAATCTACCATATCAAAGCCAAATCCCAGACTGCCGACACTGAGGTTCAAATTAAGACTGCTGTGTCAGGCGTCCCTACTGGTGGTTCTAGTGTTGTTCCAATCAATGCTCTTGTCGGAAGTGGTGACCTCGCTGAAGTGGTATGCGAGCAACGGGTAACCGGTGATATGGACCTTACAGGGGGAGATATTTACGACCGCCTCTTCCTTGATGCAGCGGTAATTGGTGAACAGCAATATCGTTACTCTGGCGAGATTGCCTTGTTGAAGAATCAAGCCTTAGTGTTTCATGCACCTGCCGACACAGGCGGCAATGTCAACATGACAGTCTACTTCTACTTCCACGACAAGGTTTAGTAATGTTGAAACAAGCCATCTCAGATAGCTCTGGTACTACTGTAGCAGTGGATACTGCTGATGGGCAAGATGTAGGGTTGGTTGTAGCGACTCGACCGCTTAAAATCTACAAAGCACGGATGATGTTTTTCTCCGATGAGTTTGGAGATATTGAGATGGCTCATGATGCTGCCTTTGGAGCTACACCTGAGAAGGTTCATGATGGCATCGATAATGTCTATTGGACAGGGACAGTTATCAAAGGGACATGGACACTCAATGATACAGGTTCGATTACCGATCATACACCAGCCGATGCCGGAGATCACTGCATCAAAGGTGTTGGAACAGGTAAAAACGGTGCGATATTACTGACACACCCTACTTCAATCGATTTGACTATGTACGCTGCTATCACTGGTTGGATTTATGTCATTGGTTGGGATGTTGGTGGAAACCTGGAGTTACAAGCACGTTTTGCAGGTGGTAATGTTGGTAATCTGGCCAATATCAACATCTACTTTTCTGAAGGGCTTCAAGGTTCTTGGCAACAGTTTATCATCCCACTTGACGACCTCGCTCTGAATGGGTTGACAATCGATTCCTTACTGATTAGGAATTCGGATGACCCCAACCAGTTTTACCTTGATGATATTCAGATCGAAGAAACGGGTACAGTATTTAGAATGTACCAATTGAAACCTGATCCCGGCACCAACTTGTATGTCCAAAAAATCTTGACGACCTATGTTGCTGCCTACGATACAGACCATGCGGACGCAAGTACTCTTTTCATGGCTTACGATGCCACCCTTGGGATAACACTCACCAATGGTTGGCTTTTTGAAAGAGTTGAAGATGGCAAAGTGACGGATTCACAGATTGTGAAGTCCCTCCACGAGATGGCCTACACTGGCTCAAAACTTAGTGATGTACTTTGTGATGGTGTCAATACGATGCTCACTGTTGAGTACATATACCCTGTCCCAGAGATTTTGAAGGCAGAGAATCTTGAATCATTGAAAGTACAGATGCAAGACCCTAATATGGGTGATTTCATTTCAATGAGAATGGCTGCCATTGGATACCAAGAACAAATTAACTAAGGAGTTTTCTGATGCGCGTTTATTTGCCCATTTCTGAGACAGAGTCCAGTCTGAAAGTATTCGTTAGTCTTCCCGAGGACTATGACGATTACACCATGCAGGTCAACGTAGCCGATGGCGTCTGTCATCCCGTTGTCCCCGAGGGCGTTCTTGAAGACGAGGTTGAGGTAACTGCTCAATATACTGACCATCGAAGCTTGCCAGTCGGCGAGGTGATGGTGCTCAAGTCACGAGTTGAACCTGAACCCGAACCCGAACCCGAACCCGAACCCGAACCCGAACCCGAACCCGAACCCGAACCCGAACCCGAACCTGAACCCGAACCCGAACCTGAACCCGAACCCGAACCCGAACCCGAACCGGAACCCGAACCGGAGGATGAGTATGAAGATATTTCTGATGAACCTGCTCCGGAGGCTTATCCGCCTGCTTATTCTGAGGAAGATCAAGAGGATGTTCCAGTCGAAGACGAAGTAGACCCCTGGGACTAACCAGCGAGTGACTGATGAGTAATCGACTGATTCAAGAACTGACTATGGGAATCGCTGATGGCTTACAAAGCCAATCACTGACTTCTTGTCTAAGATGGGCTAATAAACGGCGTATCATGACAGGCGATTTTCCTGGGCCGTTCTCGACGAAGTACCACCCCTGGGTCAGGGAGATGCACAACTCTAAGGCTCCAACGAACTACTCAATGAAGGGTGCTCAACTTGGTGTTACGGAGGTGTTAATCAATCTCGCGTTCTTCACGATTGATATGCGACATAAGGATGTCTTGTATGTCCTCCCAACGTCGAAGAATGCCAGTGACTTTTCCAAAGCACGTTTTAATGCTGCTTTGAAGGAGAGTCCCTATCTCAATACGATCTTCACTGACACAAATTCGATAGAACTCAAACAGGCTGGTTCCAACACACTCTACATCCGTGGTAGTCGTGGGGATTCCAACCTCAAATCAGTTCCAGTTTCGGTCCTTCTGTTAGATGAAGTGGACGACATGAGTCAGCGGGCTATTAACTTAGCCTTGGAACGTTTGTCTGGACACATTAGTAAAACGGTATGGGGTATCTCTACACCGACTATCCCCAATTATGGTATCCACAAGCTGTACATGTCAAGTACTCAGGAACACTTTGTTTTCAAGTGCCCTTGCTGTAGTCGCCTGACGAAACTGATTTGGCCGGATTGCGTTAAGATAATTGGCGTGGGGGTTAATGATCCCCAGTGCCATGCGTCCTACCTGAGGTGTAAGGAGTGTAAGGGTAAATTGGAACAGTTGGGTAAGCCAGATTGGCTTAGACGTGCCTCATGGGAGGTCACCAATAAGAATAGCAATCCTGATATCCGTGGCTTCCATATCTCCCAGCTTTATTCTTATACGATTTCTCCCGGTGAACTTGCAGTTGCCCACTTCAAAGGCTTTGGTGACGAAGCAGCCAACATCGAGTTTCATAACTCAAAATTGGGTCAACCTTTCATTGGTGATGGTGCAAAGCTAACCGACACCGACATTGATGATTGCATAGCCAATTATGCGATGGATGATGATCGTCCAGAGGTTGGTTGTGGCCGTCTGATTACGATGGGTGTCGATCAGGGAAAGTTCCTCCATATAGAGATCACAGAGTGGTTTTTTGATGAGTTGACTGTTAATTTGAATACTGGTGCCAGGGCAAAGGTGCTTTGGCAAGGGAAATTCAGTGAGGAAGATTGGGACCAACTCGACATCTTAATGAGAGAGTTTCAGGTCCAACACGCAGTGGTAGATATCGATCCACAGG
>SDBV01003433.1_pt1 | contig 23355 bp, 19 predicted proteins | sample 2277081 | NCBI WGS metagenome assembly SDBV01 (sample SAMN10402039, study PRJNA504765) | marine sediment metagenome | isolation source: marine sediment core GS10_PC15, 223 cmbsf | place: Arctic Ocean: Southern Knipovich Ridge | collected 2010 | reverse complement strand
CTAACTTTTAGCTGTCATTTTGAGTGAAACGAAAAATCTTATAATGTTGATAACCAATGAAATAAAAAGATTCTTCACTCCGTTCAGAATGACATTTTACAGGTTTTGCAAAGGTCTCTTTTAGTAATTTTAAACTTTAGGCTAAATTAATAAAAAAAAATAATATATAAAAATAAAAATAAATATTTTAATTATCAAAAATTTTAAAAAATTAATGAATATATTTGTAACATAAAATTACTACATTTTTATTTATAAACAAAAAAACAAATTTTTATTAACTTATTTTACCTCTACACCAAAAATATTTGGTTTGAGGGTTTATATTTTTTACATTGAAACCCGCATCCCGATAAATCGGGACAAATGATGATAAAAATAATATAATTTTATTTAATTAATTATATATTACAAATAAATGCGGGTTCACGAACTTAGCGAAGCGATCTCACGAACACCATAAAAAATAAAATAATATAGTGAGTAATACTTTTAAAAATAAATTATTTTATGAGTAAAAGTTTACAAGATATAAAAAAAACTGCAATAAATGCAATAAATATTGAAGCACAGACAGTTAGCAATCTTGCTGGTTTTATTGATAATGACTTTGCAAAGAGCATTAAATTAATATACAAAAGCAAGGGAAGGGTTATAATTACAGGGATAGGCAAAAGCTCGGATATTGCCAGAAAAATTGTAGCAACATTAAATTCTACAGGAACACCTGCTATTTTTATGCACGCTGCTGATGCTATTCATGGTGATCTCGGAATTATACAGGAACAGGATGTTGTAATTTGTATATCGAAAAGTGGTAACACTCCCGAGATAAAAGTTTTAGTTCCTTTAATTAAAAATTCAGGCAATAAGTTAATTGCATTAGTTTCAAATACTGATTCGTTTCTGGCAAACCAGGCGGATTATGTTTTAAAAGCTACAATTGAAAAAGAAGCTTGCCCGAATAATTTAGTTCCTACTTCCAGCACAACTGCACAATTGGTTATTGGCGATGCTCTGGCTGTATGTCTGATGGATTGTCATGGTTTTTCAGATACAGATTTTGCAAAATATCATCCCGGTGGCTCATTGGGTAAGAAATTATATATGAGAGTTAGTAACCTATATACACATAAAAACCCGCCGAAGGTTTATTTAGATGATTTCGTCAATACAGTTATTGTTGAAATTTCATCAAAACGTTTAGGTGCAACTGCTGTTACAGATAAGAATAATATTTTATCAGGCATTGTTACCGACGGTGATTTGCGGAGAATGCTTGAAAAAAACAAATCAATTGAACATTTAAGAGCTAAAGATATAATGACCAGCTCACCCAAAACCATTGAAAAAGACGCTTTAGCAATTAATGCCTTTAACTTAATGGAAGATAACAATATTACTCAATTAATAGTTGCCACTAAGGAAAATAAATATATTGGAATGATACATTTGCATGATATTCTTAAAGAAGGAATTGTATAATCTTGATACAATTAAAAATTAGAAAGTAGTTTCTTGTTGCTTGTTGCTGGATACTGGATACTTTAGAGGAAGGTATAAAGGAATAAGGGAATAAGGGAATAAGGGAATAAGGGTATATGGATATTAGATACAGGATACTGATGGATATACAATTGATTATTGATGATTGATTATTGTTGATTGGGAAATTGGATATTAGTAAATATTAGTAGATATTGGATGTTTGATATTAATGTCAGTCATTGAATTATATCATGGAAGTTGTTGAATTAACTGGGACTGGAAGACATTGAATTGTGTATGCCAGTTGTTGAAAAGTTACTTTCAATGTTTGAAATTTGTATCATCCTAAAAAAATTGACAGATTAGATACTAAATTCTATTACAATATTACATATAATTTATTATAGGGGATAGAAATACATACGGATAGCAATGTATATTGAAAATATTTTATTGATGATTTTTTAATAAAGATTTAATCGGATTAAAAACCCTTTCAATCAATAGTATATCTTCGGTAATAATTTCGGCTGTTCCCTGCATTTGTTGAGTGAATTTTAGAGTTTTATCATAATTTGTTATTAAACCATCTGGTAAGCTAACTTCTACAGAATAATTATTGTCATTGGTGACTAAAGATATTGATTTTATAACACCTCTAACCATACCATATTCCATATGAGGATAATTATCCAACTTTATATTTACATTTTGACCGATTTTAACTTTGCCCGAGCCTTTAATAGGTAATTCAAGTTTTCCAATTATTTTTGTTGTCTCATTAGAGACTATTGTCATAACATTATCACCTGTCTTTACATTTTGATTAATGCTCCAGAATTTTGTAAATGCAACTTTACCATTTATCGGGGATTTTAATACATAGTTTTGTTCCCAGATTTTTATCTGGCTTACTAAATTTTCATATGCCTCATTTATTGTAAGCTGTTGTTCTTTCTTTTGATTTTCAAATTGTAATTCCAAATCAATAATAGATTGTTCAAGTTGAGATATTGAAATTTTAGTATTAGCTAAACTTGTTTTTGCACCTTCATACGAATATTTTTTTTGCAGTAATATTGTTTCTGAATTTTCAATATCAGATTCAGAAATAACATTATTTTTAAATAATGTAGAATCTCTATAATATTGTCGCTTATTTAGTTCAAGTTCCTCTGCTAAAATATTTTTTTGTTCGTTTTCACGAGAATACAATATATTGTATTTCTTTATTTGCTCTTTTATTGAATTAATTTTTTTATTATGGTAATTAAGTTTAATAAAATGTTGATAATCGAAATATTTTTTTAAAAATGAAGAATAAGTTGTTTGTAATTCACCCAAAGTGTAATTGTTATGAAAATTTATTAAATTAATTGAATTAGTATTATTATTAATTAATTTAAATGAATCTAATTGTATTTTCAGACTAAATATATGTTCATAATTAGCTGGGTTTTCAATAATAGCCACATAATCATCTTTTTTAACTTGTTGATTATCCTTTACGAACATCTTTTGAATTTTACCATTTGAACGTGAAACAATTGAAGCAGGAGGGTTTTCGGTAGTAACTACTATTGACGATGTAATAATATCTGGGTATTTGAAAAAACAGCTTCCAATAATAAGAATTGAGATAGTAATTAATATTACAGTAATACCCCAGCGGATAATCCAATTAGGAATGTAACCGAGTATTTCCTGCACTTCTTCGCTACGGATTTCTATTAATTCTTTTTTCATGATAAAACGCTGATTTATTTTTTATAATAATCAGACGGTTGATGGATTAATTACCCAATTCTAATTGATTTTTTACTAAATTGTAATATGCTCCTTTTTTTTGTGTTAAATCTTTATGCGTGCCTTTTTCTATAATATTTCCTTTTTCAAGAACAACAATCTGGTCGGCATTTTTTACTGTGCTTAATCTGTGTGCAACAATAACAACAGTTCTACCTTTAAAGAATTTTTCAAGGTTATTCATAATTACTTTTTCATTTTGAGCATCAAGAGAATTAGTAGCTTCATCAAAAAAAAGTAATTCAGGGTCTTTATATACTGCCCTTGCTATTAAAATACGCTGTTTTTGTCCCTGGCTTAAACCATGACCATCAGCACCTATCTTGGTATTATAACCTAAAGGCAAAGATTCAATAAAATCCTGAATATTGGCAACTTTTACTGCATTTAGTAATTTTTCTTTATCAATTATTTCATCTATTACTGCTATATTTTTTGCAATAGAATCTGAAAAAATATAGCCGTCCTGCATTACTGCACCGCATTTTTGTCGCCACAAGCGATTGCTAATGTTGTTTAATCGTATATCACCAATTTTTATATCGCCTTTTGTAGGCGGGTAAAAACCAAGTATGAGCTTAATTAATGTAGTTTTACCGCTACCGCTTGAACCAACTATTGCCGTTACTTTGCTTTCCGGTATATTCATTTCTAAATTTTTTAATACAAATTCAGAATGTGGACCTTCATATTGAAAAGAAAGATTTGCTATATTAATATTCTTATTTTCAGGTATAATTGTAATTTTTTCTTTATCGGGTGATTCTTCATCTTCTTTATTATGTATTTCACCAAGACGTTCTAAGCTGATTTTGGCATCTTGTGTAGAATGAAGAAAATTAATCATCTGGACAATAGGACTGTTTAATTGCCCGATAATATACTGAACGGCTAACATCATTCCCAATGTAATACTACCATCAATAACTAATGCTGCAGCAAGAAAGGTAATAATAATATTTTTTGTTTCGTTAAGAAAAACAGAGCCGACTTGCTGGTATTGTTCTAAAGATAAGCTTTTTACATTTACCTTAAACAGTTTTGCCTGTATCTTTTCCCAGTCCCAGCGTTTTTGCTTTTCGCAATTATTCAGCTTAATTTCAGGCATGCCTTGAATAAGCTGTATTAAGGTGCTTTGATTATCTGATAATTGTGCAAAACGTTTGAAATCCAGGGTACGACGTTTTTTCATGAAAAGATAAATCCAGATAATATATAAAGTACTGCCGATAAGAAAAACACTAAATATTTTCATGCTATAAATAGCCAGCACAATACCGAAAATTACAAGGTTTACCATTGAAAACAGTATGTTTAGCGTAGATGTTGTTAAAAATGATTGAATACGGGTATGGTCGCCTATGCGTTGCATAATATCACCTATCATTTTTGTATCAAAAAAGCCGATGGGTAATTTCATCATTTTAATAAGAAAATCTGAAATTAATGAAATATTAATGCGTGTGCTGATATGGAGTAAAATCCAGTTACGGATAAAATCAACAGACATACGGCTGATAAAAAGCACTAATTGAGCAATTAACACTAAGTATATAAAACCGAGATTCTGATTGCTGATACCAATATCTACTATTGACTGGGTAAGGAAGGGAAAAATAAGCTGAAGTAAACTACCAAGCAGCATTCCCAGAAGGAGTTGAGTAATAAATTTTTTGTGTGGTTTAAGATAAGAGAATAAAAATTTGAAATTTGATTTATTAAGTTTTTCGTCATCTTGCTTATAAAAGTCTGGTGTTGGTTCAAGCAGTAAACATGTTCCTTTGTTTTCACCTTGTTTTTTGGTGCTAAGCCAGTTATCTAAAAATTCTTGCTTTGTGTATTTTATAAGACCGTGTGCGGGGTCAGCAACATATATTACTTCACCACCAGACCCTCTCCTGAAGGAGAGTAGAGTTTTTTTCTTCGCTATTTTGTAAATAACAATAAAGTGTTTTTGTTTCCAGTGGGCTATGCATGGTAAAGGGGTTTCTTCAATCAATTTTTCATAAGATATACTTACACCCATTGTACGCATACCAATTGCTTCGGCTGCATCGCTTATTCCGAGCAATGAAACACCTTCTCGGGTAATAAAACTTTTTTCCCTGAGAGTTTGTAAAGAATAGTTTTTTCCATAATGTTTTGCAATCATACGAAGGCAGGCAGGTCCACAATCTTTAGCGTCTAATTGCTTGTAAAAAGGGAATAACATTTTAACTTTTGTATTTTGTAAAGTTTGTTTTGGAATGGCGAAGGTAAGAAAATCTATTTAATTTTGTAGAAATTATTAAAAAAACGCTAACCCGCCTATTCATGATATAATTGTGATAAGGCAGTAAGGTTGAAAGGATTAGGGAAAATTTTTCTGATTATTTATGTTTTTTTTATAAAATATTAATAACCAAATCTGGGATTTACAACATTGTTATAAATAGCCCCAAATGTATAAGTAATTCCAATATTACCCAAATATTGATATTGGGTAGCTAATTGTCTTTGTTTCAAAAGTATATCTTCTTCTGTTGCACCTGATTTTGGTAAATATAATTGATTGTGTACTAAAGATATATTACCTGAAATACTAAATGATAATCCCTTGATAATTTTTAAAATTAGTGATGTATATAAACTTAGACTATTCTTTGAAAAATCGTGAAGATAATTAAAACAATATAATGATGTAGAAATTGAGCCCCATTTTTCTTTTATTTCAAATGCTATTGTAAGTTTATTTCCATATAATCCTTCTTTAGTTTTATTAAAGATAGTGGTATCATTATAATAACAATAAACATAACCAATCCTATATAAAAACCTTAATTGTTTCCTTGTTGACTCGGAATATGGAAATAAATTATATTCTATAGCCGGATAAATTGAATATTGAAACTTTAAGTTATAATAACTTGAAGAATAAATATCTATATTTTCTCCAACAGACCAATGTTCACCTAAACTTTTTACAATTTGATTACTAAAATATTGTGAGTGGGTAATACTTTTAATTGTTTCATTTTCTATTTTAAATTTGTTTTCATTATAACTTTTATTTGCATATAATTCAATTTTCCATTCAGGTGTTACTTTATTTGCAGAAACATAAGAATATATTGAAGTTGATTTAATTAATTTTTCACCATTAAACCAACTGCTTATATTAATATCAAACACCCAGCTTTTCCATTTATCTTCAACTAATTTACTTTCTGTTGGTTTATAATAATTTATCAGATTTTATTATTTAAAGGAGTTTTTGCAACATATCTCATCAAGCCAATTTTTAACATTTGTAATAATTTTTTTCTTATTATATCATCAGTATCATCAACATTGGTATAAAATTTAAGAGTATCCTGCATATTACTAAATTTTTTCTGCCCAATAAAAAAAAGCGAATATTCTTCTCCTCCGCTTCCTGTTAATTGCTCTGTAATAAGAATATGTAATTGTGCTTCTTTCGGATCTCTAACATAGTTAATAAACTTAATTTCTTCTCTAATAAAATCCTTATCACAATCATTGCAATCAACGAATACCTTTAAGGCATCTTTACGTAAACTATCAATTGTTAAAGTATCATTTTGTGCCTTAGCTATATTTAATATTACAAAAAAAAACAATATTATTTTAAAATTTATTAATTTAATCATAATTAGAAATTATTGCTAACAAATTGAAGTTTAACTGTTTTTTTTAGCTATTTCTGAATTGTAATATCTGTATAAGAAATCATATAACACCATTTCATGCATACGTTGCTTAGATTTGAATAAACGATTCATCATCATATGAATATAACTTGACATTAAATTATTTAAAGTAGGATTTAATTGATTGTTTTGCTTTAATATTAGAATTTCTTTTATAACTGGTAAGGTAATAATTGACTTTTGATTTAAAAGTTTTAAAAGAAGAAGCATTTCACTTGTTTCATCTTTTGTTCGGTCTAAAACGTCATTAATAGCTGGTTGTTCTTTTCTATATTTTTCATCTAATTGCTTTTTTAAAAAACGATTCATGCCAAACTCTTTTCCAAAGTTTTCTTTTAATATCTTTAATAGTTCTAATTTTTGTTGAAGTTCGTATTGAAAATCATCAAGTAAACTATTAATTGCTCTTAGTCCGAATAACCAACGAATTATTTCTCCTTCATCTCCATCAATCAGTTCTATCATATTTACAATCATATTGCTGTCGTGAAAAAATAAATTTTCAGCTAATTCCATTGTATTTACACCATATCTTTCAATTTCTCTTTGATATGTATCAATTTGTACTTTCCATATTAAATTTTGTTCTATGTAAGTTTTGGATAAAGAATTTACAGATTTAATAATATCAAATATATTTTTTGGTTCTATATAGTGAAAACGCACTCTTAAATGAAGTTTTGGGTCAGAATAACGAATAAAAAACCATTTGTCAATTATGTTATTTGTCAATAATTTTTCAGTTATTGGTTTAATTACTTCGGTAAGTATTAAATCGGCTGTTTTAGTTCCACAATATATTTTATAATATAACCATTCATCACCTATTATAAATGTTCTTTGAATATTTTTGTTCATTTTACATGATTTCTTTTATAGAAAGATAATACAATCTGATTTATAAAAACTCCCTCTTTATTTTTAACAATTGTATTCTTAGGGTCAAACAAAAATTCAATAAGTTTGAAACTCGGCCTGTTTTTTATTAAAGAAAATAAGGTTTTTATGCAAAGTATATTTTCTAAATTTATATATAATTCATTATAGACATCTGCTAATAAAACATTAGAAGGAATTTTGTTTTGTTTTCTCCATTCCTGCACAGCTTTATATAATTTATCATCATCCATAATTTTTAAAATATCTTTTATATCATCTTTTTTAATATTCCAGGTTGCTAAAGAAAATATTAAATTTTTATAACTCACTCTTGGAAAAAATGAATATTCATAATCTAAAGCCCCCCAGTTAAAACCTATGCCAAATCTCAGATTTTGTGTCTGCATATCACATAAAAATTGATAAATAGGCAATGCATTAAAAAAAAAATTATGCGCATTGCTTAAGCGGGGAATAATTTCTTTGTTTAATCGCTTGGAACGTAGTATAATACGATTACCTTTTATAGAAAGAATAATGTCTTCTAATTTTATTTGATAATCTTCATTAACAGAAGATCTAGACAAATATGGGATTTCATATTCCCTAAAAACAGGCCGGAATAAAATATTACCTGTTCGGGATTCTGGTAAATGGACTATTTCCGCTAAAATAACATTCTGGTTTATTTCTTCTTCTTTTGCAGTAATTTCCTTAAAATACTCATCAATCTTTTTGTCAGCATGACAAAACCTGCCTAACAAATTTGCTGCACTTGAACCAACTGCTGAACTAATATAAATTTTTTCTTTTTGATTATTATCATTTTTACCTGCCACTATTTGAGCCATAGTATATATAGTATCAGGTAAATCATCCCACTTTGCTTCTTCTACTATAAATTTAGATAAATCATTATCTGTTAATTCTATTTCATATTTGTTTTCAGAAATAGCTTTATTATATTTATTAAATAAAAAAGATTGAATTTTATTCCATTTTATATCATAACTACTTTCATTTGAACCTGGCAGTATAATATCATCTACTAATGGATTTACATCACCGGTTATATTTTGTATGTATCCAATACCCGATTCAGAATCTAATGCATCAAGCAATGAAACTTCTTTATCTTCATATCTTTCATAAAAAGCATCTCTGAATTTTGATAAATTAGTCTCAGATGGCTTTAAAGATAATTTGTTCATTACTTCAATTCCTTTTAATACATCATTGGCAATTCGTTCATCAATATAGCAATTGTCTGTTGAGGTTATCATATCTGTTTGAAACATATATTTTAATTCAAACCCCGTCCCCAATGTTTTAAGATTTTCTGTAATTTGATAATATTTTGAAACAGGAATACCTATCGGACTATTATCTATTTCTTGTAATGATTTTTTTGTTTTAAGCAATGTATTTTTAATATTATCTATATCCTTTATATTTTCTAATACAGATAAAATCTGGTCTAAAAATTCAGGACCTGTTATAGCCGGTTCTAATTCGTTTACTAATATCTGGCTGTTAATTAATTCTTCAATAAATGCTTTTGACTCATCAAAAGAAATTTCATCATCTACAAGTAATTTTGCTAAATCATTTATATATGCTCCATTTTTTGCTACTGCTATTATACGCTGCAAATATTCTGAATTATCAACAGATACTATATGGTGAGTGCGTTTACTTTTTTCCGTATAACGATATTCAACATAACGCAAATTATTGCCGGATGTATAAATACTGGAATTAGGGTAAAACTTTATATTTTTTTTTATAACAGGATGTTTTGCTAAATCTTGTGCCAATGCGCAAAGATAATTCATATCAAGGCGGGTATGTCTTGTAAAATTTTCTTTTTTTTGTAATTCAATATTTGTTTCTTCTTTAAAATGCCCTACAGAACAACCTGCGAACAGTCCAAAAGGAGTAGGGCGAGAAGACATACGAATTATATACTTCATTAAAGAATATTTTAGTCGTTCTATTTCTTTTTTGTCTGTTAATTTATTATTTAACCATTTAAGCAGTTTATCATGTAAATTTGGAGAAGCTAAAAATATAGCTTCATGTATATATTTTTTTTCACAAATTTCTTTTAATTTGTTTTCATCAGTGGTTTTACCTGAAATTAAAGAATTTAGAAAAGTATAAGGCAAAAATGGAGTACGTAAAACAAATGATGAAAAATTTTGATAAGGTATTTTTTGTTTCATTTAGTATTTTTTATTGTAAACAGATTTTTCATGAATATGAGTAAGCATAGGATTAATTCGTTAAAATTTTAAACTATAGGCACAAAACTACCACCTATAAATAATACTTTTATTCTAACTCAAAAGCAAGCATCTATCCCATTTAGGTTCAATATCAGATACAGCAGAAATTAAAGCTAAACCTATACCTGCAATGCCTTCTAATAAATTTGATTCGTTTGTCCATCCTCCATATTCTTCACTATGCCATGCTTTATATCCAGCAAAACCATCATCAAATTTTGCCATTTTCATAGTCTCATCAAACCAATATAAGGCAGATTTTTTGAATACTTCTATTTCTGTATAATGATAGATATGATTATAAATGTGAGCTATTCCTGCTGTTCCATGACATAATCCTGCATCTATTACTGAATTTTCATTAATGTCTTTTCTTTTTGTAGAATGAAGTAAAACTTCTATTGCTTTTTTCTCCCATTCTTTATTGCCAGTACTTTGTGAAGCCTGCCATAAGGCTATTCCTATTCCTAAATCACCATAACACCAAGCCATACGGCTATGTAAAGATGGTTTTTCTTTACAAACCCAACTTGGAAAATTTGATTTATATATACTTGTATCTAATGCTTGTTTCAATAAATATTTTACAGCTCCGTTTAATAAATTCAATGTTTTTTTTTTTATTATATTCTTTTCAAATGCTTTGCTTAAAAAAACAATAATACTTGCAATTCCATGAGAAAGACTTAAATTATATCCTATTAAACCATTTTCAGAATTTAAAACAGATTCCCACATAATTGCTCCTTTATTATCTTTATGACTAACTACTTCAAGTTCATTTATTAATACTTCCAACTTTTTATAAATATTGTTATTTAATTTCCTGCTTAAGAAATAAATTGCAATACCTATTGCAGCGTGTAAAAAATCATATTTCGCATTTTTAATATCATTTAGCATTTTATTATAAAGATAAGAATCCAATTCATCTAAAAATTCTATTTCATTATAATTAATAAAATCGTTTTGAGCCAGGTGTTCTAATGTCCATGCAAATCCACCTATTCCACTACAAAAAGTATGATAATTATATCCATTATTTATTTTATTTAATATTTCTGTAAATATATTTGTGCCTAGTTTAATAAATTTCTGCTGTTTAACTAATTTTGCATAGTAAAAAAAATAGAGAGCAATACCTGATTTTCCAGATAATAAACCGATATCATCTACTTTCTCGAAATTTTCACATAATACATCTGAAATTTCTGTAAGTTTCTTAGTTAATTTCGATTCTATAGTTATAGGGTTCCAATTCATCTTTATTATATTTTTAGCTTAACAAAAAACATCTATCCCATTCTGGTTCATTCTCAGAAATAGCAGAAGACAGTACTAGTCCAATTCCTGGTAAACCAAATAGAATTCCATAAAAAGTATTATTTAATTTTTCATTATTTTTTTCTTCAGTAAAAAAATCTGCCATTTCAAACTTTTTATCATGCATACTAAATAATATATCAATCCAATAATTAGCTGCATCATAAAATTCCTTTAATTTGGTATGTTGAAAAAACCTGTTATATAAATGAATAATACCAGCAGCACCATGACAAAAAAATGGCTCAGTAACAAGTGATTTTTCAAAATCAATTAATGTAGTTTTTTTTGCTAATTCTACTGCATCTTTGCACCATTTATTATTATTCAAATTTTTTCCAGCATAATATAGAGCAATAGCAATTGATAAATCGCTATAACACCATCCTAAATTTGTTTTTACTCCTGCCATCTTTAAACTTTTATGTGGATAAGTATTTATATTATTTTCTTCTAATTTTTGATTTAATAACCAAAAAATTACTCTTTCTAATATATATTTTATCTTTTCTTTTATTATTCCTTTAGTATATATTTTACTAAGTATAAAAATAGCACCAGGTACACCATGAGCTAAACCTAAATTACAATTTTCTTCCATTAATATTTCAGGTATTAAAATATTAGGTTCAGTAATTTGTGGATTATTATATCTCATAGTATTATAATTAAGCCACCGAATGCCTTTTTCATCTTTTTTTGCAATTAATTCAAGATATAAAACTATATTTTTTAATTCTCTTTTTTGTTTTTTACTTGGTAATCTTTCTAAAAAATAAACAGCAAAACCAACAAGTCCATTAAATAAATCAATATTCTTTTTAGAAGCTTCAATTTTAATTGCATTATTTATTAATTTATCAATTGTTGAAATAAAATCATTCTCATTTTTATTTAAATAATAAAAATCAATATTTGCTAAATGTTGTAGAACCCATGAAACGCCACATATCCCATTCATAAATGACGCATACATTTTTCGTTCATTAAGGGCAGTAATTAACTTTTCAACAAATGTGTAAATTATTTTCTTATAATGTTTATTAGGCGAATTTATAAATAAATATGAATAAAATAAAGATATTCCTGCATCACCATTTATAAGTGAATAATCATTATATTTATTTCCATTATTTAAAATATTTGAGATTTCATGAATAATATTTTTTGCCTTTTTTAGTTTTTCGCCATTTAATATAGGTTGCCAATTATTCATAAATAAATATAGTTTATGTTAAATTATTTTTTAAATATTTTAAATTCAACTCTTCTGTTTTTCATTCTGCCTTCTTCTGATTTATTTTCTGCTATTGGTTGAGAGCTACCATAACCTTTTATTTTTATCCTTTCTTTATTTATACCCTCACTAATTAAATAGTCTGCAACAGATTTTGCTCTAGCTTCAGATAATCTCAGGTTATTTACTTCATCCCCTGAATTATCTGTATGTCCAATTATTTCTATTTGTAGAGTAATATTGTCATTCATTATTTTCCATAATTTATCAAGTTCAGTAAAAGATTGAGGTAATAATTCAGATTTATTAAATTCAAAAAAAATATTATCTAACTGAATAATTTTACCTTCTTCAATTATTACATTTGAAATATCACTTTCAGGTATATATTGGCTATCAACCTTGATAACAGAAACATCATCAATATAATAATTTCTTATTCTTGGTTTATTTTTATTTAAAAATATAACTTCTGGAAGATCATGATTACTGAAACTACTTATTATTAAGTATTGTTCACCACCTTTAGCTTTATATATACCTGATATCTTTGTCCAGCTTTCCTTATCAGTAATATAGTTATCCTTTTTATTTATTATTTGTGGTTTACAATTAATAATTTCTTTAAAAGATTTTATTGGTTTTTCACATAAATATGCCCCTATTTTCCATATAGCATAAGTGCTGCTATCCGACAAGTTAACAAAAAACTGGACATAATATATTGAGTCTTTCCTCAGTGTTTCAGTTAGTTGTGTTTGAATTGCTTCATTTGAGAAATACAATCCAGCGTATGCGTTTCCTGTTCTTGCATCTTGGTAACCAAACTCATTAATTGGAACTCCCATATTATTCATTGGATTTGGTATTTTATAGGCACAACTATTATAATAATCTGAAGAAAAATTATATAAATCCCATCCTTTAACATATCCCATTCCACTAAATTTGTAGGGACATAATCCCTCTTCAAAACTTGAGTTAGAAACAAGATTTTGGGCTTGTATGCCGAAACTCACAATAAAAATAAATAAATATATCAACAATAACCTCTTATTAATTTTAAACATAAATTGTTATTATATTATTATATTAATTAAAAGAAAAAAGGGGGAAATCCCCCCTCTTTTACTTACATACTGGGCAACCTGATAATAGCCCGGTCCCTGGTTCTACAGTTACACATTGCTCACCAGTACCGCAACATGATGTTGAATCACATGGACCATCAGTTAATGGGCCACCTCCTTTAATATTTTTCATTCCATTAATGTTTAAATTAGCCACAGTTTCTTTATTTAACTGTAACTTTTTGTTAAATTTTGTTTTTTTCATTTTTTAATAGTTTTAAAAAAGTTAATAAATTATTTTATCACCTGCAAAAATATAACTCTTAATTTATTTTAAAAAAAATTTAGCAACTTTTTTTAAAATAAAATCGCATTTTTATTAATTTAAATAATATATATTTATTTTTGTATTCTGAAGTTTGATGGAAAATTTAAAATTGTCCGTTCGTCTAGGGGTTAGGACGCCAGGTTTTCTTCCTGGTAACAGAGGTTCGAATCCTCTACGGACTGCAAATATTATTCGTTGGCTTTTTTGTTATTTTCACTTCATTTTTGTACAGAGTTACAGGAATGTACAAATCCTTCCCGCTCTAATGCGATATGTTTTCTTTTATGTTTTTCTCTTTAAATTTTTTAGTTCGTCAACTTTTAATTTTATCTTTTCTTTGAAGTCTTTTAATTTTTGAGAAGGTGAGATTGGACCACCCGTGGCAATACTTCCTGTCCACGTTGTACAGCGTTCGTAATCATTTTTACACTCGTTATTTGGCTCGTTGAATGATTGTTTCAAAAGTTTAGAATTGAAGTTATCCCAAGATTCATAATCATATTGTGCTTGCTCGAATTGGTTTTCCGTTTGAATATTTCTATTAAATATTTCCTCACCAATTTTAATTCTTTCCAAAAGAACTTTTTTAAAACCTTCCTTTGGTATATTCAATACAGTGATTACTGTTGGTTCTGCTGTATTAGTTATTTTTTTTGTCATTTTTTATTGAATTGCGAACGATGTCAGTTTGTCTAAAAAACTTTGTTTTGGTATAAATATTTATAAAAAATAATACAATTTTAATAAAAAAATAATTTGTTTTATTACATTATTTAAAAAAATTATTACAATTTTGTATTATTTTATGAAAAAACTAATCTTAACATACTGCTTACTGATTATTGCCAACTGCCTACTGCCAGCTGCCGACTGTTTCGCCCAGGTAACTAAATTAAGGGGAAAAGTTATTGATGCTCAGACAAAAGAATCACTTCCTTTTGTAAATATTAGTTTTAAAGGGACATCTATTGGAACCATTACTGATTTTAACGGTGAATATTTTTTGGAAACACGCACTCCCTCTGATACTCTTGTTGTTTCGTATATAGGATATAAACAAATTTCTTATAAGGTTCAAAAAAACAGGTTTCAGACTATTGATTTTGAGCTTGAAACGAAAAGAATAAGTCTGGATGAAGTAGTGATTCTGCCAGGCGAAAACCCCGCTCACATTTTATTACGTAAAATTATTGCTAATAGAGACAAAAATAATCCTAAAAATTTAGATGCATATCAATATGAAGTTTATAATAAGATGGAAATTGATGTCAGCAGTATTGATGATGAATTGAAAAATAGAAGAGTGTTCAGACATTTTAAATTCATATTTGACTATATTGATACATCTGTGGTTACAGGAAAAACTTATCTTCCACTTTTTATTTCTGAAACATTATCGGATTATTACTACAGAAAAGACCCTGAGGGTGAGAAAGAAATTATTAAAGCAAACAAAATTTCGGGAATTGATAATGAAAGTGTTTCTCAATTTACCGGCGAGATGTATCAAAACGTGAGTATTTATAATAATTATGTTAATGTTTTGAATAAAAGTTTTGTAAGTCCTATTGCAGATTTTGGTTTGCGATACTATAAATATTATCTTATAGATAGTGCTTTTATTGATAATCATTGGTGCTATCAAATTTCTTTTAAACCAAAAAGAAGGCAGGAGCCAACTTTTACAGGCGATTTTTGGGTTCACGATACTACTTTTGCTATTAAAAAAGCCCAGATACGTCTTTCTAAGGATGCTAACATCAATTTTGTGAACGATATGGTTGCAACACAGGAATATACAATGGTAAATAACCAGATATGGTTATTATCAAAAGACCAGTTATTTATTGATTTTAATCTTACATTAGATATAACAGAAAAGACAATGGGATTTTTTGGGCGTAAAACTACTTCTTATAACAATTTTGTTATTAATGAACCAAAAGATGATTCTTTTTACTCAAGAAGTGGAATAGAAAATATTACTATACTTGATGATGCCTCTGATAAAGATAAAGAATTCTGGGATACTGCACGGCACGATAGTTTGACAAAGCGAGAACTTGGAATTTATCAGATGATTGATACTATTCAGGAAGTCCCTGTTTTTAGAACTTATGTTGATATAATCACAATGATTACTACCGGATATAAAGAATGGGGTAAGTTTGAAATAGGTCCGTATATAAAATTATACAGCTTTAATGAAATTGAAGGGCACCGGTTTAGATTTGGCGGGAGGACAAGCACTAAATTCAGCGAAAAGTTATTTCTTGATGCTTATATAGCTTATGGGGTAAAAGATGATAAATTTAAATATAACAGTGAATTAAAATATTTTTTAACAAGAAATCCTTATCAGATTGTTGGTATAGCTTATAAAAACGATCTTGAGCAATTAGCTGAAAGTCCGAATGCTTTGCAGGAAGACAACCTGTTAACATCTGTCTTTCGCCGAAATCTTAATGATAAGCTCAACAGAGTTAAAGGATTGGGAGTATTTTATGAACGTGAATGGGTTCCGGGATTTTCCAATCGTCTTACTTATAAGAATAGAATTATTTCACCACTTGGAGATCTGGTATTTGAATTTAGAACAAATGACAATAAAAGTTTTATTGAAAAAGAAAATATTACTACTTCGGAAATAATTTTTCACACAAGATTTGCTTATAATGAAAAATTTATTGCCGGTGCAAGGCAAAGAATAAGTTTAGGAACTAAATATCCTATTTTACATTTGCAATATACTCGGGGCGTTAAAAATTTATTTAGCAGTGATTATAATTACCATAAGGTTAGTTTAGGAATTAAGCATCATTTTAAATTAAACCCTATTGGCTATACTCATTATATTATAGAAGCAGGAAAAATCTTTGGCAGATTACCTTATCCATTGCTTGAAATGCACAAAGGAAATGAAACTTACTGGTATGATGATTATTCATATAGCACGATGAATTATTATGAATTTGTAAGTGATGAATATGTGAGTTTTGTTGTAACTCATCATTTTGATGGATACTTTTTTAATAAAGTGCCTTTATTCAGAAGATTAAAATGGCGCGAAGTGATTCTGGTAAAGGGTGTTTTCGGCAGATTAAGTGATGAGAACAAAAGATATACTGAATTTCCGGAAACATTATCAGAATTAATGCAACCTTATTATGAAGTAGGAGCAGGGGTAGAAAATATTTTAAAGCTATTTAGAGTTGATGCATTATGGCGATTAACACATCTTGATAAAGAATATCTTAATAAAAAAAATATGACCCAAAATGATATTGTAAAGTTTGGGTTAAGAGTTAAATTGCAGATTAGTTTTTAGACACGAATTAACACGAATGAAATTTGTGTAATCTGTTTAATTAATCTGTGTTTAAAAAATCTTAAATCTTAAAATCTGGCATGGAATTACGTACAGAAAATATTGTAAAGCGATATCATTTACGAACAGTAGTAAAAAGTGTTTCTATTAATGTAACACAGGGTGAAATTGTTGGATTACTCGGTCCTAATGGTGCAGGTAAAACTACTTCATTTTATATGATTGTTGGTTTGATAAAACCTAACTCGGGTAAAATATTTTTAGATAATAAAGATATTACACGTGAGCCGGTTTATAAAAGAGCACAAAAAGGCATCGGTTATCTTCCCCAGGAGGCTTCTGTTTTCAGAAAATTAAATGTTGAAGATAATATTAAAGCTGTTTTGGAGATGTCAAAATATACAAAAGAATACCAGCGTGAACGTTTAGAGGAGCTTATTAGAGAATTTGGTTTACAGAAAATCAGAAAAAGTAAAGGAATTCAATTATCCGGAGGTGAGAGGCGAAGAACAGAAATTGCCCGTGCTTTAGCTATTGATCCAAAATTTATTCTATTAGACGAACCTTTTGCAGGTATTGACCCTATTGCAGTTGAAGATATACAGAGGATGGTTGCAGGACTTAAAGAAAAGAATATAGGTATTTTGGTTACAGATCATAATGTTCACGAGACTTTATCAATTACCGACAGATCTTACCTGCTTTTTGAAGGAAGTATTCTAAAAGCCGGAACATCAAAAGAATTATCAGAAGACGAAGAGGTTCGCAGGCTTTATCTGGGTAAGAAATTTGAATTAAGGAGCTAGTTTTATTCCAAAACTTTGTTTGAAATAAAAACCGTTTTATGCGGGATATAAATATTGCTAAATTAGATACAAGTAGGCAATTGACAGTAGGCAGAAATTGTCAATTGTCAACTGTCAACTTGTTTATTAACATTAACAAAATTATCGTTAACATGCCTGCCCCATAGCGAAGAATGAGCGTATCGGGGTTATCAATAATGAATTTTTAAGAGCCTAACCCTACTCTACATCTACCTCAATCATGTTAAACGGAATCTTAATAATTGATTGGTAATCTTCACCAGATTCTAACATATCTTCGTCATCTTTTTCATAATACCAATTAACAACTATATTAGAACCATTTTTATACATAGATTCAAGTTTTTTAAAAATGTCCAGAATACATTTAGAAGAGCTTGTATTAAAATATTCTAGCTGAATATTTATTTCAGTTACATCTTTTGGACTTGCAGAATATTTTTCAAGCAATTCTATAAAAGGTCTATAAAAATCAATAGTATTCACAGGTATAGACCTTCCCTTAATTTCAATCTTCCCATCATCGGGATTAAAAAATAATTTTGGTGTATTCGGAGTTTTTTCTATTGAAATTTTATCCATACTAATATAAATTTAATTTGGATTATGTGAAGGTAATTATTTATTGAACCTTCATATTTTTTCTTTAATTGTTAATCTAACCCTAAGCTACTTCCACCTCAATCATTTTAAATGGAAGCTTAATAATTGATTGGTAATCTTCACCAGCCTCTAACATATCTTCATCGTCTTCTTCATAATACCAATTAACAACTACATTAGAACCATTTTTATATATAGATTCAAGTTTCTTAAAAATATCCAAAATACATTTAGAAGAGCTTGTATTAAAATATTCTAGCTGAATATTTATTTCAGTTACATCTTTTGGACTTGCAGAATATTTTTCAAGCAATTCCATAAAAGGTCTGTAAAAATCAATTGCATTTTCAGGTATAGACCTTCCCTTAATTTCAATCTTCCCATCATCCGGAGTAAAAACCAATTTTGGTGTTTTCGGGGTTTCTTCTATTGAAATTTTATCCATACTAATATAAGTTTAAATTTATTAATTAATTATGAAATTTTGATATTCAAGCAAAAAAATGAATATTCATTGTTATAACTATGAAACATATACTCTAACTTATTTCCTGTGCGTTTGGCAATATATATTATTCCTAATCCTCCCCCGCCTTTTTCGGTAAATTGATTATTATTTAAAATTAATTTATATAAATAATTTAGTTCATCTTTTGATAAAGAATTAATTTGCTCTAGTCGGTCTTTTAATAACTTAATTTTTTTAACTGATAAAAAATTACCGGTTGAAATCTTATAAGTAGAATCATTTTTAGAAATAATAAACATTCCATATTTCTGGTGAGTTTTACTTTTATCAGAAACCTCATCTATCCCATGATGATATAAATTTTGTAAACACTCAACCGTTACACTATAAATTCTTCTCCTGATATTAGTTTTTTCTCTATTATCAAAAAGCTTTGCTTCAATTACTTCAAGTGCCTTAGTAATTAAATCGGAAGTAATATTCTCTTTGCATGAAAAGAGTACTTCTCCTTTGCTCATCTCCTCATACCAGTTTTGTATATTAAATCCCATAAGACACTTTGTTTTACTAATTTATAATTTACCAAAGTGATCTTTACTTTAAATGGCAAATATATAAAAAAATATTAAACAAAAATAAAATGTGCAAATATATAAAAAAAATACTTTTATTTGCTATTATGAAAACAAATTTCAGAAAAAAAGTAATAGCAGTAATTGGTGATGCAAATATAGAGAAAAATTCTCATCAATACAAATTAGCAGAACGTTTAGGTAAAGCTTTAATTGATGAAGGTTACCGGATTCAACATGGAGGAATGAGCGGAATTATGGAATCTGTATCAAAAGGAGCTAAGCAATCGTCAAACTATAAAGAAGGAATGGTGGTAGGAATTATTCCCGGTTTTAATCCGGATGAAGCAAACCCTTATGTAGATATTGTTATCCCTACCGGCTTAAATATTATGCGAAATGCCATTGTTGCTAATGCAGATGCAGTAATTGCTATTGGTGGTGGTGCAGGCACACTATCGGAAATGGCTATGGCATGGCAAATGAAACGTATGATTATTGCATACAACGTAGAAGGATGGAGCGGTAAGCTTGCAGGCAAAAAAATTGATAATAAAACCAGAGTTAGCTGGGAGGGTGATAAAATATTTAAAGTATCAAATGAAGAGGAGGTGATTGATATTTTGGATAAATATTGGGAGTATTATTAGGCACTTAAAAGCTCATTATTGACAACATGTTAACGATGATTTTAAAGATAATATTTAGTTACTAAATGGAATTATTTAGTTTTTAGTTTGTTAGTTATTAGTTATGGTTATTTGGTTACTGGTTTTAGTTTTTTAGTTATTAGTTTTGATTCTCTTTCTGATTATGGATTTTAGTAATACATTCACACGAAGATACTTTAGGGAGCGTAAACTAACCACTAATTAACTAAAACTAAAAACTATAAAACTATAACAAATAAACTAACCAACTAATAACTAAATTTTGAAATCTTTACCAAATTTGGCAAAAAATATTTTTCACAAAGTGATGGATACTCAAAAGTATAATAGTGAAAATTTTTAACCGCGGAGAGCCACAGAAAAATTTACCCCGTTGGATAATATCCTATGGGGTTTACGCAGAGAGCCGCAGAGTGTTGATTTTCAACATTTTGTATTTCTCTGTGTTTCTCCGCGTTTTATCTGCGAACTCTGCGGTTAAGCGAAAAATGTTTACCACGTGAAATTTCTTCCATTTAACGGGGACTTTTTAGATTAGAATTTTCTTTACATAATCAATAATTCTCTCAATAAAAATAATTCCGATAAGGATAGTTAGTTTTAATAAAGTATATTGTCAAAAAATTATTTTCATTTTTAGACGAAATGAAGGATTTAACCACAGGAAAGGAAGGCAGTTTAATTTTTTATTTTGCTGTTCCTATGCTTTTTGGGAATGTATTTCAGCAGCTATATAATGTTGTTGATAGCATCATAGTGGGTAATTATTTAGGTAAAGAAGCATTAGCAGCGGTAGGGTCGTGCTTTCCGATTATCTTTTTACTTATTTCATTAATTATCGGTATTGCAACAGGAACAACAATTTTAATTGCTCAATACTTCGGAGCAAAAGATTTTAAAAGTATTAAACGCTGTATTGATACAATGTATATATCTCTTTTCTTTGCTTCATTTATTATTACAGCACTGGGCATAATATTTGGAGGAAAAATATTTGAACTGTTAAAATTACCTGATGAATTATTCCCTCAGGCGAAGCTATATTTAAACATTTATTTATTGGGGATAATAACATTTTTCGGATTTAACGGCACAAGTGCTGTTTTGCGTGGATTGGGCGATTCTAAAACGCCTTTATATTTCCTGATTATATCATCTGTTTTGAATATTTTTTTAGACCTTCTGTTTATAGTTGTCTTTAAATGGGGCATTGCCGGAGCTGCAATTGCAACAATTATTGCTCATAGTTTCGCATTTTTTGCAGCTATTATATACCTAAATAAATATCATAAAATTATCAATATTTCATTCAGGAATATAGAATTTGATAAAAGCATCCTGTTGAAAACTTTAAAAATCGGCTTGCCAACAGGATTTCAGTCGTCGTTTGTTGCTTTTGGGATGATGGCATTGTTACGTATTGTTAATGATTTTGGCACAAATGCCATTGCCGCTTATACTGTTGGAAGTAGAATTGTTTCATTTATAACAATGCCTGCTCTGGATTTTTCGTCCGCATTGTCAACTTTTGTAGGACAAAATATAGGTGCAAACAAACTTAATCGTATCAAAAAAGGGTTCTTAGCTAGTTTGCTAATGATATCAATAATTTCTGTTTCTATAACTATAATAGTAATGTTATTCGCAAGCAATATAATGGCTATATTTAGTCCTGATAGCGAAGTAATAAAAATTGGCACAAGCTATTTGATGATTGTCAGTGCTTTTTTTATTTTTTTCTCAACTATGTTTATAATCCAGGGCTTATTACGTGGTGCAGGCGATACACTTATACCTATGTTTATAACTCTCATTGCATTATGGTTCATTCGTATCCCTTTTTCATATTTTTTATCTCAAAAAATCGGTGTAAACGGAATATGGTGGGGGGTACCAATTGCCTGGTTTATCAGTTTTCTGCTTTCTTATATATATTATTTAACAGGTAGGTGGAAAACAAAAGTGGTTGTTACGCCTTTAGGAAGTTAGGTAACTTACTTTTGAAATCTTGACCAAATTTGGCAAAATATTTTAGGGCTTGTGCATAAATCAATCCCGCACATAAATTTTATGTGCGTGAGCAGTTGGCAAAAAATAAAAAATATGCCGACAGCCGACTGGTTATTGCCGACTTAACCCAACAAACATGTTTGGTTCTGCCTGCCCCGTTGCATAACGGGGGCTTGTCCGGATTAGGTTTTAAATATTCTTATTTTGTGCTTAAATCTTTGTTACTATTTGAAGGATAATTTTTTTTTACAAATCCCTGATACCTTTTGCCTACCTTAGCCTTAGCCTCAGCCTTAGCCTAATTTATTTCCCTGACATCAAATAATTCTTGACATAATCATCAATACCTTGCTCTAAAGAATAAAAGGGTTGTGAGTAGCCTATTGAAGTCAATTTTTTCATTTTAGCTTCTGTAAAATATTGGTATTTATCCCGTATATCTTCGGGGGTATCAATAAATTCTATATTAACATCACAATTTATTGCCTTAAAAGTATTTTTCGCTAAATCTAAAAAGGTTCTTGCTTTGCCTGTTCCGAAGTTATATATGCCTGAATTTTTACGAAGTTGCATAAAAAAATATAAAACATTTACAACGTCTTTTATATACACAAAATCGCGCATTTGTTCACCGTCCTTAAATTCAGGATTATGCGAACGAAACAATTTCATCTTTCCTGTTGCTTTAATTTGGTTAAATGTATGAAAAATCACTGATGCCATTCTTCCCTTATGGTATTCATTAG
>SDBV01003432.1_pt1 | contig 23359 bp, 28 predicted proteins | sample 2277081 | NCBI WGS metagenome assembly SDBV01 (sample SAMN10402039, study PRJNA504765) | marine sediment metagenome | isolation source: marine sediment core GS10_PC15, 223 cmbsf | place: Arctic Ocean: Southern Knipovich Ridge | collected 2010 | reverse complement strand
GCCTGGCTCAGTACTCGAGCGTGTCAACCGGTCCTAACACCAGGTCTTCCGAAGCCCGGCAGAAACTGAAGTTGCTGCATTTCACGCTGCCCTCCAACAAGAGCCCTAATCATAGTGATCTCCATAGTCCCTGTTAATCTGGCCCCAATAAGTGCCATTGCCGTCCAACCCATACACATAGCTCTACCAAGACCACTTTGGAATTTTTCAAAGAATCCACCAGTAGTTTCTAGTTCTCTAGAGACTTCTTTTATTCGCTGGGTCGTGACTTGGAGAGAATCCTGGATTTGTTTTTCGGAAGCACCTCTTTGCTTAAGTAGAATAATAGCCCTTTTTATAAGCTCATTATCCTTTCTATGTTCTTTTGTTAAAGGCTTAAGAGACTCTAGGTAGTTTTTTAAGGTTTCTTCCGGATACCTTAATGGAATAGGTTGTCCTGGCTGGTTTAAATTTAGATCTGGCAAAGTGGTTCTCCTTTAAAAAGGATTAAAAGCTCAACTACTTTAATTAAAAATTAGCTCGATTCTTCCTCGCTTTCACCTCCGATGAATGTTATCTCTTCCACATCGGGATGCATATATTCTTTTGTTTGTTCAAGAAGTTCTTCTATTTCTTCTTTCTTTAATCCTTGGTCCTCTAAGTCCTTTTCCACTTCTTCCTCACTCATTCCATGTTCTAATAATCCTGATATATAATCTACAGAAACTCCTTGTCCTTGCTCTTTCCTCTTCTGTAAAAGAGCAAACAACTGAGGGTTAAGCCATGGCTGTAGGTACTCAAGAACATTATTAATCTCTTTTCCCTTATTCTCTTGGTCTTGTTGCACGTTCTTGATAGCCCAATGCCAATCAAAAGCATCAAACTCTCTCTTCAACTGTTTAGGAGTCTTTCCAAGAGCTTTACACACGAGCCAGGCACTCCTACCCTCTGACTCGGTTATCCTTTTTTTAGTCCATCAACCGCCTTCCTGTGTTCTTCCACTACTTCGGAGTACAGACCATAAAGAGCACTGAGAACTTCAGAATCTTTTTCCAGTAATACTTGCTCTACTGCTTCTGCCAGGGGTAATTTACTGTTTTCCTCTTTCTCCATAATCTTCTTAACTTCATCATCTTCCTTCCAACTTACCCCATCAACAGTAACAATACTTCTTGCTAGAGTAGGAGCCTTGGCTGAGTCTAGTTGATAGATTAAATCTCCTCCTAAACTCTTGCTGTCACACTCTAACTTCTCTTTCCCTGTTAAAGTCTGAAAAAGAATCTTTTTACCTCTGAAAGTCTTATCAGAAGTAAATCTGTCTCCAAAAAGCTTGTTGATAATTTCCATTTCTAATTTCTCCTTTCTTTAAAATTTATGACTGGTCCGCCGAAACAACTGTTCTGTAATTTATAGTAGCTGTTTCTATCTCTCTTATGTCTCCGCCAGCTAAGTTCCTAGTAGAACCAACTTCGCTTATCCAGCAACCTAAATATTGCCTTACCCTATTGTTATCAGCATTATTTGGATCAACAACTACTTCCTCTAGTACAAAAGGCTCATCTTGCTTTCTAAGAGTTTCAATTGGATCAGTAATATTTCTACCGGAAAAAGCTTCCATAATATTAGCAACCCACAAGCATACTCTGCTAACTCTAAGAGCCTTACCTCTTACCACTCCTGGTACCAATTCGTAAGGTTCATCTGGTATAGGTTCTCCAATACCATAAGACTCATAAACATCACGTCTCTCAGTAGGGTCAATGTTAGAAAGCTTGCCTACTGTATACTGATTTCCTGTAGGCTGTCCCGTAGCTGTATCATAAGGTTGAGCCTTAATCGTATAAGAAGTTACCAGTTTTGCTCTTGTTTTCTTTGCAGGCATTTTTATACCTCCTTTATTCTAAATTTTCTTAATTTTTCCTGAAAATACTTTGTCCAGTATTCTCTATTTTTATTTACTTTTGCATTACAAGAACCACAAAGAGCTATTAGATTATCCATCTCACAATTTTCTTTATCATAATCAACATGATGAACATCCAATTTTCTCTTTAGCTCTTCCTGAAGATTATTACATAATTGACAAAGACAGCCATCTCTTTTTCTTATTTCTTCTTTCAATTTATCATTAAAATCTATAGGATACTCCTCAAAAGTTAAACCTCCTTGCCAATTACCATTCTTTTCACCAGATCTTTGTATACTATAGAGATTCCGAATTTGTCTTGCTCTTTCTCTACCATACATCTCTTCATAAGTTTTTCCTTTTCGTAGTTTACTATTTATTCTTCTACATCTATCAGAAGCTTTTTTACCATAGTTAGGATTTCCAGAACCTTTGTAGAGTTCCTTATATTTTAAGATCCTCTTTAAAAGATTTTTTCTAAATTCAGGTTCCCAATACGTAGCTAGTACAGTTTTTCTAACCTTCTCTCTAACCCACTTGGGCCTAGATTTTCCTAACTTATCTTTCCTTATTTTCTCATTTCTAGTTTCACAATATAGTTCTTGGTCAGGAAAATATTTCCTGAACTCCTCCATAGGAATTCCGTGCTTCCTAGTAATGTGAGTTACCAGAGAACGTAACTTCTGACTACATAAAGGACAAATAACATAATCTCTCATTTTCAAAATCCTTATGCTACATAAAGGGAAAAAACGAGCTCCGTAAATTCGAGTGGATATACAACACTGATTGCTAAATTAACATCCATTTGTCTTGGATCTGCCGAATTCTGAACCACTGAGTTGATTGTATAATCAACGAGAATATCAGGCTTCATGTTATCTAGCACAGATCTCATAGTGGCTTTCATTGATAACGATGTGGTATCTGTTATCTTAGTCCCAACATAAGCATTCTCTAAAGATGTTCTAAGTGCTTGTATTACATAATCCTTAGTTGTAACCACAGATATTGTCTGAGTATTCACATTCGTTAAATCTGTAGTCAATCCATGTCTGACACTTATTGTCCCAGCATCATCCCCGAATACGCATACACCCTTGCTTCCAAGTGTATTCATCTCACTGTTGTAGTACTTATGTTCTCTTCCACTAATCCCTGTCTGCAGTTTATCTATTCCTATAACCTCTTTCCTTGTAATAGGTTCGGCTACATCATAATTAGGATTAGTCATAATCCCAGCCAGAGCCGCTGCTAGATAAGTACTAGGCAATAGGTTCGTCACCTCAGTATCATATGTACTATCTTCAAGAGTAATCTCCACCGAAGGAGGTGAGACAAGAATAATTCTCTCATCACCTAACGTTTCTGCTAAGCCTCCAACAACTGTCACAGTATCACTCAATCCATCAGGTCCTACTATAGCTACCCTCTCATGTCTCTCTGTCCTTCCTGATTGAGAATCTACATGGGTTTTAACATAGTTTCTCAAAGTAGTGTTAGTAGCTTGAGGCATTATGATAACGTTAACCTCTTCTGATTTTAACTTGTCTAATGCAGCTTGAAGATGAGTATTAGATCCTGTTTCCGATTGAACACAGACAACAGCTGTTGCTCCATTACTGAAAGCTAAAGATGCAGCTGTAGTCATAGGATTTATGATTCCCCCTACTAGCTCATCTCCAAAAGCTGTTCTTACTGAGTCTACAGAATAATACGTTGTAGGTTCATAATAAGTAGGAGTTGCAGTAGTAGATTTATTTTTCCTCCAAGTAACATAATAAGTTGCCCCAGTTGTGGGTTCTGAACCTCCAGGTGACCAATCTATTGTGTTATTAATGTTAATGAAATCTGTAGTTGGAGTATACTGAAGATAAGTCTCCCCATCAGGATTATCACTGATAGCTATAACATTCTGAGTATCAGTAGATGTAGTCCCCGGAATTGTATCGGTTGCTCCTGAAGCTCCTTTTACTACTTCTGTATTGCGTACAATGTTAAAACTATTGGCAGAAGCCACGATTCCTGCTACTCTTATTCCAGCTGGTAATGTGGCAAATGCTGGATTCGCTTGTTCGGTAGAATATACGCCAGGCGCTTTATAGGCCATTTTCTTCCTCCTCTTTACTCATCTCTTTGTAAATTTTAATCGGTTTTCAATATTTCTATCTCTCTTTAACTAAAATAAGTTACTCCATCCTGTAAATAGGTTGAAACATCCACCTGACATATTGCCTCAAGTGTCTCAGTCATTCCAACCCTTACTTCATGCTCCCATTCTGAATAAATATCTATTGTCATTCCTGTTACATAGACAAGGTTGGTCCCTATAGTCTCAGTAGTCTCTCCTTTAAGACGGATATCCTTTATCTCAATCCCTCTTTCTAGAATCTTATCCTTGAACATCCACCTTAGATACATAGTAGCCCAATCAGCTATCTCATCCCTAGTAGTAGTCTCAAGAGCTCTTATGTCAACATCAAGAGAAAGACTAAACTCTCCACCATAGAGAGTACTGACTAAGACATTCCTTGTAATCCCATTTATTGAAAAATCAGAGAATCCCTCTTCTAGTACTTCCTCTCCCAGCGTCCTTATTAATCCATCCCCATCTGTAAAAGAAACTACAAGGGAAGGAACATAAATCTTCTTCTGGGGAAACTCTTTATATATCTCAACTTCAGTAGGAAATCTTTCCTGGGTATCTGTTACATGAGTTATAAAAGGATAGTACTGGTTTGTAGCAAAACCAAGTCTTAAAACCTCTACAATTATATCTTTTGCTTTCCCTCTTTCCACGAAGTACATTATTCATATCCCTTTACCTGTAAGTGAAATCTATGTCTATATCGTAAATTGGATCAGTCATCGGTAACATATAAGTATTGAATTCCTGTCTTATAAATTGGCCCCTCCACCTTCCTGTCCTAGTTACTTCTCCTAGTCTAAACCTCTCATTCCTACTGGTAACCACTATGTCATGGTCTTTCACAACAGGAAGCCAGACTGTCCAGGACCTAGGAGTATATTCAACTCTCCTTCCACCTTCTCTCACAACAACCGCCTCTCCTGATGGAACAAACCTTACTTTGATATCAACAGCCGTATAATACCCTCCAACGAAACCTGTGTTGAAACAAACATTGGTGCCCGAGTCCTTCTCGGCTTTTGTTTTTCCTCTTGGGTACTTACACTGCTTATTGTAGTCATCATAATGAAGACACTTTGTTCCCTCTATTCTCCTAATTAAAAGCTTGCAATCCTCACCATTTTGCATCAAGAGCACAGATTGTCTCCGACGAATTTCTTTGAAGTAATAATCTATAAAACTAGAATCAAAATATTCTTTGAAAAGAGCCTCACTTGTCGGGCTTACCATGAAGCTTTCATCATATAAATTCTTATTCCCCTCTCCCATATGCCTATTCCTTTGTTATTAGATTCTCAATACTGGTAGAAAATAATGGAACATTATCAAAAGAGGAGTAAGGAAACGTACTAACTGGTTCACTCTGTGATCCTTCTCCATCAGCATTCTCTACTGTTACCTTGTACCAGTACTGTCCATGCCCTTCAGGGGGTATGGCCACTTTATCATAATAAGTCAACCCTTCCCATATAGAAGAGTTCAACTGAGTAAAATAATCTGTTGGGCTATTATGGGGCACAGGAGAACGATAAATGTCAAATCCAGAATTTCCATCTAAGATAGTAGTCCCCAAGGGCTCCCAGCTAACTTGAACACTCATTCCATCTAGTGTGGAAACTACGCACAGCCCATCAACAATTATTGAAGGAGTTGCCATTATGCATCCCCCTAAGCCGTCACGACGGCATTTAATATATTTAGCTGAAACTGAGTAACCGTTAGCAGATCGCCCCCTGAGGTAGTTACCTGGAGTTCTGCTACATATGCTCTAGCCTCAATAGTTGTCTCGGCAACAGTTAATTTGATAGAGCACTCTCCTCCTGAAGCATCATCAAGAGTGCAGGCTCTATTAACTTTATAAGTAGTTGAAGAAGATTCCTCTTTCACCCCAAAGGTTACAGTAGCTCCTGTTAAATCATAAGCTGTACCATCCTTATAAATATTAAAAGTAAAAGTTGGAGTATCTCCTCTGTATATGTCTCTTTCATTTGTAATTACACCCATTAATTTACCTCAATCGTTACAGTGAATTGTTCAACATCAATTTTAATCTCTACGAAGAACATTATCTATCTCCTTAATCTCTCATCAATACTCTTCAATAATTCCTTGTTTTCCTCTCCTGTGTCATAAATCTGTTCTTGGCGAGTCTCCAATGCTATTGCTTTTCCTTTCAACTCTACAATGTCCTTAGTAAACTCTTTGTGTTCCAATTTAGCTTCTTTCTCAAATTCTTTATGCTTCTCCCCTATGTGAGTAACATTGCCAAGTACCTTGCCAAATCCTATCAGGGCACCTGCAACTATCACAAACACTGTTACCGCTTTTAAAAGTAATCCTACTGTCCCGTTTATTTTTGGCATTCTTCCTCCTTATACCATCATCATAGCCATTGATTTTAATTCCAATGCTCTTAAGTTATCATCTATCTTCTGATGGTGCATCGCATGATCAGTCGGAGTAAGACAACTCTTCGCCTTTAAAAAGAACTTCCTCGCCTCTTCTATTTGTCCTCGATTGAAACAAATGACAGCCAGATCATTAAAAGCCATAAAATGGCGTGCATCCAATTCAATCGTCTTCTTATATCCCTCTACTGCTTTGTCCCAGTCTCCTTCATGGAAATAGTGAACTGCAGTGGAGAAATAATTCCTGGCATCAAGAGGAGTAATCTGCTTCTGTTGTTCCCCTAAGTTACAATAGTGCTCCCATTTATCCTGCTTGAACTTAGCAGGTCTTAAATATCCAAAATGGTATATTGGATAAGGAACTTTCTTTATATGGACTTTTCTTTTCTTTGAGAGCTCTTTGAGACTGTCATCAAGCTCCTCATGGACCAACCCCTTATATTTTATATCGGGGCTATTCTTAAATAATCTACAAGTCTCGCTCAATACCCATTTGGCATCCTTATTCTTTCTTGGATCCTCAATGAAGTTCATAATAGGGAACAAGAATCCATCTACATTCTCATCCAAGGTAAGCTCGTATATCTTCTCAACGAACTTAGGATCTACCATCTCATCTGGATCTATTCTTAAAATCCATTTATTAGAAGCCTTTTTCAAAGAGGCATTCCTGGCCATTGAGTAATCCTTAAGTCTACCTTTCTCATTATTCCATGAGGGGTCTCCCTGAAATACTCTCGCTCCTAATCCTTCTGCTATATCAGGAGTTCCATCCATACTTCCTGTATCAACTACGATTAATTCATCACAGATAGAGGCTACAGAGGTTATGCTCTGAGATATGTACTTAGCCTCATTTTTAGCTATCTGGCATAAGCTGATGCCTGTATGCTCTACAAATTTTCTTAACTGTAATCCTGTCTCATCTACTATATGCCTGTAATAATCCCTGTCCTCAAATTCTTTCTTGCCATAAAGGTTTTTGTAATAAGGCAAATGGTTCCCCAATATCATTCCTACATTTTCTTCTTTTTTGGTATCCGTCTTTGTATACCATTCATATTTTTTCTGCCTTATTTTTGGATCAACATTTCCATAATGTAAGATTCTTACCAAAGAGCGTCCAATACAAGGACCAGGAAACCAAGGATGAGAACCACAATGGATTTGTTCCATTGCTTCTCCTCCACCACCTATCTTCTGCCCAGGGCAGTACCTGAACATTCTTCCCTGTAGAAAATTACCCCAAAGACCGTCTGTCCTATAATGGGTCTCAGAATTCCAGAATTGGATTATGGGAAAAGTCCAGCACATTGTATGAGGATCTGCTGGATTCATTAATCTTTTTACATCTTTCTTTATCCTCTCCTCTGGCACCTCATCACAATCGAAACAGTTATGAACAAATACCCCACTCTTATCATTAAAACCAATTGCAAAATTGTGATGTTTTTCAATCGTCATGTCGTAAACATCTTCAGTACCACACTCTTCAATCTTTACAATCGTATGGTTTAAGACTTGAGCATTTTCTCTTCTTGTATCCCATCCCCTTCTCTGTATCTCAGACCTTTTTTCCGGAGATATGTTTTCCCAAGCATGCTTGCCTCTTCTACTTTTTTCTTCTTCACTTAAGCTTGCATAATATTTCTTTTTGTTTTCGCTCTTTTTTCTTCTAGCTTCTAAAGTTAAGCAAGATGCCATAGCAGGCATCATATAATTATATCTTTCTTCTTTTGTCATTTTTTCAAACTTCAATTTTCGACGTTCGCTATTTTTCTTTCTTTCCTCTGGAGTTCTTAAAGCCTTTTTAAGATTCTCCAAGTGTTCTTTTGTCCATTCTCTACCATGATAAGAAAAATGTTCTTTTTTGGTCATTAACTTCAAATTCGATGCGCTATTATTTAGGGAGTTAAAATCTATGTGATGTATACAAGTATTATGCCCTCTCCAAAGGTTCTTGGGATTATAATAATTCCAAAAACTTCTATGACTAAAATGCCACTTATCTTCCCCCGGATGATATAGCAACTCGTATCCAGGAAGTCCAGGGACGTTAAACTTACGATAAAGGGGCATAAGACCAACTCCCTCTTTCAAATCGCCCGCTTTTTTATAAGAACCATTCCTCAGCATAATCAAGTGGTCTGGGGTGCATTTAAAACTCTCATTATTATCAAGAGTAATCTTAATAGTTCTTTTTGCCCCTGTCTTCCAGACATTATTAATTTTTCCAGGAACTATCTGGCCTTTCTCTTTATCAAAAGAGTATGCGTACAAATCATTCCAACTTGATAATTCACTCAATTCCTTTATAGTCTTTGTTGAACTATCTATCAAAGGAATTTTAGTATCTCCAGATAAGCAATAGATCCAATTAGGACTCCTCTTCTTTGCCATGTCAAAGACATAATTTCTAGAGTAAGACTCGTTGTATTTATGGGGTTTTTCCTTCTGTAAATCTATCACCTTAGGGAATTTCTTACATATCTCATAGGAATTATCAGTACTGTGTTGATCTACCAATATCACTATCTCATCACAAAATTCGCTTATCCTAGTAAGCACTCTTTCTAGCCACCTATCTCCATTCTTCACCCTGCACATACCTACAAGCTTCTGGGGATTCTTATCCCAATAATCTTTCCACTTATTCTGATAAAACTTTCTACTCATATGGAAGTGCTCTGCTGCTGATATCTTATTCCCTCTAAAAGAAGTATTGAATCCTTTATTGTCTCCATGATGAACAAAAATACCCTCAGCAATTATAAGATTGTACCCCTTCATCCTGGCTCTAAGACAGAGGTCATTATCTTCCCACATATAATGCTTGCCGTCCCATTCATCAAACCATCTATCTTTACAGATGAAATCTTTTGTGTCCTCTATACACTGCCTGGTAGCCAAGAGGCATAATCCCACTACCCAGGCTTGTTCATGAAACTTATTGCCATGAGTTAATCTTCTTGTCGCAGCGAAGTCTTCTATCTCATCTTCTTTCTTATAGGTAACAGATATTCCTTGAGACCCTCCTGCCGCATTTGAGACTGGTCCTACCATACCTATATTAGGCCTGGCTTTACTTTTCTGAAGGTTTATAAGATCTTTTAACCATTCTTTAGTAAATATTAAATCTGAATTTCCGAACACTACATAGTCCCAGCTCTCTTGCTCAATTGCCTTTAAGGCAGTATTCATTCCTCCGGCATATCCCTTGTTCTCTTGGTTCATGATTACTCTTACAGTATCCGGAAGACTCTCTTCTACTTTTAAAGCATATTCCTTGGCACCGTCTGTGCTGGCATTGTCAATTATAATTAATTCAAAGATCTCTCTGTCAGTAGTCCTGAAAAGGCTGTCTACTGCTTTCTTAAGATACTCAATCCCATTAAATACAGGGATTAAGATTCTCACCTGCTTGGTATTCTCTTTCATTTCAAATTTCCCCTTTCTTATATTTTTCTTAGCATTTCACTTATGCTCTCCATAGACATTTCTTTTACATTAGTAGAGCTAATTTTCTTTTTAGGAATATGAAACTTTTGTACTGAGGGAAGTATTACATAGTACTTCCCGTGCTGTATAGTTCTTTCACTTTCTTCTTCAGAGATAATACTCTCATGAACCTTCTCTCCTTGTCGAGCTCCTATTGTCTTCATCTTAAGCTTCTTGTTCTCCGAAATCTCTAGTATAGCTTTAGCTAAGTTCTCTATCTTCAAAGAAAACATCTTGGGAATGAAGACTTCCCCATGTTGACAATTCTCTAGAGCAAACATTACGGTGTCCACAGCTTCATCTAAATCAATGAAAAACCTAGTCATACTAGGATTAGTTACTGTTATATCTTTCTTCTGAGATACTTGTCTTCTAAAAAGCTCAATTACACTACCAGCACTTCCTGCTATGTTGCCAAATCTTGCAGCAGAGAAAATAGTCTTCCTATTCCCTTTGTTCCTATTACTTCCTATGATGAGCTTCTCTAATAAGGCTTTAGAGAAACCATAAGTATTACCAGGGTCACTCGCTTTATCTGTCGATATCGCTATGAACCTTTCAATGTTCTCACTTAAAGAAGCTTCTATTAAATTCTCTGTACCTATTATGTTAGTCCAAATACATTCGTAAACAAATTCCTCGCAAATAGGGACATGCTTCATAGCAGCTGTGTGGACTATAAAATCTACTCCATATACAGCTCTCTTTACAGAAGCTTTGCTTCTAATGTCTCCAATGATGAATTTTAATCTTCCGTCTTGTAACTCTCTTTTCAAAGAAACTTGTTTGTTCTCCGTTCTACTGAATACTCTTACTTCCTTCGGGCTGTACTCTTTAAGAATCCTTCTTACTACTTGTTCTCCTAAACTTCCAGTTCCACCTGTAATTAACCAGGTTCTGTTTTCAAAGTTCATCTCTTCCTTCTCCTTTCTTACTGCATGATTTTTATTCGTGTAAAATCTTTATTGGAGGACCATCAGTCCAAGTCGGTCCACTAACAAACGTTCCATGATTTCCATAACTGCTTATGTCAGCACAATCGACCCCTCCTGGAGCTAAATTATCTGCTCCTTCATCTAAATTTAAACACAGTACCGTACTACTTTCAGGTATCCATCTCCTATACATAGTTGATCTTATTTCTGCTACTGTCATTTCTCTATTAAGTATAAAAATGTTAGACATCTTGCCATCATAATAGTTGTTATCGTCAGGGTCCTGACCTATATCAATATCAGATACTCCTGCTTTTATTGCAGTCATACTACCCCCAGAAGTTCCATCAACATTTACCCCGTCTACATAAACATGAATCCCTGAACCAATAAGACCACCATCATAAGTAAACCCAACATAATGCCATGCTCCTGCTGAAATACCAGTAGCGTTAGAAACTCTATTTGCATTTACTCCTCCATTCGCTGCTATTGAAACATAAAATTTTGGAGTTACATGTTCACCAATAAACCAATCTGCATTACCCGGTCTCCATTTTTGAACATATCCTGAAAAACTTTCATTAGCGTCTTTATATACCCAAAAAAATACTGATAATCCAGAGGAAGTAGACCGAAGCTCGGCAGCATCCACGACTGTAATTTTATCACTTGTTCCATTAAAATCTACTGCCATTATTTTATCTCCTTACTTTACGGCTTCAAGTTGGGATGTTAAATCAGTAATATCTGTTTGAAGAGTAGATATCTGAGGATCATAACTATCATTTATCATACTAATTGCAGTATTATGATTCCCTTCAGCAGTCAATATTTCAGCTTGCTTCTTTGCTTGCAAATCTTTAATTTTATTGTTCGCATACTTAACTTTACTCTGAAGCTCCAAAATTTTGTCCTTGTCTTCTGCACTCAATGTTATTGCCATTTTTTAATTCCTCCTTTATTAAACTTCTTCAAATAGTACCTGAAGAAGTTCTAGGTCTACGGATAAATCATCTGTTCCGCCACCACTTGCATCAGCGTCCCTATATATCCTTATTTGTAAAGCATCTCCTGCTGTTGGTAAAGTGCTTGACCAAGTTCCTGAATCAATGATCAAATCATCTGCAGCACCATCGGCCAGACAATCAATTGCTGTCTCTACAGTAGAGGGAGTTCCTGTAGCGTCCCAAACTTCATCATCATTAGGAGACCTTACAACTACCTTCATTAGAGCTGTTCCAGCTACTGCGTTCGCTTTCCAATAAAGAGTTATCTTAATACTTCCTCCAGCATAATCTTCAGGTATACATTTTGTAAAATAAATATTCTCATCTGCAGCAGCATCAAACTTAGCCATATAATACACCCAATTAGTCCCACTCTCTTTTTCAAGTTCTGCAAAGCTGCTGTTAGGTAAAGCGGCAGCCCCAGGAGTTAGCATAAACATTGACTTAGCTCCCCCTCCTCCAGCTGCCTGAAATGTAGGAGCAGCTCCTGCCCCATTTGATGTTAATACTTCTGTTGCACTCCCTGTTGCCACTGCTGCTGGTGCTCCTGCTGTATCGTAAGTTATTAAATTTCCATCTGTTCCATGAGCCATCATTGCTAAGGTTATCGTATCATTTGCTATCGATACGCTTCCATCGCTAGTTATCTGAACATCATTTCCTTGGGGGTCTGTGAAGTATAATTCATAATCAGTTCCATCAAGCTTGGGTTCAAGAGAGCCTCCATATAGGTTAGAGGTACTATCCATAAATGTTAAACCATTACATGAAACAATGCCAAAACCCCAGTAACCATTCTCATTGGTTATACCTTCAGAGCTAACAATTACCTGGTCCCTTATCTGAACGTTCCCCTGGTTGAATAGTTCTCCCTCATTGGTTATTCCATCAATCCCTATAATTAATCTTGATTGTTTTGTTACCCCAGTTAAAACTGTTCCCATATATTTTTATCCTCTTAAAAACAAAGTTTTACTCGGCTTCATTTTCAGTAGTATGCGAGTGATATTGTACTAAAATCTCTATATGATTCCCTGTACCTGTCACGTCAGTACTCAAATCATACCAAATATCCCCCTTACCAATTCCTACTATAGCTTTACCTACTGTAGGAGCATTTGAATACAAATTAGAACACCTGTATTCAGAATTAGCAAATCTTATGTTATCAAAAAATACTTTTCTGTTTCCAGCAATATCTATCCAGTCATGTGTTATGGTATGATAAGTAGTTCCATCATAATATCCTACCTCAACATCGGTATCTCCATTACTTCTACCTGTGAACAATAAATTGGTAACATCTAGTCTTCCTGTTTCATTATGAGGATAAGTAGAAGTATCAGAAAGGTCTACCAGTACTCCTGTTCCTGCTGTAGTAAGCTCTACCCCAACCGACTTCGTATTTGATTTTTCTCCACTTGTAACACTTATCTCTCCATTAATATTTGTATCAATTCGCTGGATACTATCGTTTCCATCTTCACCATGAATAACCATTCCCAGAAGGCCTTCGCTGCCATTGTAGTTGTAAACCTTACCCTCAATAGTAAGACCTTCCTGAGTTATTTGAACACCTTGTGCCCCTCTACCTGTAAGATACTGTCCCAATTCTTTATCTCCTTATGCTTCCAATTTAACCCTGTGCCAGTTCAGTATCTTCAGTGACAATCTTCACTCCATAAAGAGCACTTCCGCTGTTAACATATTCCACCTTAATCTCGTTTCCGCTCATAAAAGTCAAATCAGCATCAGGTATCCACAGGTAATCTGTATCGCTATTCAGAGTACTTGTCTGCAGAATAGTGTCATAGGCTGAATCATCCTTATCCATACAGGTGATTGTTATCCCATTACTCGTTGCTGCATTGAAGTGAACTCTTACATGATCAATCCTGAAGTCATGAGTTAGCCCGGTTGTGAAGTCTATAGCACTGACACCTGTTCTTCCTGACTCTTCTGTTACCCTTCTCCTCCATATACACAGTCCGTCAACATGACTTACCCTCACATTCCCATCACCATCAACTCTTATAGGTCTATGGGTTAGTCCATCACTATCCCAACCGTATGATTGTACACTATCATTAGCATAAGATAAATCAACATCAATACCTCCAATGTCTGCCAGTTCTATTCTTCCCTCATTATCTGTTTTAATATACCTTTGATGAGTTCCTGTCTGGTCAGTAGCAGCAACCAGTACATTTGTAATAGTCAGATTCTCAATGCTCAAGGTCAGTTCGGTATCTACTTGCAGTTTACCATCACTAGTGAATGATGCCATTATATAAGTGTCAGTCATCCCTGGGTAAAATGTAGTACCATCTTCCACTACTCCCGCTAATACCGCTACCTGTCTACCATTTTCATCTCTTGGAAAAGTTCCTGTAAATACATACCCCGTCTGACCACTAGTTCCTTCAGGCATTTTATCTCCTCCTAATTTAGTCTGTTAAAATAATCATTTTCAGACAACTCTTGATTTTTGAAATATTTATACAAGAGATACCCATTAATGTCTAAACAATCGTATTTTAGTTTTATCTTCCGTTTCAAATTCTTATTTTTTCTTTGTTTTTTTATCATTTTTTACTACTCTTTTTATACCGTTAAATTCCATCTTTATGTATTCCATGTATCCATCTATATCTCTATTTAATCTTTTATTCTCTTCATTAAGCTTCTCATTCAATCTCTTCTTCTTTTCTAGAAGCTTAACTAAATCCTTAACAGCATTATATCCATCTTTAGAAAAATGCTTCACTGCTTCAACTTTCTCTTCTATATTTATAGTCATTTAGATTTTATCTATTATTCGTAATTTGATATAGCATACTTAGCACTCTTCCTTGGGGTATAGCAATTGCATAGCTTCCTAAACCTATCGCATCTGGGTAGTCATTCATCTTTACCCATTTTAGCATATCATTATAAACTTTCAGTACATTCTGAATCGCCGTATTAATCTTACTTCCTCTATCAACATTTAAAGAAATTCCACCTTCTCCATAGGTAAAATCCTTTATCGCTATCTGTAAATAAGTACTGAAATAAACAAATATTAAAGCCCCTAGTTTAACAACAGGCTCATAATAAAGCGGCATAGTAGAAATTGAATAAGACGTAATAGGGGAAATCATATTTACAGCTTGAAGAGCATTATTGAGGGATACCTTTATATCCCTATTTGTTAAGCCCGAGCTGGAAAAAATACTTATATCCTGGGGTAAAGTTCTCCTTATCTCTCCTAAAAGCCTTGTCTCTTTTACAGTCTCCTCTACCCAGGCAATAACTATATCACTTTCAGTACCGCTGACTACATATTTAACATAATAAAAATACTCAGCAAGACCGCTAGCGTCGGCGTAACTCGTTGTAGCAATCGTTAACGAAGGAGAGGCAATAATAGAATACTCTCCGTCTTCTCCCAAAATACTCTTGTAAATATTGACAGTATAACTTGTCCCAGTCTGTAGTCCAAGAGAAGACGGTATTTCCCATCTAACCGTTACGCTCATTTAACCACCTTCACTACTATAGCTACCTTTCCTTCTTTAGTCTCTTCGACAGAAATCTTCTGCCATTTATTCTTTTTCTCGTTCCATCCAAACAGGTGTCTATTTTTTGGCTTATCCTCTCTTTCTTCTAAAGGCAAAACGCCAGAAGGTTTTACTACTATGCTTTGACTGTACTTGCCATAATTTACCTCAAAGACATATTCCATCGAAGGATCTATATCATTAGCCCTTTCGTTAATCCCGCATACCACCACATTCTTGGTAGGCTTGATAGTTTCTATGTTTTCTTTTGGTATACCCTCATCTAATTCAAGTTTTTCTACCTTAGGCCATTTGCTGTCTTCTTCCATATTTTTCACATTTTCATGGTAGATAATCTCTATGTCCTTATCAGGAACATCTCTATTTCTGTTCCACAATAAGATTAGATATTGAGAGTTACGTTTGAAAACACGCAGATTCAGTTCATTGTTCCTTTCCATAGTTCCTTCTTCTCCTCTCTATTTATTTTTCACAGACTCTATATCACTTGCTATCTTTCTGGCTGAAGACATTGAGGACTCCCCTCTACCTATCTCTGCCTCAATTTGCCTTATTCTTTTCTCACATAATTCTCTTATGCCTTTTCCTTTATCAAATATCTTCAGCTGTCTCAGCATACTGAGATTAGGTGATTTATTGATTATAGATCTCTTTCTCAAAAAAGGTGCTTTGATTATGTCAGTTAATTCCTGAGTCAACTTTATACTTTTATAAGAGGCATCAGGACTTACCTTAAAAGGTTTTTTCTCTGATTCTCTCTTAGTTTTTGATGCCCTATCCTTATAAAATTGAGCATTGACCTTTTGCTGCATTTGAGCTATCTCAGAAGGAGGTTTAGCAGCTCCTTCCAAATGCTTCTCTTTTACCTCTTCTTGACTAATGTCATGAGACTCTGCATACTTAGCATCTGCCTCTTTTTGCAGTTTCTCTATCTCTCCTGGAGGTGCTTTATAAGCAGTTGGATCTTCCTCTCCTTCTACAGCATCCATAGCAGCTTCTTCTGCCTCAGCTTCCTCTGGAGATATTGTCTCTGCTCCTGCCTCTGCATTAGGAGTTACATCTCCTTCTATCTTAGCTCTTTCCTGAATAGCTCTTAGCCTTTTTATCTCTTCTTGTTTTGCAACTTTGTCCTCTGCTTCTTTCTTTAGAAGAGATTCTCTTTCTTTAGCCTTCGCTACTATAGATTCCTCTTTTTCAGAGATCCTTTCAGGCTCTTCTTGAATAGGAGCATCTCCAAGTCCTTTCTCCGCTTCAGGTATCACATCATTAGTGGAAGTAGTAACTGTCTCATCAGACCTGGCAACTGAAGGAGGGTCCATACCAACATCCACTCTTGTACTCTCCCTCACTAAATCAGCTAACTTCTTTAACTCACCCTCTACTTCTCTAAACTTTGCCTCAAAATCTTTCCTGAGTTGTTCATGCTCCTCTTTCTCCTCATCTGAAATACTTTTTCTTCTAGGAGGCGGTGGAGCCAGTCTAACTTCAGGCTTTGCTTTGACAACAGGCTTCTGTGTTTTTAACAAAGCATTTCTTGCCTCCACATCAATTACCTCAATAAGAGGGGGGTTAAGACTCAAAAAATGCTGAATACTTTCATTCTTCTCAATCTCACTCTCCAAAAGTGCCGGAGAGATCCTTCCTACTTCTAACGTCAAGGCTTGCTGTCCTGGTGCGCCTGTAAGTGAAATCCTCGATTTTCCTGTGTTCATTAAATACAATTTCTTTTCCATCTTTTAATTCCTCCCTTTCTGTTTTCTTTTTTCTAGATTTAGGATCAGGTGGGACCTTTTACAGTCCCACCTTTCCTATTAAAACTTTAAAGATTATTCACCTTAGGTGATTGTTATTGACGACACACCAAGAGTATTGAATATCAATATTCCTATATGCTCATAACAAGAAAACAAGACAGCTCTTTCGGGTGGATAATCAAACGGCTTAATCTCTACGTCATACCTTATGGGCATACGCCCAAGTTGCTTCGGAGAAGCCATTACATATATGATAGTCTGCGATGCTCTGTCAGTTACATATATATTTGCTCCCCACAAACTAGCGAAAAGTCCACTTTCCAAAAGCCCCTGCATGTTGACCTGATCCAAGTCACTGTTGGTCCATTTTCTGATACCCTTAAAAGTCTGAGGGTGCATCAGAACGTTTCCAACAACTAACCTATTATCTTCAACGTCTGCATAAGCATCTGCAAAAGCAGCTCTTGACACATTTGTTGCAACATTGGTATTCGCTGCAGCTGGAGTCGCTGCCACGATAGCTGCGATAATGTCATCGTCTTCTGCTATCTTCAGCTCGAATGCCGCCTTATCCTTTGCTCGATCAAGAGCATTGAATCTACGGATTGAAATCTCTGCATATTTGATCTCCCTTACGGTTGCGATCTCATATGTTTCAACTTCTCTCCTGCTAGACCAACTCTCAATCAAAGGAGGATTACCACGTGCGGCTACTCTTACTGCGGGGGTCTCTGTAAAATCCTCATCGTAATGAGGGGCAACCCCTTGCGGCAGTAAATCAGTTTCGATCAATTTCCTTCCGATTCCTACATAATCCAGTTTTGTCCTTAAAGGTTCTGTCATTGCATAAGCAACTCTCTTCAACCCTCGACCTGTCGGGTCATTCATCAGGTTGCTGAGATACTTTGACTTCTCTTCAGAAGTCATAGTTATTCTGCCAGCCTTTTTGGTAAAACCAGTATCGCCTACGGAATCAGCGATCTTGACCAAATTACTGATTATAGAATCCTTCTGCTGTTCTGAGAGATTAAGCTTTCCAGGCATATATTTACCCATTAGCTAATCCTCTCCTGTTCAAATTTTGTTTTCATTTTTTCGTTTTCCATTGGGTCTAAATTTCAGAAGTACTTTTTTTCCAAAGAACAAATAAACTGCATAACCATTAGTATATTAAAAATTCATAATTGTTAATTTCTTTGGTTTATTCAACCAAAATCTGCATCGGGTCTCCATCAGCAGCATTGTTAGGAGGTGTTAACAACATACCAACATACTCACATGTAACTCCATTGGGATAATTGCCTGCGTTAGAGATTAATGAGCTGGATTCAACATACAGACTCTGCATTGGTGCACAAGCCGTCGAAGCTGATGCATAATAAACAGCATAAGAAACACCATTTATGGTTGATTGCTGAACTGTAACAATACCCTTCACCAGTACGCTTCCTCTACCACTGCCATAAATACCATACTGACCTGATATCTCATCTCTAACTCCAGAAGACTGAGCTTCTTTGATCAAGCCTAAGCAGTCTTTATGCTGAGCTGCAGCAATTAACTGAGTGCTTGAGTTCAAATAAACAGGTCTTCCTGGATAGAAAGTAGCAGAAGTATTGGCTGCAAGTTCTCCAATTTCAATGCCTTCATAGTCTACATTTATCGCCATGTCTCAAAATCCTCCATTTAGAATTTATATTCTGATGTTCTTTTTTCTTAGTTCTTTCAGTTCTTTATAAAGTCCAAAGCTGGCCTAAAGCTTTCTTAGAGCTATGCCCATTGTACGCAAGGGGGTGTTAGCCAGTCTTGGATTATAATTATGTTACACATTCTTTGTGTGCTCTCTTGCCCACATTTTACTAAACTCCTTGTCTTCGCTTTCTACTGAGCTGTCTTGGTCTCTGTATACTAAAGGAACTTCCTCTTCTGAAGTTTCAGGGGATGCTTCCGGTGATGCGTCTACCCCAAACTTCTTCAAAGTTTCCTTCATTTTGTTAAGAGACTTTAGATCAAGAGATGCCAGCTTTTCTCTTTCTACTTCTACTGCATTAGAGTATGACTTATCTCTTGCCTCTTCCATCGGCAATCCTTCATCAGTATGAAGCTTTATTGCCTCTCCTTCATCAGGATTTATTGCTCCTCTTCCCTCTTCTATCTTCATAATTTCATTTACTGCCTCTGCTTTCTTCTCTTCCTCTACCTCTTCTGCTTTCTTGACAATCTGGTTCTTCAACAGTTTGTTTTCGATACTGAGTCTCTTATGCTCATCGGCTATCTTTTTCATCTGTTTTTCAAGAGCAGCCATTTTAAGAGCCCATTGTTCCTGACCTTCGTCAGCCAACTGTCCCGCATTGTATCCCTGGAAATATCTTTTCATCTCACTGCCTTTATTTCCAGAAGGACCAGACGGCTTGGTATCAGTATCCTCATGAGCTTTCTGAGTTCCTACTGTTCCAGGCTTCGCTTCTCTTATGTTCTTAGTATCCTTTGTTACATCCTCATGAGCCAGATTTCCTTCTCCTGCTATTTTAGCCTCTCTCTTAACAGAAGCTGATCTCTTCAAAAGACTTCCCCATATTTTTGAAAGAGCTACTATACTTCCTTTAGATCTATCAGCATACTTCTTCACTACGTCAGCTGGCTGGATTGGATCTCCACCAGGCTTCAATGTTCCGTCTTCTTTCCCTTTGGTCTTGTCATACTCCTTATTGGAAGTAGCAGCCGTGCCTACTTCAGTCTTTGGAGTCTTTACCTTTGCATCAGGCTGTGCAGGCTCGTCTCCAACAGTAGAAGTGTTATCAGGCGCTCCTTTTGTTTTGTCATACTCCTTATTGGAAGTAGAACTTTTACCAACTTCATCTTTAGAGCTGATTGCTTTCTTCTCTAGCTCTTTGCCTTCTGCCTTTGCAATTGCATTCTTTTCCTCATCAGTCAGTATTGCACTGAGAGAAACTACGGTTTTTAGATTCCCTTTAGTGGCTATTAACCAGGAATCATTAAATCCTTTTCCCATCTTGTAACTGATCTTCAATTCTTTACCCATTTTTAAATTTTCCTCCTTTTCTATAGGTACAATTTCTAAACTTGGTTTTCCTAATGGTCCTTTGCCCATCGGTAGACCTTTTCCAAGACCTCTCTCAGGAGCAGGACCTCCTATCTCTGGTTTCTCTTCTTCTTTCTTGTCTATCTGAAACTTCTTTCTGTAGAAGTCTACTAGTTCAATACTTGACATCCCTTCAGGTGCCTTCTCTGCATATACTCCGGTACCTTCTTCCCTGTCCTTAAGTTCTACCATCTCTTTCTCAACAGGGGCTTTTGCATCTTCCACTGCATAACCGTCCCCTAACTCTACTTGCTTCTCTCCTTTATCCTTATCCCCTAAGTCTTTCGGGGCATCATGCTTCTCAGGAGCTTCCCTCTTATCCTCTTCCTTTTCTTCAAATTTATCTTCAGGTTTGTCTTCTTCAGCTGAAAACTTATTCATAACTTTATTCATCACTGAATTTATTCTGTCAAAAAGACTTGCCTTCGCCTCTTCTTTCTCTCCCTCTTCAGGCTTCTCTTCCGGTTCTTTCTCTTTTCCAGGAGCCTCTTTCTCTTCGGGTTTCTTCTCTTCTGGCTTCTCCTCAAGTTTCTCTCCTGGCTTTGAAGGAGTAGGCGTCTCAGTCTTAGGAGCAGGAGCCTTGGTAGGAGCTGGTGTCTCTAAGTCCACTCCCGGAACTTTTGTCATGATAATACTCTTCACTTGCTCTCTTATACTTTCAGGAGTTACAGCTCTTTGCACTTTACCTTCAAGACCTTCACTGTCTACCACTTTCTTAACGGCATCAGTAAGAGCCTTATCCAATACCAGTTTCTCAACAGCCTTCTCTATCTTCTCTAGAGAGTCATCCTTATCCCCCCCTGGTTTAGGAGCAGGCTTTGGAGGACCTCCTGCTGGTGCCTGAGGTTTAGGCTGAGCAGGTTGAGCCGGCTGTGGCGGCTGAACAGGAGCTACTGGCTCAGGAGTTACTGCAGGGGGTTGAGCTTGTTTCTTAATCTTCCCTATCAGTGCCTCTGCTATAGCTGTCAGCTCTGTATCACTATACTTTTTATTTCCCATCTTCCCTCCTTTATTTCCAACATTTATTTGCTGTGTATATTTCTTAAAATGAGCCTGTAGGTTTCTCAAGGTCTCAGCTCTTGCACAATGAGGCTTTGAGGATGCTACCTTATCTAGTATGTGACAACTCTCATCAGCCGGAGTAGCCACTAAAGATAACTCATAGAAATTACATCCTTCATTTATTGCATAAACAGGCATCCCGTCATACTCTCTGCCCATGTAACCAGCTAAATGCTCACAGTACTCTTCCTCTCTTGTTGCAATATTGCCACAGATAGAACATCTTGCTTCTTGAACCATGCACCCCATACTCACACTATTGACAATACCATTCTCTATCTTGGCCACTACATCGGCATTATTCTTTCTATCAATAGCCATCAGGCATTCTATGTACTTCTCTTTAGGATGCCAGACAGCATCAAGGATTATACCTACACTGTTCTCTGCAAAGTCAGAATTATGATTTAGATAAACTCCTCTTCCTATAAAAGTCTTATAGGATTTCTCTAACTCTGCCGTAGAGAAGAAGTCTCCATTGTTGTTAGCCTCATCAGCCGTAACTGCCCGAGCTCTAACATAAAGAAAGTTCTCAGAATCCCAATCAAAAGAGATAGTATCTATTTCCTCTCCATCTTCCCCTTGTCTAACTAGAGGAGCTACAATCCTACTCCTCCAATTGCTTGCTTCAACTTTTTCTAAGTTAATAAGTTCCCCGTATCTGATAAACATTGTTTGTCTCCTTATTTAACTGCAAGGTATAGTCCAATTACCACTGCTACTATGGATACAACACCTACCAATGCAATTAAAAGCATTGATGCTGTATCTATTCCACTCATTCTTCTTACCACATTTGGACTCGTGTTCTTTCTTTTCTTTCTTTCCAATCTTCCACCGCCTCTGACAAAAGATTAAATGCTTGACTAAGCTTTGACTGCCCTAAGAGAAGACTTGTAAAAGGTCTGAGTAGATCTAAAGCTTTGGAAACACCCATCATCAACCATTCAAATTGTGCCAAACGGTTAAGTAGAGCATTTTTATCTAATTCTGAATACTTTTCAATACTTTTCTTGATAAAAGATTCTCTTTCTATCATAGCTTTCTTCTTCTTTTTCTTAGGTAATTCGTAATCTAATTTGGTTTTCAAGGGTTCCTTCTGAGGATATCCGCTAGGAATCTCACATTCAGTACATGCATTACACTTATTTTCTTTTCCTATAACGTTTAGTTGAGTCATTACTCTCCTTCTTCTGCAGGTTGTTCCTTCTGTTGCTTAGCTTCGTCATATGCTGCATTCTCTTTGGCAGTAGTTATAAAATGCTCTGCTGCTTCCCTAAAGTCTATCTCTGATATAGCGCCACTTAATAGATCAGAAAACATAGAAGCTTCTCCACTTAGAGGATTCATTTCTCCTACCTGATCTTTTAGCCATGCACCTAATTTGTATTTAATGTCATCTTCTCCTGCCTCAGTTCCTAACAACCTTACTCCTTCTTCTATAACCATTTCATGTAATCCCTGATCATTATCTACCCACAAGGCAAGTGCCCATGTCTCATAATTAGACCATCCCTCATAATCTGCTTTCTTCCTAACAGAGGCTTTTTTATCTCTGGACAAATACTTCTCTACTGCCGTATCCATTACGTCATCAAAGGTTCTTGTATCCCCCGATTCTATATCTACGAAGTCTTGGGTTTCAGGTACATACTCATACCCTAAATCCGTTACATTGTATTCTACCCTTTCACAATTCCCACAACCACATCCAGGACCTGCCTTTACTGTACTCATGGTTGCCTTCCTACTCACCTCTGCCTTAACATTCAAATCTTTATCTGTCTTAAAGGATACCTTTAACTCACCAGTATCAATTGAATAGAGCTCAAGGTTTCTATCCTCTTCCTCTACCTTAGCTATCTGCTCAAACCAGTCAACAGGTTTTGCCATCTCTTTTCTTGTAACGATTCCCTCTCCCATTATTTCTTCTCCTCTTCCTCTTTTACTTGAGGCTCACTAGTATCAACTATCGTATTCCTATTTCCACAT
>SDBV01003431.1_pt1 | contig 23366 bp, 13 predicted proteins | sample 2277081 | NCBI WGS metagenome assembly SDBV01 (sample SAMN10402039, study PRJNA504765) | marine sediment metagenome | isolation source: marine sediment core GS10_PC15, 223 cmbsf | place: Arctic Ocean: Southern Knipovich Ridge | collected 2010 | reverse complement strand
TTGGTCTGGTTCGCCGCCGCCGCGCATAGACTGAAATATCGATCAAACATACTAATATGAGTACCTGCCGGGAGACCCGGGCAGGTACACGAGCGTGTTGCGCGTCGAGCGTGGGACGTTTTGCCTGCAATGCCAAAGACGTGTTTGATGGCTACTGTTAATCTCTTTTGGGAGGACCGACATAATGAGGAAATGTACAATTGTAGTTGCGGTCATGCTCGTGGCGATGACCGTCAGTGTCTCGGCGGAGGCAATCTTTGTCGAAAACCCCAGCTTTGAGTTGCCCGGCGTGGATAAGCCCAATATTGCCGACATACCAGGCTGGGACGGAGCCGACGACAGCCTGTTTGCTGGCGCCGAGGTTGACTGGGGGCCTACGGACGGGGTATATACCGGCTATATGCAGACCGGGGCTGGCATATACAACCTGACCGATCATACTATCGCCGGTGGAACGGAGTACACTCTTACTTTTGACATACGCAGAACCTGGTGGGGAGACACGACAACGGTGGATCTTTACTATGACGACAATGGAAACAGAGTGCCGATAGGGTCAGTGGAGGTCACTTTTGCCGACATGGCAACGACGGACATGGAAGAACGGACCGTAATGGTCAATTCCGATGATGTTCCCGCTTCGATCGGCAAGGAGCTGGGAATCCAGATTACGTGTGGAACACTGAACGTCTACGAGGACGGCTGGGTCGGTTACGACAATTTTCGGCTGGACGGCGTATCGTTGATTGTAAGCCTAATCCATCCGGCCCCCTCGGGTGTTTCACTCGTGGACATTGACGACGATTTAGAGTGGGCGGTGGTCAATGACTGGAATGTCGACCTCTATTTCCAGGCTGATGACCCCAATTTTACCGACGTTGCTCCCGTGCGCACGGACACGTCTGATACGACCTATGAGCCGGGAACAATGGTAAATGAAACCACGTATTACTGGCGCGTAGATGCCTACGAGCCAAATGGTTTGGACTTTATTGTCCATACAGGACCTGTCTGGGAGTTCACAACCGCACCTGCCACACCGACGATCACACTTCATCCGATTTCGCAGACGGTTGCAGCCGGTTCTGAGGTAGTGCTCGCCATCGACGGAACAAACATCGACCCCGCACGCGCTCAGTGGTATCAAGACAATGTCGAACTTACCGGCAAGACCGGCCTTACCCTTACGATCAGCGACGTGCAACTGGGCGAGGAGGGTTACTATCACTGCGTTGCCTCGAACACGGCAGGTGACGACGTCAGTGAATCTGCGAGGCTTTTGACCGAAAGGCTGATGGCTCAATGGGGTTTTGAGGGCAATATTAATGATAGTGTTGCCTCACTCGGTGGCGTATACCTCGATCCAGAACCGGCAAATCCCAACCCTGCTGAGACATACTCTACAGACAGTATTGAAGGGGGCCAATCATTCAGCTTTGACCCTAATTCTTTCTACATCGAGGTTGACAATGCCGAATACTTTAATTACGTGACAGAGGGTTATTCCGTAAGCGCATGGATCAAAGTGACGGAAACGCCTAACGGCTGGGACAGTTATATTATGAAGACCGGTGCATACTGGCTCAATGCTTTAAGTGACTCGTATGTAATGGTTCTGGGTAACTGGAGTCTCGATCCAGTATTGGAAGACGGCGGCTGGCATTGCACGGTAGCTACTTATGATCCAACGGACCGTACGGTCAGGTATTACGTTGACGGTAAATTTAACCTGGAATTCACGAACACTCCAGGAAAGACGGACGAACCTTTGATCTTCGGTGCTTCGGATGCAACCGGACGTGGCCGTTACAATGGTCTTCTCGATGATGTCAAGATGTACAGTTATGCGCTGGATGATGTTGCGGTTGCCCTGCTGTACACCGATTTCAATCCGGGCAGTGAGGTCTGTCTGGGCTATCCCAATTTCGACTCTACCGGGCCGGAAGGTACGCCGGATTGCAGAATCAACGTTTATGAGTTAGCAGAGTGGGCTGCGGCGTGGATGGAGTGCAACCTCGTTCCCACGTGTATTCCGTAGTTTGAGAGGCTTTTAGCTTAATCAATCGCAAAGCCACGAGGCTAACTGTACTATATCAGGATTGTCTTGAAAAAGGAGGCTAAAATGAAGTACACTCTACTTTTTGCAGCGGCGGTATTGTTCCTCGGCGGATCACTTGCCTGTGCCGAAACGATCACTATCGAAAACCCCAGCTTTGAAGAACCACCCACAGGCCATTTGGGCGGCGCGTTGCCGACAGGATGGTCTGTGGATGGCAGCACGGATTTTGGAACAGAAGTGAGTGCTTATGACGGCCTGCAGTGTATGTTTGTCGGAAGCGGATCAGGCGGTAGTGCGACGCTTTATCAACTGACAGATCATACAGTTACCCCGGGCGACGAGTACACTCTTACGTTTTACGGGAAGTTCACGTGGACAAGCGCCGGGTGGCCCGGCTCGTACGAAGGCGGACTGTACTACGATGACAATGGAACCCGCACGATGCTTGGAATCGCAAGCGACAGCTTTGACAGTTCGGCCGAAGGATACCAATGGCATGAATACATTGTGGTCGTGCCGATAGCTGCGGGCAACCCTGCCATCGGCAAGAAGTTGGGCTTTTCATACACGAATACCACCGAGCAGGCGGCTTCATATGGTAACTGGGCAGGATGTGACCTCGTAAGCGTTGAAAATGCGAACACTCATGTCGCAAGACTCCCCGACCCCGCCGATGGTGACGAGCTGGTCGACCCGGCGACCGATTTTGACTGGGCCCCCCCCCCGGCTTACACACCGGAAGGATATGAAATGTACCTGCGTCCCAACGATCCGAACTTTACCGTGCCCGGCAATATCGTTGATGGGGAGGATGTAACTCCGGTCTACGATCATCCTGACGATCTTGAGTATGACACGCTCTACTACTGGAGGATTGACAGCAGCGAGCCAAATTTACTTGGGCCAGGCTCTATCCTGAATACAGGACCTACCTGGAGTTTCACGACCGCACCCGAAACACCCACGATCACACTTCACCCGATTTCACAGACGGTCGCAGCCGGTTCTGAGGTTGACCTCACCATCGACGGAACAAACATCGACCCCCCACGCGCTCAGTGGTATAAGGACGATGTCGAACTTACAGGCAAGACCGGCCTTACCCTTACCATCAGCAACCTGCAGGCGGGCGACGCGGGCGGCGAGGGTTATTATCACTGCGTTCCATCGAATGACGCAGGCGCCGGCGACCCAAGTAATGCCGCCAGGCTCCTGACCAGACGGCTCGCCGGATGGTGGAAACTAAACGATAATCTCGACGATTCGGTAACTGAGGAAGTTCCCACAGCACCGGCACATCCCGGGGCAAGTATCATTTTCCCCTACTATGTGCCCTCTGGCAAAGACGGTGGTGCTGTTGGATTCAATTCTTTTCAGAGTCCTGTTGTTATCCAGGAGTCCACTGATTACTTCAACTTCTATACCAACGGATTCACGCTCAGTGTTTGGGTGAATACGACCCAGGGCGGCTGGGTTCCAATTGTCTCAAAGTCGACAGGCCTTACCGCAGGGTACCATATCGGTAGTGCCGACACCTCCGGCTTCGGATTCTTTACAATGCGCGAACACAACGGTGCGGCGTTTAATGGGGATGTGTTTTCCGATGCTGTAGTCAACGACGGACAATGGCACCTGCTTACCGGTGTATTTGACGGGGACACACAGTTTGCAAAGATTTATGTCGACGGCAAACTTTTGGGCACCACTCCTAATCCAAATACTGCAGAGATGCTGGGAACCGACGTCCCCCTGGCCATCGGTTCGTGGGGGGCAGGTGACGAGACCAGTGCTTTGGAAGGCTTGGTCGATGACGTGCGAATCTGGACCTATGCGCTGGATGACATTGCTATCGCCCTGCTGTACACCGATTTCAATCCGGGCAGTGAAGTCTGTGTGGCCAATCCCGTCCTCGACACCACCGGGCCGGAAGGTACGCCGGATTGCAAAGTCAACTTTTATGAGTTTGTAGAGTGGGCTGCGGTGTGGGCCGAGTGCAACGTCGTGCCCACCTGTTGGCCGTAGTTTGAGAGGCTTTCAGCTTAATCGATCGGAAAGCCCCGATTGTTGTATTGGGGCTTTCCGATTTTTCGTTCTGAGGGGTGTGGGATTGAAGCAATTGCAACAAGCAACATCAAAAAAACCTCCTGACCGGATATTTCCTGCTTTTTCTGGTTTAATTGCACAATTATTTCGTCGAATCAGAGATAATATACGTATAAAAAGAATATGTAGACTTATGATACCGCCGAACAACAATTCAGTTGCGACGATTGTGGCGCTTGCATTACTGGTATGTATTTCCGGCGCCGATGCCGCGCTCAACACACCGCCGGTCTCAAATGCGGGTTTCGAGGACAATGTGCTCGTGGCGGGCCAAAGAATCTTCAACTTCGATGCATGGTACGACAGTCAATGCTGGATTGAGTACGCCACAGGTTCGCCAGGCAACGGCATCCCGCTTACACCCGACGGCAATCAGTGGTGCGGCCTGCCCGGTAACGGCCGGAGCAGTAACGCAGGCTACATCTATCAGCAGATAGGAATCTACGACGGACAGGAAACTGTTGACATCACATTCCTGGTGGGCAAACGGCAGGATGTGGCAATTTGCCCGCTTCGAGTTGCCCTCTGGGTCGGGGGCGATGAGGCCCTTGCCAGGAATGATTTTACATTGGGCACTATGGGTGCATCACGGGTGGACACGATCTCGGTTACTCCGGACTTCGAGGGCGAGAACATTTCGCTCAGAGAACTTCAACTTGCCCTCAGCAGCGGCACCGGCCACACTCCGGGCGATCCGATCTGGATCGAATTCAAGAGTGACGGGATATCGTCGGCAGCGCAGTTGTTTATCGATCATATCAGAATCGGCCATCTAAAGACCGCGGGCAATCCGCAACCGGCCAACAATGCAAGGCGTGTTCCCATCGATCAGATACTCGACTGGACGCAGCCTGACGTCCCGGGCTCGGCATGCGACCTGTACTTTGGCACTAATCCTGACATTACATCCAATCCGCAAACGACCGACGTTGTCCCGCCATTCGATCCCGGTTCGCTAGACTACCTGACGACCTACTATTGGCGATTGGACACCATCGACGGATCTGAAACGCATACGGGCACTGAGTGGAATTTTACCACCGGAGGTAAAGCCACAAATCCCGTACCGTTCAACGACACAGTTGTCCCCATGACGCCGACTATCGATTTGGCCTGGCAGGCCGACCCGTGGGCGACTTCATTCAAAGTCTATATGGCAACAGGATTTCCCCTGCAATACCGCGCCGAAGTCACCGAGCCGGCCCTGACCGGTCTGGCCATACTCAAGGCGAACACGATATATCACTGGCGTGTCGACGAATATGTTGACGACCAAATGACCGTTGAGGGGAGTCTCTGGCAGTTTACCACCGGCTCGCGGCCGGCTCTGGCCTGTCCCGCCGGCGACCTCGACGGAGATTGTACCGTTGACGGGACTGATTTAATGCTGCTGGCCCTCCAATGGCTCCAGCCGGATGACTGTGCCGGGCAGCGACCCGATTGCGCCGATATCGCCGCAAGTCCCGGAGTCGACATTGCCGACTTTGCGCTGATGGCCGATGACTGGGGCAGCCAGGGCGGTGCCGCCGTCGTCATCAACGAGATACATTATGACCCCGACGTCAAAACCCAACTGGTCGAATTCGTGGAGCTGCACAATGCCGGCACAGTAGACGCCGATCTTTCGGGGTGGTATTTCGGCGACGGCATCGACTACACCTTCCCGGCGGGGACCATCCTCAAGGCCGGCGAATACCTGGTCGCCGCAGAAGACCCCACGGCGGCTTGGAGTCCCGTAACGATAAGCCAGAAGTTCGGGACGAACGCGGCCAAGGTATTCGGGCCGTTTACAGGCAATTTGCGCAACAGGGGCGAGAAGATCGAACTCTATGACGCCGACGGCAACGAGGCTGATCAGGTTGATTATCAATTGGGTTTCCCCTGGCCCACCGTCGGCGATCCGGCCGCCGCCGCAGGCACGGGACACTCCATGCAGTTGATCCATCCCAACCTCGACAATGATCTGGGCGGAAGCTGGCGTTCAGCCTATCCTACGCCAGCCGCCGAGAACGCATCCGTCTTTGCGATCAGCACACCGCCTCACATCCGCCAGGTAAAGCATTCACCTAAGCAGCCGCTGTCAAATGAATCCGTTACCATCACCGCAAAAGTAACCGATGCCGACGGAGTTGACTCTGTCACGCTGAAATACCAGCTTGTAAATCCCGGCCAGTATATTCGGCGAATCGACTCGCAGTACAACACGAGCTGGACTTCCGTTGCAATGCATGATGACGGACTGGACGGAGACCAACAGGCAGGCGACGACATATTCACCGTGCAACTGCCGCCGTCGATCCAGAACCACCGCCGGCTTGTACGTTATCGCATTGTAGTGGAGGATACATTCGGCAACACGCTCACCGTGCCGTATTCGGACGATCCTCAACCGAACTTTGCCTACTTTGTATATGACGGCGTTCCCGCATGGCGGGGCGCACTGGAACCGGCAAGCGGCGACCCGGCCCGCTCGGAAGTCATCACATTCACTGCCGAAGTAATGCGATCTTTACCGACTTATCACCTGATAGCCCTGGAATCGGATGTGATAAAGTGTCAGTATAATGGAGGCTATGAAAACGCACGATTCCTCGGAACTATGGTTTATGAGGGGGTCGTATACGATCACATCGAATACAAAATTCGCGGGGAATGGTCGACCTATCAGTCAGGCAAGAATAAGTGGAAGCTCTTTTTCACTCGTGGCCATGACTTCCAGGCCCGCGACGACTACGGCAAAAAGTTCGATTCACGCTGGAGAGTCATAAATCTTGGCGCGTGTGCCACGCCTTGGATGCCGATCAACCGAGGCATGGCCATCGACGAGGCACTGGCATTTGCGCTGTATAATATGGCAGGTGTGCCATCGCCAAAAACCAACGCCCTTCAGTTTCGGGTTATTGACAGATCCGTCGAAGCCAGTTCGTCCGATCAGTATGAGGGCGACCTGTGGGGACTTTACATGACGATCGAGTATCCCGACGGACGATTCCTCAACGAACACAACCTGCCCGACGGAAATACCTACAAAATGGAAAGCGGCGGGGACCAGAAGAATCAGGGACCGACCCAGCCATCCAACGGCTCCGATCTGTCGGCGTTTAGAAACGGATATAACCAGACAAACACCGTGGCATGGTGGAAGCAGAATCTCAATCTGCGGCACTACTACGGTTTCAGGTCGATCAACCGCGCCATCAACAACAGCGACATTCGAGAGGGATGGAATTCCTACTACTACCATGACCCCGAAACAAACCTCTGGACCGTAATTCCCTGGGACCTGGACATGCTCTGGACGCCGGTGACGCATTGGAGCGGCGTGCTCAATATCCAGAATTGCCTCAATCATCAGGAATTTGCTATCGGCTATCGCAATTACGGCCGCCACCTTCAGGATCTTCTTCTTTCATCCGACCAGATCGGTCAGATCGTCGACGAACTCGCCTCGATTGTCAATCCCCCCGGCTGGACGCTGACAATGGTGGATGTCGACGAGTTCTTGTGGAATTATCATCCTCGCACCGCCGGCGGTCATCGCGGCAAATTCTACAAAACGCCTTACGTCCACGGTGACTTCGGCGACCAGAACATCACCCGCACCCTCGCCTCCGCCGATCATGAAGGGTCGATGGGCTGGCTCAAGTTCTTCCTCACGCCGGTGACCGCGCCGCTGCCCTGGACCGGAACGTCGTACCTGGGCGCCGACAACGGCTATGATTTTCTCGACGGCGAAACCTCTGACAGTGCCATCCCGAATACGCCGGCAATTACCTACACCGGCGGCGCCGGATTTCCAGTCAATGACCTGCAATTCAGTACGTCGGCCTTTTCTGACCCCCAGGGTACAGGTACCTTCGCCGCCACAAAGTGGCGAATCGCCGAAGTCGAGCCGACTTCATCGTATGTGCCTCCTCCAGACAACAACAACACCATTCTCATCCAGGAAGATTCTACGTGGAGGTATTTCAAGGGCACCCAGGAGCCCTCGAATCCGACAACAGCGTGGCGTCGGTTTAATTTCAATGATGACCCTCTCACAACGGATTGGCTCGAAGGACAACTGCCCATTGGCTATGGCGACGCCTCTGCAAACACCACGCTTTCCGACATGCGGTACAACTATACCAGCGTGTATCTGCGCAAGAAATTCGAGGTGATCGACCCGTCGGAATTTGAATCGATTAGGTTCAACATTCGCTACGACGAAGGATTCAACATCTGGATAAACGAGACACTGGTGGCTTCTGAAAAAGTTGGCGGCGAGAATGTCCCCTATAATTCGACTGCTACCGATTATGTATCCGGCCGGGCATCCACCGTGATTACCCGGTCGGACCCGCAAGCGTACCTTGTTTCGGGCACAAACATTATCACCGTCCAGTTGCTTAATAGTGCCATAGGCAGTTCCGACCTGTTCCTTTCACTGGTATTGACAGGCAATCCGCCCGACCCCGGAAACGGTGATCCGCCACCTTCGCCCTTCTATGGAAAGCGTGGCAAGTATGAAATTGATGCGCTTTGGGAAAGCCAGGATATCACTGATCCCGCCGGCCTCACCGTTACTGTTCCGGCCGGCGGCATAAGACCCGGAAAAACTTATCGCCTCCGCTGTAAAATGATGGACAGCACCGGTCGATGGTCTCACTGGTCCGACCCGAACCAGTTCATTGCCGGCGAACCTCTCTCCGTGGGCATACTCGATAATCTTCGCATCACTGAAGTAATGTACAACCCTGCGCCACCGAATATCGCCAAAGGCGAAATGGATGTAGACAACGACCAGTTCGAGTTCGTGGAATTGAAGAACATCGGAGACGAGTCCCTGAATCTGACGCATGTGTCCTTTGTTGAAGGCATCGCGTTCGACTTCGCAACAAGCCCCGTCAAGAACCTGACTCCCGGGGCGTTTCTGCTTGTCGTAAGAAACAAGACCGCGTTTGAATCACGGTATGGCACTGCCTGGTCAAGTAGAATCGCAGGTGAATACTCCACGGCCCCGGATAGCGATGGCCGCAAGCTTTCCAACAGCGGCGAGATGGTCACATTGGAAGACTACTACAACGGCATAATCGCTGAGTTCGATTACAACGACGGCCGCGGCTGGCCAATCAGCGCCGACGGCGGGGGGCATTCACTTGTACCTTTGAATTCGTCGCTTGCCGGTCAGCCCAACGGTTCGTGCAAATACGGCGGCAACTGGCGAGCGAGCAGCAATATTAATGGTACGCCGGGCGCCGACGACCCGGCCGGCCCAATAGACATCGTGATCAATGAGATCATGGCGCACACGGATTACAGCGACCCCGCCAATCCCGAGTATGACTCGAATGACTGGATCGAACTCTACAACGCCTCGGGGTCGGATATTGTTCTGGACGGCGACTGGTATCTTAGCGACGATATCGACCAGCTCAAGAAGTGGGCGATACCGAACACATTGATAAGTTCAGGCGACCATGCAAGCTTCGACGAAGTCACGGGTTTCCATAATCCGATTACTTCGGGTTTTGGCCTCAACAAGGCCAAAGAGCAGGTCTTTCTGTCATACCTGCCGGGCACGAGCGATGACCGCATCGTCGATTATGTCAAATTCAAGGGGCAGCAGAGTTTCGTCTCCTGGGGCAGATACCCCGACGGCGGCGCCTACTGGTTTGCTCTTGTTCCTTCAAGAAGCCAGGCCAACATAGATCCGATCCTCAGCGTGGTGATAAGCGAAGTGATGTACAATCCCCCCATTGCCACCGGTGATGCGTACGACAGCCAGGAATATGAGTATGTTGAGTTGTACAATCCGACAACACAACCGGTCGATCTTTTCAGCGATCAGGGCTCGTGGCAGCTTGACGGTGCGGTCAGCTACACATTCCCTCCGGCAACTTCGATAGGACCCGCCGAGTTTATTGTGATTGCCCGCAACACCGCAGCCTTTTATGACAAGCACGGCTTTTATCCCGACGGTCAGTTCCAGGGAAACCTTTCAAACGGTGGGGAGCGGCTGACACTGGAATGGCCCGAAGCGCCTGATTTACCCGACAACCCGGATATTCCCTGGATCATAGCAGACGAGGTAATCTACGGCGACTATGCCCCCTGGCCCACAAGCGCCGATGGAGACGGTCATGCGCTCCACAGGACCTCAACAGATGCAGCGATATCGGGCAACGACCCGACAAACTGGCAGCCAGCGGCGCCCTCACCGGGACAATAACGCCAACGGCTCAATTCACCGGGCTTTAAGCAGGATATGGCGCCATATATTAATGGCTAAAGAGTGAAGCCAATGACGCTTTAGGCAAAGCGGTTTGGCTTCTTAGCAGTAACAACCCCCGCGGATTCCCGCAAAGCAGACGCCGATCAATAATCCTTGAAATAGGCCATCCACGACGCCGCCGACTGCCAGTCGGACAGTGTAACACCGCCGCCAAGTGTCCAGCGCCCGTTCTGGTTGTATTCCGTATGCCATTTGAGAGTCCAGAGTTCCTTAAGGCCTACAGTTCTAACGGTACCGTCCATAAAGATAACACACTGTCTTTCATTGTGTCGATTTTGAACTATCCGGACAAAATTAGTGTTACCACCCCATGTCTGATTTTCACTTGAAGGCGGGCCCTCACCTGGCTCCGGCCAGAAATCAATCCACTGGGCATCGGTGAGCAACGGCGTGCGGCTTGCCCCCTCTATTGTCATAGTTCTCCAGAATTTTTTCTTTCGAGCTTCGCTCATTCCCAGCAGACCTTCGACCCTTGGGGTAGGATTCAGAACCCAGCCGTTAATTCCATAACTTCCATAGTTTCCATATAAGAAGTCGCTTTCTCCCCAAGCCGCAAAAGGCTGCTTCTCGGCTCCAGGGCCGGTAACTTCAACACCATTTACAAGTAAAGTTACTGGTTTAGTAGCTGTCGGACAGCATCGAATTTCATCGACATCACCGTAATAAGTCAGTGCTGCACGCAGCCACCATTGGCTTTCCTGTTTCCTTCCGCCCCAGCCGGAGTGAAAGGAGTCATTGTAGTCCTGTGTGTACATCTTGAAAACAAGATGCCATTGATGCAGATTCGACTTGCAAATCACCGTCTGGGCCGCCTGCTTTGCCTTCCTAAGCGACGGCAGCAGCACACTGAGCAGCAGGGCGATGATCGCAATCACAACTAAAAGTTCGATCAACGTAAAACCGTGCCGGCGCCTCCGGGATGAGGCACCCCTGATACCGACAAAGACTCTTCGGTTTCTCATCTTATGACCCCTTAAGATTACTGGTTCATATAGCCCGGTCCAAGTTAAATTATACACGATCACGTCACATAGGGCAATAATAAAATCTTTTTCTCGGCGAAATCAACATTGCGCAAAATGGCGGTCACATTATTTTGACAAATCACCGGTGGGCTGGCACAATATGGCCTCGCCAGGACGCGGATGTGCTGGTTTGACGGGATTTCATTGGGAGATTGCCAATGGAGCAATATGTGTTTGCAGACAAGAAGGCGATGGGGACGGCTGCGGCGGGCGCGGCGGCTGAGGAGATAAAGACCGCTATTGCCGACAAGGGACAGGCCAATATTATTCTTGCCACCGGGGCCAGCCAGTTTGAGGTGTTGAAGAATCTTGTCGCCGCCGAGGGTATCGACTGGTCCAAGGTGGTCATGTTCCACCTGGACGAGTATATCGGGATCGGACCAGGGCATCCGGCCAGCTTCCGCAAATACCTCCAGGAGCGATTTGTTGACCACGTGTCCGGCCTCAAGGCGGTGTACTTTGTTGACGGCGATGCCGAAGACCCCCACGCCGAGTGCGACAGGCTAAGCCGGATCATCACCGCACATCCGATCGATGCGGCGATGGTAGGGATCGGCGAGAACGGGCATCTGGCGTTCAATGATCCGCCGGCGGATTTTGAAACGCAAGCCCCTTACATCGTCGTCGATCTCGATGAAAAATGCAGAAGGCAGCAGTTGGGTGAGGGGTGGTTTAGGGCGCTGGATGACGTGCCGGCGCGGGCGATTTCGATGAGCATTCGGCAGATTACCAGGAGCCGGTGTATCATCTGTTCGGTGCCCGATGAGCGCAAGGCAGAAGCGGTCAAAGCTGCGCTGCAAGGGCAAGTGACCAATATGTGTCCGTCGTCGATATTACAGGAGCATGACAATTGTAAGCTTTATCTCGATGAGCCGGCAGCGAGTCTGCTTGCGAAATAATCAAGGGATTGTGCGATGAAGATACCCGGACTGGTTGATCTGCAGGTAAATGGCTTCAAGGGCGTCGACTTCTCCGACGCGCAGCTTAGCGTCGAGAGTTTCACGACCGCCTGCCGCCAAATCTTTGCCTCCGGAACAAGCGCGTTTCTGCCCACAGTGGTGACGAGCAGTTCCGAAGTCTATCGGCACAATCTGCCTCTTATCGCAAACGTGCTGAGACGTGAAGAATTTGCCGGCAGACTGTTGGGAATACACCTGGAGGGCCCGTTTATTTCCCCTGCCGACGGCGCTCGCGGCGCTCACGACGGGCGATGGGTCCACCATGCCGATATAGAATACCTGCGCCAATTGCTCGACTGGGCGGGCGGAAAGGTCCGGCTCTTGACCGTTGCCGCCGAAATCGACGGTATCGAGAAGCTTATCGAATGCGCGATCGGCGAGGGCATAACGGTTTCGTTGGGTCATCAGATGGCCGACTCGGCAGCGATAGAAAGAGCGGCAGCGGCGGGCGCCCGTGCACTGACTCATCTGGGAAACGGCGTCCCGGCAATCCTGGACCGCCACAAAAACCCGATATGGGCGGGCCTGGCAAATGACAATGTCAGCGCGATGATCATAACCGACGGCCACCATCTGCCCGACAGCGTCATAAAGACGTTCATCCGGGCCAAAGGCGTCGACCGGATCATTATCACCAGCGACGCTTCGCCGATAGCCGGCATGCCACCGGGTCGATACGAGACCTTAAACAACGTCGTCATCCTCGAAGAGAGCGGGCGGCTCTACAATCCGCAGACCGGATACATGGTGGGCTCGTCGGCTACGATGCTGGATTGCATGAATTATCTCGCATCGCTGAGGATGCTGTCGGTTGAGCAACTTATCCAGGTCGGATTCGACAATCCGCTCAAGCTGATCGGTGCTGACCCTTCGGAGGTTCGCCCGATGAGGGAAATCACCTTTGACGAAGAAACGGCATTGTTTACGGCGGTACAAGGCGGATAGAAGTCACGGAATTTGGGAGTGCGTTTATGTTGGGTGTCGAGGCAATTGACTGGGCTGTGATCGTTGTTTATCTCGTCGGCATTACTGCGATTGGCCTCTGGGCGGTGAAGAAGGTCAAAAGTTCCGCCAGCTTCTTCATCGGCGACCGCAAGTTCGGCAAGTGGATGATGATGTTTTTCATGTTCGGCTCGGGCACGCACTCCGACCAGGCCGTCACGGTGGCGTCAAAGACATATCGTAGCGGGGCGTCGGGGATATGGTATCAGTGGGTGTGGCTTTTTGCGACGCCGTTCTACTGGATAGCCGCTCCCGTATTTCGCCGGATGCGAGCCATCACCACCGGTGACTATTTTGAGATTCGTTATGGCAGAGGGGTGAGTCTCCTGTATTCGTGCGTTGCGATGGTTCAGTTTATGCTGATGATCGGAATGATGCTGAAAGGCAGTAGTGCGCTGGTCAGTGCGATATCCGGTGATGCGATCAAGGCGGAGTGGGCGATGATCGTGATGACGGTGATGTTTGTTATCTACGGGATAGCAGGCGGGATGAGTGCGGCGATTGTAACGGACCTGATCCAGGGGATTCTGACGATCTTCTTTTCGTTTCTTATTCTTCCGTTTGCGATGGATGCCGTGGGCTCGATGGCCGGGCTGCGGGCAAATCTTTCGCCGGACATGCTCAAGATTGTCGCGCCGCAGGAGATTACGGTTTTCTATATCGGGGTGCTGGCGATCAACAATCTGATCGGCTGGGCGACACAGCCTCATACGATGGCAGTATGCGCAGCCGGCAAGAGCGAGATGGAGGGTCGTGTCGGCGTAACTGTCGGAATGTTTGCCAAGCGAATTTGTACCGTAGCGTGGATGTTTACGGGCTTGTGTGCGATCGTGATGTACGCGGGGCGTGAGTTGGACGACGTGGACAAGGCGTACGGAATGATGGCACGCGACTTGCTGCCGAAGATTGGTCCTGGGCTGATCGGATTATTCATTGCAAGCATGTTGGCGTCGGTGATGAGTTCGTGCGATGCGTTTATGGTAGCGGCTTCCGGGTTGTTCACGGAGAATATTTATAAGAAGCTGGCGGAGCCGGGCAGATCGGAGCGGCATTATTTGGCGGTGGGGCGAATGGGGGCGCTGGGGATCGTTGCATTAGGAGTGTTCTGTGCGATGAAGATGGAGAGCGTGATTAAGGGACTGGAGGTGTTCTGGAAAGTCGCGGCGGTGATGGGTGTGGCTTTCTGGGTCGGGTTGTTCTGGCGGCGGGCGACGGCGGCGGGCGCGTGGGCGGGCACGCTATGCAGTTATGCGGTTGTGTTGTTTACGGGCAGGATTGCTTTCGGGGACTGGGTCTTGTGGGATTTCAATGCGGTGTTGGCCGAAAAGCTTCCGGCGTTTATGCTCTATGATGGGAAATTGCTGATGAGCTGGCAGATGGTGCTGTATTTGTCCGTCGGATTTGTGGTGCTGGTGGTTGTAAGCCTGTTGACGAGGCGCGTGCCGTCGGATCGACTGGATCGGCTTTATGCATGTTTGAGAACTCCGATTGGCGCCGATGAGCCTGAAGGCGAGGCGTTTACTCTGCCCGAGGGCGTCGAACCCGCCCCGCGCAAAGTCTTGATCAGCCATCCCGATTTTGAGATACCGCGGCCCAGTTGGGTCGGCTTCCTTGGATTTGCCGCCTCCTGGGCAGCCGTTGCACTGCTGATAGGCGCCGTATACTGGATCATAGGATCATAATAGTACTCTGTCAAGACGGATTAGGTGATTTGTCATTCCCGCGAAAGCGCCGAACCCAGAAATAACAATCTCCAATTGGTAATGATTAATTCGAATTTATAGAAAAATAGCCAATCCCCGATTGGCCAGGGAGATCGATCATGAAACCCAAGTCACGTTTGTTTAACGCAATTCTAATCGCAGTCGGATTGTCGGCGATGTCAATGGTTGCAGGTTGCGCGCCCGGGGCTGCATCGCAGCAAAGCAAAGTCTCTGTCGGACAGTCAAAGTTACCCGCCGTGATAAGAAGCCAAAAGGAAACAGCCGGCGTTCTGATTGCTTACCACTCTCTGCGTGGTAACACCGAGCGAATGGCACAGGCGGTCGCCCAAGGAGTCAGGCGAGTGCCCGGCGCGGTCGCATCGCTCAAGAGGGTCTCCGAAGTAACCAGAGAGGACCTCGCCGCGGCCGATGCGATCATTTTAGGATGCCCCACCTACTACGCCAATATACCTGGCACAATGAAGACCGCAATCGATGACTGGTCCTGGAAAATGAAAGTGGATTTCACGGACAAACCCGGCGGCGCCTTCGCCACCGGCGGCGGCCAGATGGGGGGCAAGGAGCATGTGGTCACCTCGCTTCTGTTGTTTATGATCAACAATCGTATGATCGTCGCAGGCCCCCTCTACGCCGATGAGCAAGGCGATGACATTTGGGCCGAAACCGGCGCTGGCGCAATGACCGGACCGATCGATCCGGGAATCAGCAATAAGGAACTCAAAAGCGCCCTCCGCCTCGGCGAGCGCATCGCGCACCTGGCTCTGAAACTGAAGGAGTGAGGTCAGCGGTGGGCTCAGAGCCCACCCTGCAAGCTGAGGCAATCCGACCAATCTATTGCTTCTGCAATTATTCCCAGTAAAATACTATGACACGCAGAAGGAAACATTGAGTTTTCAGGCCAGACGTGGTAGTATATCAGATAAGGACTTTTGCAAAATTGCGATTTGACCTGTTTTTGAAAAGGAGCCTTTCAATGCGTAATCATTTCTTAGTCGCGGGAGCAGTATTTGCAGTTATCTGTGTCGCCGGCCTGCAGGCCGACGAGCCCGTCAATCTGGCGCCGAAGGCAAAAGTTTCGGCCTCCAGTGAATACAGCAACGATCACTTGGCGCGATGGGCGGTCGACGGCAAGATCCCCGAATTGGAGTGCAAAGCCGACGAAAAGCAGGCATGGTGCGTTCGCGGCAGTGAGGGCATGCATGGCGAGTTTACGCTCGAGTGGCCCGAGCCCGTCGAGGTCGCCGAGATCGTCTACTTCGGACGTACCGGCCAGATTATCCAGGAGTGCTTCAAGGACTATGAGGTGTACCTGGACGATGCAGCCGAGCCGGCTGCCAGGGGCGCCTTTGAAATGCGCCACGGACCCCAGCGCGTGGCCGTGCCCAGGAGCACAGTCAAAAAAGTTCGCATCAAGTTTCTCTCGGCCTATCCGGGGGCGCCTAATCCCGGCGCCTCGGAGATTGCCGTATTCGGCGCATCGCCCGGCGACAAACAGCTTTCGCGTATGCTCCTTCCCGCCGCCGAACGAACGCCCGAATCGCAGACACTGCGCAACGATCTGTTGGCGGGCCGGATGGGCTTTGGCGATATCCTGCTCGTCAAGCGACATGCCCTGAACATCTCGCATGTGTATGTCTACCACGCCGAAGGCTACCAGGAGGGCGGCGGACTCTACGTTTACACGCCCGACAAAGACGGCGGCAAGCTGCGCTGTATTGTCGATTCGTCGGACGGCATGATCACAACCGCCGATCTTTCTTATGACGGAAAAGAAGTTGTCTTCGCATGGAAAAAAGGCGGGCTCAAACTGTGCAATCCCGTGGCGATGCTCGAAGATATCGACCGCTCCGTCCCCGACAACAACTACCAGGTCTACCGCGTAAACATCGACGGGACGGATCTCAAGCAGCTCACCCTTGGCCAATCGAACAACCTCGATCCCTGCTGGCTGCCCGACGGCGGAATCGCCTATATCTCCGACCGCAAACCCGCCTTCGCCTACTGCTACGTGGTGACCTCGCCGGTCGTTTACCGCATGGACCATGACGGGAAAAACCAGAAGCGGCTTTCGGCCAATTACTTAATGGACTTTACGCCCTCGGTGCTCAACGACGGACGCATCATATACACCCGCTGGGAATATGTCGATCGCGCGGCGTGTCCCATCCAAAGCCTCTGGGCGATCAACCCCGACGGCACGGGCCTGACCGGCTATTACGGCAACCGGGTCCTGGCGCCCGGCACTTTCATGGACGCTCAACCCGTCCCCGGGACCAGCAGCATTCTTGCCACCGCCACCAACCACAACGGCCCCTGTCGCGGCGCGATTGTGCTGATCGATCCCTCAAAAGGCGCCAATGCCAAAGAGGCGGTAACCAATCTGACGCCGGAAGTCGATATCTACAAACTCGGCGGCCAGTACGGCAACGGTTTCGTCGGCCCGTATGAAAAGCCCTTCCCTCTCGGAGGCAAAAGATACCTCGTCGCCAACAACGGAAGACTGCAACTACGCAACTTCGACGGCGACAGGGTAACCCTGCTCACACCGGATCGCGGACTCGGCTACTACTGCGCCCAACCGATACGCCGCACAAAGGCGCCGCCGGTGGTGACCGGCTCTCCGAGGGATCTCACCGCCCAATTTGCCAAAGACGGCAGCGTGTCGGGCGCATGGGCAACCGTGTTGATGCGAGACGTATATAACGGCCTCGAACCGCATGTCAAGCGGGGTGAAATCAAGCAGATTGCCGTCGTCCAGGAGATCGAGAAGAGCACTCATTCGCCTCAAAACAATGTCTGCCTCGACGGAAAAGGCGTACGCAATATCGCCGTCTTCGGGTTCCAGTTTCCGTTGGTATCATGTGGCGCAACCTATGCCCCCAAGAGACTGTGGGGCTTTGCCGACGTCAAAGCCGACGGCAGCGCCGCCTTCCGCGTTCCCGCCGAGGTCCCGATCTACTTCATGGCCCTGGATGCCGAAGGACGTGCCGTGCAGCGGATGAGAAGTTTCACCCACCTTATGCCGGGTGAGGTGCAGGGCTGTGTCGGCTGCCATGCCGATCGTAACTCGGTGGCCCCCGATATGGTCGCCGGTATGGCAACGCGGGCGGATGTGCAGGACTTGGAGCCGCCGGAGTGGGGGCCTGTGGGTTTCCGTTATGATCAGGTGGTGCAGCCGGTTTTGGATAAGTATTGCATCGGGTGTCACAACGAACGGCAACAGCCCGCCGAGGTGGACCTCACCGGCGACAAGACCGACTTCTTCAGCGTCTCGTACGATATTCTCGCCAGAAAAGGCACACAGGGCGAACGCAACTTCCTCAACCATGGCAGCCCCCGGGGCCCGGCCGGCGACGCCGCCCGCGGGATGAGCCCCTACACGTCATGGATATGGACGATCAACGGCGCCGGCCACAACGTCCTCGAAATCGAACCCCGTCGCTGGGGAAGCCCCGCCAGCAAACTCGCCAAAATTATCCGCAGCGGCCACCCCGATAAGGACGGCAAACCGCGCCTCGCCGTTGCCGACGCCGATCGACGCAGGGTCTATCTCTGGATCGACCTGAACGTGCCGTACTACGGCACATCGTCGTCGAGTTACAAAAAGCGCCTGGGCAGCCGTCGCATGTATCCTTACGAACTGGACGGGGTCCTCAAGGAAGTCGCCTCCCGACGCTGCGTCGAGTGCCACAAGGAAGCTATCCCTCGCAAATACTATACGCGCATGCTAAAGCCCGAGAACAACAGCTTTCTCCTTGCCCCCCTGGCTGAGTCGGCGGGTGGTACCCAGAAATGTGGTCGGGCGATCTTCAAGTCGAAAACCGATCCCGACTACCTCAAGATCATAGACCTGTTCCAACCGCTCAAGGACATGTTGTACCATCGCCCGCGAGCCGACATGATAGCATTCGACACGGCCCCGTAAATAACGAGAGCACACGGAGCGGTACTGTCTTTCCTGCGCGCCTTGGCCCCCCGGGCGTTCGCCGTATCAGTCCTGATGCTCACCGCCGGCGGGATGTTGTGCCCCTTCCGGGTTAATCACCGGAATCTCAACGCCCTCCACGGACAGCAGAGCACCCAGATGTTCCACGCTTGCCATGAAGTCATTGTAGTTCGAGGGCTTGACGATATAGAAGCTGCACCCCATATCATGGCACCGCTGAACCTCCATGGAACTGTCTGTCGTCGTCAACATAATAACCGGAATCTTCCTCAGTTCAGGATGCTGCTTGATCTCGCTCAATACCTCCGTGCCGCTTACCTTGGGCATTCGGATATCCAACAGAAGCAGATAGGCCGTGTTGGGGGTCATTTTCAGCCCATCGCCCCTCATATACAGAAAATCCAGCACCTCCTGGCCGTTCTTGAAATGCAGGAAGGAATTACTGACACACGACCGCCACAGATTTTTCTTGACCAGCGCAAAATGCCCCCGGTCGTCTTCGGCAATCAGGATGACTATGTCCTCCCTCACCTCTGCTCCTTTTCGGTCAATATGCTCACTCTGTTTCGCCGATCCGAGGCACACTCACGATCGAAAGAAACGACCCCACTTTGCGGATAGCATCGACAAAATCATCATATTCCACCGGCTTTACAATATAAATACTGCAGCCAATCCGATGGCATCGCTCGACCTCCGCCGGATCATCGGTGGTGGTCAAGATAATCACCGGAATACGGCGCAGGCGTTCATCCTGCCTAACTCTTTCCAGCACCTTCACTCCATCGACTTTCGGCATCCGAATGTCGAGTATCAGCAGATAGGCCCTCCTGTCCAGGACCCCCTTGCCGTCGCCGGCGAACAGAAAATCAAGCGTTTCCTGCCCGTCGCAGAACCGGACAATCTCATTATCGATACCGCCCCGCATCAGATTCTTCTTGATCAGGGAAAAATGTCCCTCATCGTCTTCAGCAATCAGAATAACAACATCATCGGTCATATCTTCGTTCCATCCTAAGGCTGATATGTTATAATCACATTCGGTTGATATGCAACCAAAGATTCGCAATTTTTCGCAAAATTTGCCCGTTGACGCCCTTTCCGCAGGACCGACGGAATATATTTGGCCAGGATTCCACTTGCGATTGACGCCCCGGTAGTGTAAATTAAGGACTGGCAGCACCGGCAACATGTCGTAAAAAAGGAGGTTTCCGAACTCGTACGGTCGCAAAGCACACTATAGGTATATATTTGGAGAGTTAAAGATGCCAAAAAGAAGAGAACTGACACGAAGAGAACTCATGAAAAGCTCCGCACTGGCCGCCGGTACGCTCGCCCTGACAGGCAGCGCCGTCCCGCTAATGGCCGCAGGCAGCGACACGATCCGCGTCGGCCTCGTCGGCTGCGGAGGTCGTGGAACGGTCGCAGTACACAACTGCATCGAGTCGTCCCTGGGCATCGAGATCGTCGCCCTCGCCGATGTATTTGCAGAACAGGTCCAGGGAGCGAAGAATCGCTTCAAGGTGCCGGAAAAATGCTGCTTCGCAGGCCTTAACGCATACAAGGAACTCATGGCCATCGACGATGTCGACATGGTCATCCTGGCCACTCCGCCGGCCTTTCGCCCTCCACACCTCGCAGAAGCCGTCAAACGCGGCAAGCATGTCTTCATGGAAAAACCCGTCGCCACATGTCCGGCCGGCATAAAGGTGGTCATCGAAGCCTCCGAGGCCGCCACCCAAAAGAAGTTGGCTATCGTCGCTGGAACACAGCGCCGCCATGAGGCAAAGTACGTAGAGACAATGAAACGAATCCGCGACGGCGCAATCGGCAAGATTGTTTCGGCACAGTGCTACTGGAACATGGGCGAACTCTGGGTAGACCGGGCAAAGAGCAACTGGCAAAATTACAAGAGCGGCAAGTGGCCCGATGTCGAATGGCAGATTCGAAACTGGCTGTTTATCTCCTGGCTCTCCGGCGACCACATCTGCGAGCAGCACGTCCACAACATCGACGTCATCAACTGGGCCTTCGGCGAACTGCCCGAAAGCGTCCACGGCCAGGGCGGACGACAGTACCGCAAAGGCCCCGAGTACGGAAATGGCTTCGACCACTTCGGCGTCGAGTTCTTCTATCCCGGCGACATCAGAACCATCAGCATGTGTCGCCAGATCAAAGGCACAAACGATAACGTCAGCGAACGCGTCGCTGGCACAAAAGGCTCGAGCGACTGCGCCGGCAATATCACCGGCGAAAACGCATGGCAATACAAGGGACCCAATCCCGATCCATATGTTGTCGAACATGCCGACCTGATCAAGAGCATCCGACAGGGCGAACCGCTCAACGAAGGAAAACGCATCGCCGAGAGCACCCTCTGTGCGATCATGGGCAGGGAATCGGCTTATTCCCGACAGCAGTTCAGACGCGAATGGTTTATGGCAAGGTGTACTTTGAACAACCTGCCCGCCGACGATCTCAAGCTGAGCGATTCCAAACCGTTAGCTCCTTTTGCGATCCCCGGAAAGTACAAGGTGCCCACGGCGTAAGTGAGACAAGGGCGCTTGTTTGACGTAATGACTCGAAAGACACAATACAAAGGAGATTGCTGATGGTATCGTCAGAAAATAAAAAAACACGAAAACCTGCTAACGACACAGCCGGTATTGTCGGCGCCACGGCCGTAGCCGCCTCGGCGGCAAAGCTGGCCCACGCCCAGGGCTCCGGCAAGATCAAGATCGGTCTGTTGGGCTGCGGCGGACGCGGCAACGACGCAGTGCGCCAGTGCCTCCAGGCCGATCCCGGCGTTGAACTAATCGCCGTAGCCGACCTGTTTGAAAACAAGGTTAGGAACACACGCGACAGAATTGCCAGAGACGGCAAATTCGAAGGCCGCATCAAGGTCGACGACGACCACCTGTTCTGGGGTTTCGACTGCCATGAAAAGCTGGCAAAATGTGAAGCAGACCTCCTCGTAATGGCCACCGCCCCGGCGTTTCGCGGGCGACAGATGTTAGCCGCCGTCAACGCAGGCAAGCACATCTTCACCGAAAAGCCCGTCGCCACCGACCCCGCCGGCTGCCGACAGGTCATGGAAGCATCCAGAATCGCCAAAGAAAAGGGCCTCGCCATCGTCTGCGGCACACAGCGCCGCCACGAATTCAGCCGCGTCGAACTCATGAAGCGAATCCACGACGGCGCAATCGGCGAACTCGTCGGCGGACAGTGCTACTGGTACGGCGGCGGAATCTGGTTCCGCGACAAGGCCCCCTATGAAGGCGCAAGCGAACTCGAGTGGCAGTGCCACAACTGGTACCACTTCAACTGGCTCTCCGGAGACCAGATCTGCGAGCAGCACATTCATAACATTGACATCATGAACTGGTGCTTCAACGGCCCGCCCGCAAAGTTCACCTCCGTAGGCGGCCGCGGATGGCGGGACCACACCAACCAGGCAAAGGAAGTCTGCAAGAGGTACAACAACGGAAGCGAAGCCGGCTGGGAAAAATACGCCGGAGACATCTGGGACCATATCTTCGCCGAGTTGGAGTATCCAAACGGCGCCCGCTGCCTCAGCTACAGCGGACACAGCGCCGGAACCGGTCGCTACGATGAAAAGGTCGTCGGCACCAAGGGCGTCAGCAACTGCAGCAACAGCTACACCGACCACAGCGGCAAGAAACTGTGGCAATTCGAAGGTCAAAACGTTAACGGCATGGACCAGGAGCACATCGACCTGATAAAGAGCATACGCGCCGGCAAACCGCTAAACGAAGGGCAGCGAATCGCCGAAAGCACCCTCACCGCCATCGGAGCCCGCATGTCCGCCTTCACCGGCCGAAGCTTCAAGTGGCAATGGCTCCTAAAGGCAAGCAAGCTCGACCTCGTACCAAAGGACCCAAAACCCGGCCCCGGCGTTTTCCACCCCATAGCCACCGGCGGCGACCCGCTCGTATAAAAAAAGACCACCCGGTCATAAAACATAACAAACCGCCAACCGCCTCGGCCCCCGCCGAGGCGGCCTGTTGGTTTGTGCAAGGTGCGCTGCCGCTATCAGGCCATAAGTAGCCGCCGTCCTGCCCTCTATGAAGATGCTCCCCAAAAAGGTCATCAGTACAGTTTAGCCTGTCCCGGTGGTTTCCGTTATAGAGAATTATACCAATCCGCCTAAAAAAATGCGCGCCCTGTATTTTAGCCTTGCGCCATCTTGAATAGATGTCATAATAGTCTCCTTGAAGCCATAGATTTTTCCAGGAGACTGCTATGAAGGTTGA
>SDBV01003430.1_pt1 | contig 23373 bp, 22 predicted proteins | sample 2277081 | NCBI WGS metagenome assembly SDBV01 (sample SAMN10402039, study PRJNA504765) | marine sediment metagenome | isolation source: marine sediment core GS10_PC15, 223 cmbsf | place: Arctic Ocean: Southern Knipovich Ridge | collected 2010 | reverse complement strand
CTGGAAGCCCGACATTTGTCAGCCCAGGCTGTAGCGGAGCGGAGGCCTGGGACCATTCAAACATCATATAAAGCCCTGAAAGGGTGGCACATGCCGCGGTCAGTGTCACCCTTTCAGGGCTTTGATGTTTTTTTGTTCGTTTTCCCAGCCCTCCGCTTCGCTACAGACTGGGCTGACAAATGTCGGGCTTCCAGCCCTGCTGAGTTTACTCAGAAGTGCGAAGGCAAGCCTTCGCACTCCAAAATGTTCATATTCAACACCCTGTGTTTAAATCTTGATTTGTAAGGCCCCTTTGCCTAAAAAGAGAGTGGAATCTCATCCCCATCAAGGAGCTCCCCACTGTGTTGAAACAACTTTGGCCCTACTCTATGCTCTTAATCCTAGTTTTTGGCCTTGGCTCCTTTTTCGCCATCACACAACACAGACCTAAAGACCTAACCACCAATGAGATCGCTTTGAATGTAGAAGAAATATTTGCTCCGCAACTCAAAAAACACCCGGACATCGTCCTTGTAGATCCCGAAATGGCTCCTCCAGAAATTCGCGATGAGGTGATGAAGGGATATCGAATTCTCATTGATACACAAAAACAGGCCAAAGAATATGCCGGAGATCGTCTCAACTGCAGAAATTGCCATTTCCAAGCAGGGAACACATTGGGAGGAAAAAACGGGTCAATTTCTCTTGTTGGAGTCACCTACGTCTACCCCCGATACTCCCAAAGAGCTGGGCGAGATGTCAGTTTGGTGGAAAGAATCAACGCCTGCTTCGAGAGAAGCCTCAATGGCAAACCCCTTCCAGTCGATGGACCAAAAATGAAGGCAATCCTCGCCTACCTCAACTGGATATCTGCTCCGGTAAAGGATCGTAAAGAGTTTCCGTGGTTGGGTCTTCCGAAAATGACCCACGATTACAAACCCAATCCGGACAATGGAAAAAAACTGTACGCTCTTCATTGCGCCGCTTGTCATCTTGACAATGGACAAGGAACAAAATTGCCAATGGAAGAACAAGTTTTGGATATTCCTCCGTTATGGGGAGATGACTCCTTTAATGATGGCTCGGGAATGAGTCATATTGACAAAATGGCACCGTTCATTTGGCTGAACATGCCCTTTATGACCCCCGTTCTCAATGAAAAAGAATCAATGGATGTTGGGCAATACATCATCAATCAACCCCGACCCAAATTTGAGCGATGACACATTTTTCTGATGAGCTGGAAGGCGATGAAATTTATTTTCGAGATCGATGGCAATTTGAGCAGAAGTATGACTTCCTGCCCGATCCTTCTGTCAAAACAAATGACTATACGCAAGAGTTTTATTTTTATATTCCAAATGCTCTTCAAATCAACAGTGACACCTATACCACAAAACAATTTTATCGCGATCAAACGAATTTAATCCGTTACAAAACCCCTATGTTTACGCTCAAAGAACTTGCCGATCCCTCGTTTGCTCCTTCTCCCATTGCCAAAATTTATTCACACAAAGAAATCACAGAGGAAAATCAAGAACTCGTTCAAGAAGAGATAAAATTATTAGGGAATGTTTTTCGAAGTGCCATACGAAAAAAAGGCCAAGAACTTTCTCAGATTATTGGTCTTGAAAAGTACGACGAATTTGTCAACCAAGCGAATGAATTTTGTGATGACGTTCAAAATTTTTTAGAATTTTTTGAAAAAATAAAAACAGAAATGAATCACCTGTGGGGCTCCCCCTCCATCGAAGAACACTTTAGTTATTTAACCTTCTTCGTGAATCACAGCCTGGATCAATACATGATCCAGCTCTTGGAACGGGTCCGTACACATTCCACAAAAAAACTCAAATCCATAGACAAACGACTTTCAGAACTTTTATTGCGTACGCAGGCGGAAATACCTATCGAGCCCTCCCAAACTGAAGAACAGGGAGAAAAAGTTGTCTATACTAAAGGGTTGTTGGACAAGTTTTTCCTCAATGCCCTTTTACTCAAGATTGACCGGTTTTCTCCGCGACAACGGTATAAAAATGTGATCGGAGCAGTTGCCGCAGGAATTGCGATGCTATTTTTTACTGTTTTATGGGTCTGGCAGGGACAATTCTTTATCATGAACTCCGAGCCCTTTATTATCATCACTGTCCTCCTTTATATCTTAAAGGATCGCATTAAGGAATGGATCAAAAGCATGACTCACCACCGGCATTTGGGTTGGTTTTCGGATTATACGACCAAGATATGGTCACCGGATGATAAGCATGTATTAGGTGTATTGAAAGAGAAGTTTTCATTTATTGAGGAAGATGAGGTGCCACATGAAATCGACGCCATTCGAAATCTTGAGTTTCACAGTGTGGTTGAATCATTTAAGCGGCCTGAATGTATTTTGTATTACCAGAAGAAGATGCGCATTCACCGTAAGCCAACAGAATTAGAAACGCGCAGATTTATGCTGAACATCATTTTTCGATTCAACATTCGTCATTTTATGGATAAAGCCAGCAATCCCTATTCGCCCTATCGGATGTTGGAGGAAGAGACGCAAGATTTAAAGATGAGGGAATTACCGAAGGTGTATCATTTGAATATTATTGTGAAGACGACGATTGAAAAAGGGAATCAGCCGAAGAAGATTGAGATAACGAAGGTAAGGATAGTGGCGGACAAGAACGGGATCAAGCGCGTCGAATACCCTTAGAACTTTTTTTTTAACGCAAAGAAGCAAAGACACAAAGACGCATTGTGTCTTTGCTTCTTTGCGTTAAAATTATTAAAGCATGTTAATGACAAGAATTTTAGAATAAATCTATTTTTTTTAAAACATGAAAAGAGGAAGATTCAACATCTCCCTCTTTATAGAATTGGAAAATAAGGAATTATTGAGCTTTAGAGCGGTCTTGGACGACGTTCCAATTGATGTTCTTAAAAAACGCCTCAATATACTTCCCGCGATTCAAACCATACTCCGTAATGTATGCATGCTCCCACACATCCATCACCACTAACGGCTTCGCCCCTGCTAAATGACCTAGGTTATGATCGTTGATCCATACATTCGTCAACTTCCCAGTATGACGATCTTCATACAAAATAGCCCAACCAATGCCACGAATCAACCCCGTCGCTGCAAAGTCCTTTTTCCACTTATCAAACGATCCAAATTGCTTGACAATGGCTTTGTACAAATCGGAATCGGAGTCCAGCTTTCCGCTGCCCCCTAAATTCTCAAAATAATACTCGTGAAGACGCATGCCATCAAATTCCCAGCCATACATCCTCTTCAACCCCGCATAGTCCGGAGTCCGATCTTTTCCCGCTTTCACCAACTGCTCAATCTTCTCATTCAAGGTATTGGTATTCTTCACATACCCCTGATACAGTGTAAAATGCTGGGACAAAAGATCCTTACTAAACCCCTCCATCCCATATAAATTGGAAAAGTCTGCCGCCTTATATTCAGCGGCAAGAGAGGATATTGCTGTTAAGAGCAAAACAAGTAATTGACGCATATAATCTCCTTAAAGGTTGTTTAAAATCCTGACCCTAATCTGACAACAAGACCTTGATAGGAAACATTTCCCCGTGGTCCAAACTCGTAGTTACTAGACAACGTGCTAGCACCAAACAGAATCAATCGATTCAAATCGAACCACACTTGGTTTTCCCATCCAAGAAAGACAAATGCTGGATAACGACAACACAAGCAAGTGTCCCAACGGAATCCAAAGTTAAACTCAAAAACAGGAACCAAGACACAGACATTCTCTTTGAGATCGACATTGATCACAGGAAGAGAAGGCACTCCTCCAGTTAAGGTCTCTCGAATATCTATTCGTTGAAGACAGAGTTCCGACCAAACAGAACTCAATGAAACACCTCCAAGGATTCTCATACATGAGCATACTTGCCATGCAACATCAAATCCTCCACGCAAACCCACTCCTTCAAAGTCAGTACGGAAATTTAGAGTATCCCGAACTCCATTTTGCGTCACAAGGTTAGCTAAATCATAAATCACCCGATACTTCAATTTTTGCCATGTGGCTTTAATGCCTAAGTGAGGACGAAATTCAAAACAGCCACAAGCTTCAAATGTCTTTCCCAATCCCACATCCAAGACTTGAAGCCTGTTATCCCAATTTCCATCTGCTGCTGTAATATTTTCCATGTTTCCATTATTATAAATCAGACCATCCAAACCTGTAGGAGCTAAAAAGGTCACTACTGCAGACTCACCAAATCTCTCGTAATGGTAAGTATATTGAACCTGGAAATCCCAGCAGCACTTGCCAAGATTCATCAACATACCAACCCTGAATCCAGGATCCCAACTACAACCAACATCGTGGATAGCTCCATCATTGGTCACGGTACTCGACACGCTCCCACTATCTCCATCTTGTCTCGCAAACTCGGTGCCATCAATATTCGTTTGCCACAAAATAAAGTCTAAATAGAGCTCGCCATTCAAGCCGGCACACATACTCCTGTAACAGCTATTTTCAGGGCAACAACCTTCCCAAGCAGCGGACGCTGAACCCATAAACCCCGCTGTTGTCAAAAAGGCTATCGAAGCGGCCAATAACTGATTCGTTTTTCGCTTAAGCATTAAGATACTCCTTTTTCTGTTCACTATCTGAATAAAACATACACGAGGAAGCATCGCAAATCAACAAATTATTTGAAATAGAGAAATAGAAAAGGCGGGAAATGAAAAAATTTTCACGCCTTCTGAAAGAATCGATGATTAATAGGCTACGCCGGCTCTTAAGACTAAACCTTGAAAGGTTAAGTTACCTGAGCTGTGGGTAATATTATTGTTATTCGTTGAATTTCCGAATAAAATGAATCGATTCACCCCCCACCACACTTGGTTCTCATATCCAAGCATTGCGAAGATTCTATAACAGTCACAAGTTTCTGTTTCAAACTGGACACCAGCTTGAAGTTCAACCACTGGTATTAAGATACAAGAATGTTGTTTCAAATCAACATTTTTAACCCCAATACCTCCAACATCATCGACAACAATGAATCTCCAGTCAACTCTCTCAGTGTGCCAATCAGAATACAGGGTACTCACCGCAAAGCCACCTACAAAGCTGAAGGAAGAACTGAATTTCCATGCCGCATCAAATCCTCCGCGGAGACCGATTCCATCAAATTCCGAATGAAGGAGGATACGATCCATGTTTGTAGTAGTGGTACTCACAATACGTTCATAAGTCACATCAAACTTAAATTCCTGCCAAGTAGCTTTAAGACCAAAGTGTGGGCGAAAAGCATAGCAGCAATTCACTTCAAAAGTACGCCCGAACCCAAAATCCACGGCGTTGAAATCCGAATGCCAATCTCCTTTAGCAAAATTAACATCTGTAAGGCCGCCCAGGTTGAAAATTATAGGGGCCACTCCCGTAACTCCAAAATCAACATTCACAGAATGAGTCATTCTTTCAATGAGAAATGTGTATTGGGCAAAAGCATCCCATTCACAGCAATTGAGATCAAAAATAGCTCCTATTCTAAAGCCAGGTTCAAAATCACAGCCAACAGAAAAGACTTTACCCTCTTCTGAAGTCTCCTGTGAAACACTTCCACTGATACCACCTTGTCTCACAAACTCTGTGGCATCCGGACGTACTTGCCAGTAAATGAAATCAGCATACAAAGTGAAATTCGCTGTTTCACAACAACAAGGATCTTGACAACAGTCGTCATAATTTGCCAAAGCAACATTCATAAATCCTACAGTCGTAAAAAGCGTCAACGAAACTGTGAACCATTTCTTAAATGGCACGTTCAGCAGTCCTCCAATTTTTTCATTTAGCATTGCGATGTCTCCTTGTTCATTAGTTGAATTGTGTTAGCAAAATGTTTCGCTGGAATAAATTTACCACAGGAAGACTCAATGATCAATCTTTAATTATAATGAGGAATAAAAAAGGGCTTGGTTTTGCAACCAAGCCCTAATGATATCGATCAGTTGATCAGGAAATTAGAAGCCCATTCCTGCTCGAACTGTCAAACCTTGGTAAGTTAGGTTACCATGTGGTCCGAATTCAATGTTATTATTATTGGAAGAAGCACCAAATAAAATATAGCGGTTAAGATCCCACCATACTTGGTTTTCCCAACCAACGAAAACGAACATATCATAGCAATCACATACGCGTGAATCCCAACGGATTCCTAACAATAGCTCCAATACAGGAACCAAGACGCAGTGATCAACTTTAAGATCAACGTTCTGCACACCTGCGTCTGCAGTACCATTTGTGAGCACGAAACGTGTATCATTACGGTGTGAGCAGATGTCAGAGTAAACAGCACTCGCTGCAAATCCACCCACGATGCTGAAGCAAGGGCTGAATCTCCAAGCCGCATCAAATCCACCTCGAAGACCGATTCCATCGAAATCAGTTTTGAAGTGAAGCACATCGCGGTTTGTTATTATTGTGGTCACAACACGATCATAAGTCACCGTATACTTAAGTTCTTGCCATGTGGCTTTGAAACCTAAGTGTGGACGGAAGTCGAAGCAGCAGTTCACCTCAAATGTACGTCCTAAACCGAAGTCCAATGCGTTCAAATGAGAATCCCAGTCACCTCGAGCAGTCGTCACATCAGTTAAACCACCAAGGTTGTAAATGAATGGATCGATGTCTGCACCGGCAGCTGTTTGAGTATCACTAGCGACTTCTTTTCCAAACTTTTCACAAAGATAGGTATATTGCGCATAAAAATCCCAGTTGCAGCAACCAAGATCAATCATGGCACCCACCCTAAATCCAGGCTCAAACTCACACTCAGGTGTGAAGATACAGCCTCTTTCAGATACAACACTACTTGTGTTTGCACTAACTCCACCCTGACGAGCAAACTCTAATCCTTCCGGATGAACTTGCCAGTAAAGGAAATCAACATACAGGGTATAATCAGGCATTTCACAGCAATCAACTGGGCAGCATGGGTCAGGACAACATGCGTCCCAAGCTGCTGATGCTGAGCTAACCATCCCTGTCATCATCAACAAAGTGGCAGAAAAAGCTACCGCTTTGTTAACTCCATTTTTTAGACGAGACATTATAGTCACTCCTTTTTCTTGTTTGTTCTATTTTGCAAGCGCTAAAATAACAATAGCAATAGAATTACTATTTACACATGAATTTACACAAGAGGGTTAATCAATGCAATAAAAAAAACTCCATCCGGAAAAAAACTTTTTTTTTATTAGAACCTAAACCAAATTTTCCCGCCTATATACAAAGCTGCTGATATCTTAAGTTCCCTAGCATCAAGATCATCAGTATTCGAGACACGCAACTCTCCATTGCCCAAAGTTGTCCCGACATGAAAATTCGCGGCAGCATAAGGATCACACTCAAAGTTTAAACCGAGTTCGATTCCGGAACTAATATAGTCAAAATACCCACGTGACAAGACTTCGTTTTTATCTAACCGCCTTCGCGAGTTCAAAAGTTTTCCTCTTAGATCGAGCGACCAGTACTTGGCGATTCGATAAATCACCGCCATGTCGGTGGGAAATATGAGATTCATCTGTAGGTCCTCCCAAGGCGTAAGGTCCACACCGAAAATAGGATAGAGATATCCTCTTTTAAGTCCCAACCGGGATGTGGCCCCAAAATTTATCCCCACATCTCCACAAAACCGCGTGTTCCAGACGTAACGCCCCCAGCCTGTCAATGTGTAGAAGTTGTAGTCCCAAGCCCATTGATGAGTGTCTATGGAGATAGAGGCGCCGCCTTTCAATTCAAGACAGTTGAAACATTTTGTAAAACCATTGAGGCTAAAGTTCAAAGTGTCAAAGTTATCTTGGTTAAAGAAAGGGTTATCATCCCAAAAGATCGTAGTCTTCGTGTACCCGCCCCCGACATTATACCCTTGGTCTTTAGTGAGTAAGCGTGTGTAACTCAGGATAATGTTCCCTTCGCCAAATCCCATCTCCTGATTGGCGAAATCCGAATTTTTGAAATGAGAATCGAAAATGGATTCATAATCAATATCAAACTGACCAAATGATTTGACGGGCATTTCTTCAGCAGATTCATCGATCCATGGGATACTATCATCTGGTTCGAAAGAGGGAGTTCCCCCGAAGGTTCCATCTTGGGAATGTAACGAAGTGAGTGTGAGTGATATGCAGAAAAATAAGTGCTTAAGAAATTTCACATGAGCCTCGTGGTTTTTAGGAAAATCATACTGATGTGAAGTTGATTAGTCAATATCTATGATTTATTGGACACATCATTTGAATGACACAAAAACAGGATATACAGGATGGTAAACCAACAGGATAGACAGGATTTACCTCTTATATCCTGTCTATCCTGCCGTTTTACGATCCTGTACATCCTGTAAAATTCTTTGATTATTTACCGGATCAAAAGTATTGTGAGTTCATGATCTGGAACGATAGAAAATTCTTGTGGTTATTCTTTTCAAGTGTGTTTGTTGTGACACTTGAACTCCTCTCACTGATCGGGATCACTCTCCCTGATACTATTGCCCTTCCGTTCTATATCTTCTTAATTCTCGTAATCGGATACCACACTCTCTTCGAAGGGTTCAAGGCCCTTTTTACCCTGAACTTCAAAAGCATCAACCTCTTGATGCTCATTGCTGTATGCGGGGCACTCTATTTGGGAAAGTATGAAGAAGCTGCTGTGGTGATTGTCCTGTACACTTTGGCGGAAAAGCTGGAAGATTTAGGAATCCTGAAAAGCAAATCAGCGCTGAAAATCTTAGTCGATCAGATGCCTAAAGAATTAACAGTCAAAGGAGAAGAGAAGCCTGTTTCACTTTCTAGTATCAAGCTCGGAGATATTGTCGTGATTAAACCGGGAGGAATGATTCCGATTGATGGTGAAGTGGTTGAAGGTTTGTCCTCTGTTGATGAATCCACGATTACCGGCGAGCCCATTCCCCGCGATAAGTCTCCCGGCGACGCTATATATTCGGGAACGTTAAACAATCAAGGATACTTGGAAGTGAAAGTGACGGCACTTCCCCAAGATTCCACGCTCTCTAAAATCCAGCAACTGACATATGAGGCAACAAAGTCAAAAGCTAAGACTCAAAAGTTTATCGAATCGTTCGCCCGCGTGTATACTCCGACCATCATGCTCATGGCCATTGGGTTAACGGCTATCCCCGTTTTGTTTTTCGGCGAAAGCTTCGATCTCTGGTTTTTCGAATCACTCACTCTTCTGGTCATTGCATGTCCTTGTGCCCTCGTAATTTCGACTCCCATTTCCATCTACTCAGCTGTAGGAAAGGCTTCTTCTTTAGGAGTTCTCATAAAAGGGGGTCGCTACTTAGAGACAATTGGTCATGTTAAAGCCATGGCTTTTGACAAAACCCGAACTCTTACCTTAGGAAAACCCCATGTCACTGATGTGATTGCCTTTGGAAAGAGTTCTGAAGATGAAGTCTTAAGTTGTGCAGCAGGGATTGAAAAATATTCCGAGCACCCTCTCTCCGAAAGCATTGTCACAGCCGCCAAAGCACGCCACTTAGACCTTCATGAATCCACTGACTTTCAAAGTTTTATGGGAAAAGGAGTCCGTGGAACCTGTACAGTCTGTGAAAGTGGCCATCGCTGTGTGGGAAAATTGAAATTTATCTTAGAAGAGCACTCTGTCCCGGAAGAAATTATAGAAAAAATCGAAAGTTTACAGCGGGAGGGAAAGACGGTCATTGTGATCAGTAGTGAACATGAGATTACAGGATTGATTGCCCTTTCCGATACCATACGCGACGAAAGTCCCGAGCTGATTGAGAAACTTCATTCGATGGGAGTTAAATCTGCGATGTTGACCGGAGATCACGAAATTGTGGCAAAAACCGTTGGGGATGCTTTAGGGATTGACGAGGTTCATGCGGAATTATTGCCGGAGGATAAAGTCAACAGTGTCAAAGAGATGATTCAGCGGTATCGTGTTGTCGGGATGGTGGGGGACGGCGTCAATGATTCGCCGGCCCTAGCGGTTTCTAGTGTAGGGATCTCCATGAGCTCATTGGGAAGCGATGCGGCGATAGAATCAGCATCCATTGTCTTATTGAATGATCGACTGAACTTGATTCCTCAAATTGTGAAGCTTGGAAGGCGGACGAATCGGATTATCCGGTTCAATACCTTTTGGGCGGTGATGGTCAAGCTGGTCTTTGTGGGATTAGCGTTGACAGGGCACGGCAATTTGGCGTTAGCGATTTTTGCGGATGTTGGGGTGACGGTGTTGGTGATCTTAAACGGGCTGCGGCTGCTGAAGTAGTGGGTGCAGAGATGTCTTAATAATTTTTAACGCAAAGAAGCAAAGAAGCAAAGTCGCAAAGATTGGCTTTTTTGAATTCTGAATTATAAATTACAAATATTACAAATAATGAATAATGAAATATTAAACTTGAGCAAACTATTAAGTGCTACTTCCGGTGCAATCGCCATTGTTACACGCATACCTGTTACAATTGCGCAAGCTTTGATAACAAGTGATGGAGCTAAATCCCAATCATCTTCTACACTAAATATTTTATGGGCGAGCTTGTTCACAGCAGTGGAAACTAGGAAAGCTGGAATCGCAATGGCAGCATATTGTGCTCCAGATGTTGCTGCATTTAAAATATCTGTTCCAGTTAATGTAATCATAATAAAACTCCTTTAGGTTTATTAATCTTGGTATATTTTACTTATTTAACGGACATGCAAAACAATCTTTGCGGCTTTGTGTCTTTGCTTCTTTGCGTTAAAAATTCATCCACGGCTATCTGCGTAGATCTGTGTTCATCTGCGGCTATAAAGGCACTAAGCCGTGCATGCGCTCGAGCTCCCGCTTCCGCAGCTCATCATCCAACGTCTGCACCAAAGTCAGCGTCCGTCCATCTATCTCCTCTTTACTGATCTGTAAATGAAAATCGGCTTGTGAAGCCACCTGAGGAAAGTGTGTGATACACAAAACCTGATGCTTCGACCCAATCTCTTTTAATTTGGCGCCAACAGAAACGGCTGTCGTTCCCCCAATGTTCGCATCAATCTCATCAAACACAATGCATGGGATCTCTTCTTTTCCTGCAAGCAAAACTTGAAAGGATAACATGAGGCGCGCTAACTCACCACCACTCGCACACTCTGTCACTGAAACCCGCTTCTCACCTATGTTTGGGCTCATAAAGAACTCAATTTTCTCATCTCCAAATTGTGTCCGCGGAGAAGGTATTAATGTTACGTGGAATTGCGCTCGCGACATGTTTAAGGCTTTAAAGTGATGCATGATTTCGCTTTCTAAATGCTGCGCAGCTTTTTGCCGTTCGGCTGTCAGTTTTTTTGCGTGTGTGTCACACTCTTTTTTCTTTTTTAAAATTTCTTTTTCTAAAGCTTCAATGTGCAAATCACCGTTCTCAAGGTGGTCTAGGTGCTCTTTTTGTTCTTCGCAATAGGCCATCACATCGTCGAGCGTTTTCCCATATTTTCTTTTGAGTTTATGTAATTCAGAAAGTCGATCATTCACTTGAGAAAGACGTGAAGGGCAGTATTCATGCGATGTCATCGAACGTGTTAAAACGTGACTGATTTCTTGCAGCTCAATGATACTTTGTTGATACGTTTGATAATGTTCATTCAAAGACGGATCGATCTTTAAAAGTTCCTCAAACGTATGTTTCAGGCCGTTTAAGTGTGAAGTGATCGATGTGTCACCTGATAATGCTTGTGTGAGTTCATGACATTTTTCTTGAAATTCTTCAGCTTGAGTTAATATGGTATATTCCGCGAAGAGATGATCGTCCTCATTTGTCTTGCAATCGATGGATGTTATTTCTTCAATTTCTAAACGACAAATTTCGATTTCTTTTTGTTTTGTGGCTTCGTTTTGTTGCAGACTTTTCAGTTTTTTCTCAAGATTACAGAGTTCATGAAAACAGTTTGAAAACGGCTCCACAGCACTTTCTCCGTAACGATCGAGAAGTTCGCGATGTGTGTCTATGGATAATAGTTGTTGGTTCGCGTGCTGCCCTACAAACTTTACGAGGTATTCACCGATCTGTTTAAGAAGAGTAAGCGTGACAGGTTGATCATTGATAAAGGCTCGCGATTTTCCCGAATTGAAAATTTCACGGCGGATGATGAGTTCATCGCTGGATGTGATTCCATATTCATCGAGCATTTTGGAGACTGTTGGAGAGGTGTCAAAAATCCCTTCGACCTTCCCTTTTGTCACTCCTTTACGCAAAATGTTAGATTCCGCCCGTTTTCCCAGGATCAGGGCAAGAGCTGTCATCAAAGCTGATTTCCCCGAACCGGTTTCACCAGATAATACATTAAACCCAGCCTCAAAGGGGATTTGGAGACTTTCGATCAGGATCATGTCTTGAATTCTGAGGTACTTTAGCATATACCCATTAAAGTTCAAAAGTATAGGTCAAGGTGCATACGCTTGCTTCAATACAGGCATAAATTCACGGCGTGGGCGATTGGAAAGAAACCGTCTGTAATCTCCGGTATCAAAAGTCAAAACATTCCAATCCCCTTCAAGCCCTTTTCCCCTGACAATATCGTCAGGAGTATCAAAATGATATATAATCAGCTGATCAAAAGGCAAGGCCTTTCCCGACTTGTATTCTTCCGGCTCTCCAATTTCTTGCATTTGATTCAGCATGGACATCATGGATTTTTGTTGAGAAAAATTCAAAGTATAAGGAACACCCCGATGAACAACAACCATTCCTCTCACATCTTGAGGATCAATCAGAAGATCAGGGTCCTCAACAGTCACAACTTGCAATAAGTTTGTCGAAATAAACATCGCCGCAATGATAAAGATAGCGGCTACAATCATCAAGCTAACTAAACGCATATTGATACCTCATCCTGGGGGTCTTACTGCAAAATGGCATCTCGATTTTTAAAATGCAACTTACAAACTTGTGAAAGCTCCTCAGCCCCAAAACGACTGACAAACTCCCGTCCCACTTCAAGTGTCTGCTTGCCTCCGCCTTTCGGAAAAGTCATTCCATACTGCTTGCCTAAGGCCGCAATTCCTTCGACAAAAGTCTTGCGTGCAAGGATAGAACCGGCAGCCACCACAACATCTTCTTCAGCTCGATGTCTTTGAATCAATTCGATCCCAGGATGTTTTCCTTTCATGGCGCGGTCCATGACAAATTCTGCAGCAAACTGATCCACAATCACTTTTTCACATCCTGTCTCATCCACAAGGTTCATGATGGCAGCGGAATGAGCCCAGGCAAGGAGATTATTGAGGTTGGAAAACTTGGCATAAAGTTCGTTGTATTTCGAGGGATTGATTTTGACGATATGGTGAGGAAACTCTTTCTCAATCGACTTAGCCAATTCGATAATTTTTTTATCATTCATTCCTTTCGAATCACGCACTCCAATTTTCTTAAGTCGTTTGACCATATCTCCTTCTGCAAACACCGCCGCCACACAAAGGGGGCCAAAAAAATCTCCTTTTCCCGCTTCGTCACTGCCTATGCGAGGCGAATTGTCAAGTGGTGTTTCATGAGTGAATGAAAAATCTTTCAGAATATACGGTTCAATATAGAACTCCATAAACTCATGCAGATTCTTTCCTTGAACCACCAACTTTCCAGATTCATATAGGGTACAGGAAAGCCCTGGCTTTTTCGCACTGAAGATCGTGTAATTCGGCCTTGTGATGTCAAATCCTTGATCTAGAAGATCTTGCTGCATTTTATCAGCAAGATATATGTCAATTTTTGTAGAAAACGTCGTCGGTTTTTTTTCGGTCATGTAGTCTCCTAAAACTTCAGAGATGTCGAAGCTTCGAGATCGAGGGGATCACCCTTTTGAGTCATGCGATACTTTTCATATCCCAGCCCCGCGATCATCGCTGCATTATCCAAGCTTAATCCTTTTGATGGCCAATAATAGCGGATCTTGGGCTCATTTTCCACAAACATTTCTCGTAATCGCTGATTACAGGTCACTCCTCCCCCCAAAACCACTGAACTACAATGATAATCGTGCGCCGCTTTCACCGATTTTTTGACGATGTCTGTCAAGGCCGCTTGTTGAAATGATGCGGCAATGTGCGGTTTGTCTTCTTCTTGAATCAATAATTTCGAATCGTATTTCGATTGAGCTCCTTTTGCTGCATAGAGGACCGCAGTTTTCAAACCACTGAATGAAAAATCGTAATGGCGATTTTTAACCCGACCGGATTTGAAGGAATACCGAGAGGGATCACCCATTTTTGCCAGACGCTCGATTTCAGGGCCTCCTGGATAAGGCAATCCAAGTATTTTCGCCACCTTGTCAAAGGCTTCCCCCACAGCGTCGTCAATGGTCTGACCAATCACGTGATAATTCCCAACACCATTCATCAAGACAAGGGATGTGTGGCCTCCGGACAAGACAACTCCGAGAGAAGGAAAAGGCACTTCATGCTGATGAGACATCAGCGCGGCATAAAGATGCGCCTCAATGTGGTTGACTCCGATAAAAGGAATCCCAGTAGACCAAGACAAGGTCTTCGCAGCATTGATTCCAATCATCAAAGGTCCAATAAGCCCCGGCCCTTTGGCAACGGAAATGAGGTCAATATCGTTGATCGTCATGTTAGCTTCAGAGAGAGCTTGGTCGATAATGGGGAGAATGACATGGGCGTGCTGACGCGAGGCTAACTCGGGCACGACACCTCCAAATGCCTGATGCAGTTCGATTTGCGAAGAAATCACATTGGAAAGGATCTCTTTGCCTTCACGGACTACAGACGCAGCCGTTTCATCACATGTGGTTTCAATTCCTAAAACAATCATAGTGAAGATTATACACGTTTTTTGATCTTTTGGCCAGAAATTAGACGCTGATACACACAGATGTACGCAGATGATTTCCTTAATTTAAAATTTTAATTTGATATATACGGAGTATGGATCAGACATTCTTAGAGCATCTGCAAGTTCGGATACAAGAGATTGAATCCCAAGGACTTTATAAGCGTGAACGGGAGATTGCCTCACCTCAAGGGGCAAAGATCACTCTTTCTTCTGGAAAAGTGGTGATCAACCTCTGCTCCAATAACTATTTGGGACTCGATAACCATGTTGAAGTAATTGAGGCGGCTAAAGGAAGTTTAGAGAAATATGGTTTTGGGATGTCTTCTGTTCGTTTCATTTGCGGAACACAAACGATCCATCATGAATTGGAAAGAAAGTTATCAGATTTTCTGCAAACAGATGCCACCATTCTTTATGCTTCTTGTTTTGATGCCAACGGAGGTCTTTTTGAGACTTTGTTAGGAGAAGAAGATGCCGTGTTTAGCGATCGACTGAATCACGCCAGCATCATCGATGGCATCCGTTTATGTAAAGCAAAGCGTTACCGTTACTTGGATATGGATGACTTGGAGCGACAGTTGAAAGAGTCAGAGGGGGCTCGTTATAGAATCATTGCAACTGATGGTGTGTTCTCAATGGATGGTGTGGCTGCAAACTTGGCAAGGATTTGTGATCTAGCAGATCAGTATCGAGCTTTGGTGATGGTTGATGATTGCCATGCTGTGGGATTTATGGGAGCAGGGGGAAAAGGTTCGATTGAACATTGTGATGTTTTGGGACGTGTCGATATTGTGACGGGAACACTGGGAAAGGCACTTGGTGGTGCATCCGGAGGCTACACATCAGGGCGCAAAGAAATTATCGAGATGTTAAGACAAAGATCACGACCTTATCTGTTTTCCAACACATTGGCTCCGTCAATTGTGGGGGCTTCGCTGAAAGTCTTGGAGCTCATTCAGTCAGGTAACGAACTTAGATTAAAACTAGAAGAAAATAGTCGTTATTTTCGCGAGAAAATGACGGTGCTTGGATTTCAACTGATTCCGGGAAATCATCCGATCATTCCGGTGATGTTAGGAGATGCCAAGTTAGCACAAGATTTCTCCCAAAAGATTTTGGAGCATGGAGTTTTCGTTATTGGATTTTTTTATCCTGTCGTTCCAAAAGGGGAAGCCCGAATTCGGACGCAAATGTCTGCTGCCCACACGCGTGAAGATCTCGACAAAGCTATTTCTGCATTTGAGTTGGTGGGAAAAGAGTTGGGGGTGATCGCATGAAAGCTTTAGTGAAACGAGCTCCCGGCCCTGGAATCTTCTTGGAAGATGTTCCTGTTCCTCAAATCAAAAGTGACGAAGTTCTCATTCAACCGCTCAAAACATCGATCTGTGGTACTGATATCCACATCTACAAATGGGACGCCTGGGCGCAAAAAACTGTGCCGACTCCGCTTGTCATCGGCCATGAATTTATGGGAAAAGTTGTCGAAGTGGGATCGGATGTCAAGAACGTTTCCGTCGGAGAAAAAGTGAGTGGAGAGGGGCATATCACATGTGGAGTCTGTCCTAACTGCCTAGCGAACCGCAGTCATCTTTGTCCAAAAACACAAGTGATCGGCATACACACTCACGGCTGTTTTGCTGACTACTTTCCGTTAAAAGCGACCAATGTGTTTAAAATACCAGAAGGAGTTTCCGACGAAGTGGCCGCCATATTTGATCCATTGGGAAACGCCGTACATTCAGCATTGTCTTTTAATTTGGCCGATCGTGATGTGCTCATTACTGGAGCCGGCCCCATTGGAATCATGGCCGCAGGAATTGCCAAACACCTGGGTGCCCGGAATGTTATCATCACTGATGTAAACGAAGTGCGTTTAAAGTTGGCGAAGAAAATGGGAGCCACAGCGACTGTCAATGTACATAAGGAAAACCTTTCCAACGTCATGGAGACATTGGGCATTCAAGAAGGATTTGCCGTTGCTTTGGAGATGTCGGGAAGTCCACAAGCGTTGACACAGAGTTTGGAAACGTTGCAGCCCGGAGGAAAATTGGGATTGTTGGGGCTTCTTCCGCCTGGTATTTCCATTGATTGGAATCTTGTGATTTTCAAAATGTTGACCTTGAAAGGAATATATGGACGACAAGTATTTAAGACATGGGAGCAAATGGCGCAGATGTTGCAGGAGGGATTGGATGTAGAGCCTGTGGTGACACATCGGTATCCTATCGAGGATTTCCAGAAGGGGTTTGACGTCATGATGAAAGGTGAGAGTGGGAAGGTGATATTGGAGTGGGTGGATGAGGAAGCGGTGGGTTTAGAGTTTGAGGAGGAGGAGGAAGCCCAACCTGCTTAGGACATTTTAACCGCGAAGATCGCGAAGATCGCGAAGATGCGCGAAGATGTAGATCAATCAATGTTATTTAGTATAGGGTAGTTTTGACCTTACAAATCGTTTGATACCATCCTTCACTAGCTTTTCCCTAAAATTAATCAATAGACCTGCATTTATTCCAGTTGATTTCAAATAAGAAAGAAGTTGGGCTTCATGAACAGAATTGATCTTTTCAACTGCTTTTAATTCGATAATCACTCTATTGTCAACAATCATATCAAGTACCTGACCTTGCACCTTTTGTCCTTTATAAGTCACTGTTACAGGTGTTTGAAGTAAGTGCGGTATATTTCGTAACCTGAATTCAACTGACAAAGCATTTTCGTATACCTTTTCCAGAAATCCTGGACCCAAACCACGATGAACTTCAATAGCGGCACCAATAATCATACTCATCAATTTTTCTGTTCTGTCATCTAATTTATGTTTAAGATACAAAGTCAAATCCTCCATTTGCAAAAAAGCAGTTTCTGATTCTTAAGGATTTTACTTCAAGACAAATCTTCGAGCATCTTCGCGGTCTTCGCGATCTTCGCGGTTAAAACTCCTAAGTCGCTGCGCATTCAAAATCACGATCAAACTACTCAACACCATAGCACCAGCGGCATATATCGGCGACAACATCCCCGCCACCGCTAAACCAACCCCCACCACATTATACCCAAAGGCCCAAAACAAATTCTGCATGATGCGACGACGTGCTAAACAGCCAAGCTTCCTTAATTCTTGAAGAATTGTAAGATCATCCGTTGTGAGTAAGATGTCCGAGGCTTGAATCGACATGTCCGCTGCCGATGCCACTGAAATCCCTATGTTCGCTCCAGCTATCGCCGGAGCATCATTCAACCCATCCCCTATAAAACAAACCACCTCTCCTTGTTTGCGTTGGTTTTCGACAAATTCCCCTTTTTCCAATGGATGATATTCTGCACGGTAATCTGAAAATCGACACGCTCGTGCTACCGATGAGACTGTGGATCGGGCATCTCCGGAAATTAGGTAAGTTCGAGGAAGTGATTCTATTAATTTGGGTACTTCAGGACATATGTGATCCCCCAAAGCAATCGTCGACAAGAGTTGATCATCTTTTGCAAAATAAACATGAGTGATGATCTCGGCTGTCGGGGAGGCATCGGGAGCAGATATGAATTTTTTGGATCCCAGGAGGTAAGTGTTTTGATTGACGGTGGCTTTAAGTCCTTTCCCATGAAAATTCTGAAAAGTATTGAGGGGTATGGGAGTATCTTGAAGTGATTGGTCAATGGCTTGCGATATAGGATGTGCAGAACTTTGACACATGGATTTTAAAACGGAGCGATCTTGTGATGTGAGATGTTGCAGCCCGGAAAGAACTGTGAATTTCCCTTCAGTCACAGTTCCGGTTTTATCAAATATGTAACAGGACTCTTTTCCCAAGAGAGACAAACATCCCCGATTCCGCACAATGGCTCCCATCGAGGCTAACTTGTGAATCAACCGCGATTCAACAAGTGGGACAGCAATTCCCAATGAACAGGGACAAGCAATCAGGAGAACTGAGAGGGCTCGAACAAATCCTTCCTGAAAAGTGAAGAGTGTGATCAGCGCAATGAGAACAACACAGGGAACAAACCACTGAACAATACGATCAGCGGCACGTGTGTATTTGGCTTTGTGACCCAACTCTTGTTCAATCATAGCAATGAGATGCTGTAGTGTTGACCCTTCCAAGTTGACAGTGACTCGATAGGAAACAGAACCACTTTGAAGAATTGATCCCGCAATGACGGGGTCTCCCGATTTTTTGTTCACAGGAATGACCTCTCCCGTCATCAAAGACTCATCTGCTGCCCCCTCCCCTTTTACAACCGTCCCATCCAAAACGATTTTTTCTCCCGCATGCGTCACCAAAATATCGCCAATCGAAATTTCCTTCAATGGACGAAATGATGTGGATCCATCGGAATGATATTGTCGTCCTTTTCGTGGAAGAGCGCGAGTGAGATGAAGGAGAGAATCCTTTGCAGAAAATTTGGCTTTGGATTCGATGATCTTTCCTAATAATAAGAGGGTGATGACAACTGACATGGAATCAAAATAGATGTGATTATCACCTGTAAACAAGTTGTAGGTGGAGAGAATAAATGCCGAACCCACACTGATGGTGATCAGAGCCTCCATCCCAATGAAACCTAAGATGAACGCATGCCAAAATCTTCGATAAATCGGCCAAGCAGAATAAAAAAGCACCGGAAGCGAAGCCGAAAATGAAAACCAAGCAAAAAGAGTCGACAAGTTCGTAGGATCCGATTCAAAAAAAGTAGCATATACAGGAAACGAAAACATCATAATATTCAAAGAACAGAAAGTGGCGATGATGAATCGCAATAATAGTTGTGAATGTAAAGCTTTTCCTTTCCGATCGGACAATTCTGTAGGGCTATACCCCAAACTCTTGATGATTTCAAAAATCTTTTGCTTAGACAAAAACCGGGGACAATATTCAATCGAAGCGAGGTCGGTGGTGTAGTCCACAACGCAATTGCGCACCCCCTTTTCATGCATGAGGACCAGTTTTATGACCTCGGCACAAGAGGGACACCACATCTCCCCGATTTCAAGATGAAGCCTTTCGGTCTCATAACCATCGATCTCTTTTGAACGTTCTCGCAATTTTTCGAGGAGCTGAGGATTTGAGATCAGGCCCGATTTCACTGCCTGCTGAAAAACCGGCTGATCTTGATAATTTTGAAGATGCCCCTGGGACTCCAAGATCCGGTAAACCGCCTGGCAGCCATGGCAACAAAAAGGGAGCTCATCATCGATCAGCCCTCTCTGCGAAACCGGCAATTGGCACAAGGTACAAGCCAGTTCTTCAGTTGTTTTCATATTAGGATTCCTATTATAATAGTTGCAAAAGGGTTAAAAATGAAATTACCAATAGCCTATTACGGCAATCCTATTCTACGAAAGAAATGTAAAGATGTCGAAGAATTCGATGATGAAATTCGCGAATTTGTGAATAACATGATTGAGACCCTTGAAGACAAGAATGGAATAGGCCTCGCTGCTCCCCAAGTCAATCGGGAGTTACGAATTTTCATCACCAAAGTCCCCTACCCCTCAAAAGACGACCCAGATCAATGGGAAGATGGAACCATAAAAGTCTATATCAATCCCAAATTGTCGGAACCTAGCGCCGAAGCCTGGGAACGAGATGAAGGGTGTCTCTCCATTCCCAAAATCTATATTCCTGTTATTCGCCCTTACCGCGTTAAGGTAGAAGCGATGGATCTCAAAGGCAATGTGTTTACGGAGGAGCTTTCGGGATTGGAAGCACGATGTGTCATGCATGAAAACGATCATATCAACGGAGTCTTGATGATCGATCGCATTCAGGGGGAAAAACGCAAAGAAATCGAGAGTGAGCTCCGCAGCATCAAAAAAGAACTCGGCAGCCAATGAAAGCCGCAGATAAACACAGATTCCCGCAGATAATAACCTAGTACCCTATCAACTTTATTTTGCCAAGTGGGACTGCGTCAAAGCCCCGGGATTGAACGATCGTAAGTGGGTCCATATTGGATAATATTGATCCACTTACGATCGTTCAATCGCGGGAGCTTTCACGCTGCCCCACTTGGCAAAATAAAGTTGATAGGGTACTAACCCTATCATCGTGACCTATCATACTGATGGGTCACGATGATAGGGGATTTGACAAAAAATAGCCCCTAATCTAACCTATCATCTTGACAGGTTAAATTTTCTTATCTAAAATAAGAGTAACGGGCATAGATGAGCAACATATTACCTTTTCCTAAACCCAATACGCTTAAAGAATCATTAGAAGAGTTGGTCCAACGCACTCATTTGCTCGCCCAGGACTCATCAAATGTGTTTTGGGATAATCCTCATGTTCAGCTTCGAATGAAGCAAAGAAAGGTAAGCACACGTCAACTTTTTGACGTATTGCGAAACGGTAAAGGTATTGATGGGCCAACATTAGATAAATACGGTGATTGGCGGATTAAATTAATACGGTATACCGCAGGTCGTGAGGTACAAGTTGTGGTGGTCGTCAATAAAGACGACTTAGAAATTGTAACAGTTATATGAGTAAGGATTTATGATGAAACGTTCATACCATTACACAGAATGTGGATTATCAAACATCTATCTTCAAAATGGATTTCGTTATAAAGAAACTCCCCGTGGAAAGGCTGTCTCAATCAATAATATTGATGGGTTACATACTGCGATTGGCCTTGCTCTTGTGACAACAAAAAGAAAACTATCAGGAGAAGAAATTCGTTTCTTAAGGCATGAGATGCTGATATCTCAAAGTACTTTAGCTAGTCTTCTGGGATCCACTGAACAAACAGTTCATAGATGGGAAAGAGGGAAGACAAACATACCAAAACCCTCCGAAATCTTACTGAGACTGCTTTATCGCGAACATGTGAGTGATCAAAATGGTAAAATTGTAAAAACGTTAAGAAAAATTGCAAATTTAGAAGAAAAAATAAATGACGAATCAATTCACTTTAAAGATATTGACGGTGAATGGCAAACAGCCGTCTGACTTCTAGTGGCGTCTATCGGAATATATGCACATCCTGTCCATCCTGACTATCCTTTTATCCTGTTTATTTGCGCATGATAACAGGATAAAAGGATAGTCAGGATGGACAGGATGTTTTTTAAATGGTTTATGAAAAAAGATTCTGATTACTCGAAGTACTCAGTATCGTAAGGCGTAGATCCACTGCCATTGCGTCCCAAAACTTCGGTCCAAAGTGACAGCATCACACATCCAATAAGAAAAATCACAGCCAACCAACCAGTAAAACGCTTCAACACATCCGCTGTCGATGTTCCAAAAAGTGAATCGCCCGAGTCCCCCCCAAAGGAAGCTCCCAAACCACCACCTTTCCCTTCTTGCACCATAATGACACCTGCCAGCATCACACAGACCAAGACAAAAAGAAAAATTGAAAAGAAAAATAGAATCATCATCAAAATACCTATTATTTAAATGTTTAACTTGCTTGTGGATACATTTTCCAACACCTCTGCAAACGTCTCTGTCGAAAGCGACGCTCCCCCAATCAACAACCCATCGATATCCGGTTGATCCATCAAAATCTTCGCATTGCCAGGCTTTACCGAACCTCCGTATTGCAACACAGTCTTGTCAGCCACCTTCTTGCCTAATAAATCCTCCAGTACCTTGCGCACAAAACTATGCTCCTCCTGGACATCTTCAGGTGTGGCATTCTCTCCTGTTCCAATAGCCCAAACAGGTTCATAAGCCACAATCAAACTATCGATATTCTCCGGAGTCACCCCATCCAAACACTCGGTCAATTGTTGCCGGACCACTTCATCAGTTTGACCCGCATTGCGCTCATCTAATGTCTCCCCCACACAAAGAATCGGAACCAAAGAACTTTCCAGAGCAGTCTTCACTTTGCGATTGATAAACTCATTGGTCTCCCCAAAAAGCTGTCGCCTTTCCGAGTGGCCCAAAATCACAAATTTAGCCCCAGCATCGGTCAGCATCTTCGACGCAATCTCACCAGTAAAGGCTCCCTCACTAGCATCGTTCATATTCTGAGCCCCTACGGTAATCTTAGACCCCTCTGCCTTTTGAGCCACCGAAAATAAGGCTGTATAGGGCACGGCTAAATAAACCTCGATGGGGATATCATTAATCGCTGGTGCGAGACGTTCAACAAAATTCTCCGCCTCAGGAATCGTCTTATACATTTTCCAGTTACCAGCAATGATCACATCTCGTTTTGCCATAGAGAATCTCCTTAGATATAAGTAATACAAGAATATCGTGATTGACAATCAAATTCAAGAGAAAAATTGCCAATTATCAAGATGTTAATTAGATCGGATTTTATGGAACCAGCAGCAGGATACACTCTTCCTTCCCCCAATTTTGGGCCTCCGCCACGAGAACGAAGCTTTTGATCAATTGGCAGTGGAGCAAGCCCCTTATTTGCAGGGGCTTCTTGATGTTAAAAATTACTTTAATTCCGTAAACTTACAGAAGTTCCCGCTGAACCATATCTTTTTGATTATCAATTACATGAAAATAGGTTTCTCGTAGACTTTTGCATATAAATCACCACAGAGGTCGCAGAGAACTCAGAGAGAATCTCATTATT
>SDBV01003429.1_pt1 | contig 23374 bp, 30 predicted proteins | sample 2277081 | NCBI WGS metagenome assembly SDBV01 (sample SAMN10402039, study PRJNA504765) | marine sediment metagenome | isolation source: marine sediment core GS10_PC15, 223 cmbsf | place: Arctic Ocean: Southern Knipovich Ridge | collected 2010 | reverse complement strand
ATATATATTATGTAGTGTTAGGCACGAATATGTTAGTAAAAGGGAGATATTATCACTATAAACCGTATATGCGAAGCCGTAGACCGGGTCTTTGTTGCTTAGTTAGTATGGTTCAACCCCGAAATAGTAAATACCATAAAAAGGCGTAGGCATAGTGTAAGGAAATGATTATACCTAAAAAAGAGATAGTAGAACTTTGTATATTTAGATGTCCTATGTGTGGTGGTCTTTATAGAAGAAACCCTAAAATGGAAAACGTATCGTGCTGTGTCCTTCATCCGCCGGGTTCATGTTGCCACTACAGCGACATCCCCGTCAGTGAAGAGTCGTTGGGGGAAATCAGTGCGGCACTGGATTAATGGCCTTCTAGGCACAAATGGGCAACTTCTCTCACCGTAGGAAATAAAAATAGTAAATAGTATAAAATAGCATAGGCGTAGTGTAAAGGAGGGAGAAGAGTGGGCACTTTAATATTTTACTTTAATAAGGAAACGGGGATTAGTTATATTAACCGTCTTACCTGGGATGGTTGGACTGGCTTTGTCCAGGTTAACATAAAATAAATGGGGATTATATACTTGAAGCGGAGTGGGGCAGTAATTCTACCTGGCTGACGGCCACAAGCTTGTGCACAACTTGCTACCCGCCTGATAAACACTTACCCCACTCCGTATTATACTACTAAAATAGGAGATGTCAATATATATGTTAAGTGGTAGAATAGGGGTATGTATAAAATCGAAATTGGGGCAGGCTTCGTTGTGAGCGCATTAGGTGGTTCCGGGATACTCCAGAGCCTACCTGCCAGTGTGGCCTTGCTAGGTATAGGTATTTTACTAATGTCGCATGGCTGTTATGAGATATTTTTTAAGCCCCGTATGTTCTTGCGAAAAAGACTTGTGAAATGGCTCTTGAACCGTAATTGGAAGGTTAGGCTAGAAAAACATGCTGATTTCTATTTTATTATCTGGGCAGAAGACGATTCTGGGCGTGAGGTTATGATTGGCAGAACTAGGAACGACAAGGGAATTTTAGCATTTACAGCACTTATACATCAGGACAACAAATTGTTATCTCCGTTGGACAGACTAGAAGCTAATCTAAGACGTCAGTTAATAGAGGATATAAAGGCATTTTTAGCAGGGAAAGATATGGCCTATAAGGGGCCATTTTGGCCTATGAATAAATTGGCGGTGAAACATGCCCTACCGCTAGATAGTCAACTTACTGAACATGTGATTGACCTAAAGGCCAAAGAGGTTGTTAATGCAGTAATAGGCGTGCACAGCCTAATTAGAAAGTCGATTATCCCGTTAACTTCTGATAATGACTAAGCAGGAAAAGATAAAGAAAAGCTTACTTCTAAAGATTGAATCAATAAGGGCTTGGCGCACACGTTCCGACGACCCTTTGTCTGCCGAGGATGACGTAGATGACATATTAAGGAACCTCCACTCTCAAGGTGTAGTGATAAAGAGGAGTAAGGGGTGCAAAGGTTGCCCCTTGGTAGCAGTAGAACCATTGATAGAGGAGTAAATGAAGTTATTTCATAAGGTATTACCTGAAAGAGTTACTAAGGAAGTATGTCAAAATATAACTACTTATGGGCTACTCCCTCAGTTACCAAGTGAATATAGGACATCTCTCCCAACTCATTTACAGGAAGTTCCTATTGTGTGGTTGTCTGAGAAGATGAACACAATAGACGGAGTGATTTTTTCCGTAGATATTGACAAACTGAATAAAGAGAAACTACACAAACTGGACTGGGACGAAGTTAGCTGGTGGGTATATGAGGGAGTAATTCCACCAGATACAATAGCAGTAGAACCATTGATAGAGGAGGGAGTATGAGTTGTCCGTATTTGAATCGGTGTAGTGATGAAAATATTAAGTGTGGCAGGTGTATGCTCAGTGAGAAGAGGAGTTATTACGTAGAGTATCATGAGTACCCGGAGGAGAAGGTGATTGTGCCATCATTCGATGATATAGGGGATGACTTGCGCTCCCCGAACCCCAGTGATATTTTTGAATTTGATGCAACATCTACATCAGAGCGCGTGCCGGCTACACTGACAGGCCAATGTTATATCTTATAATCGCTGGTGTATTGATAGGACTATTTATATATAGCGGTAAGGAGGTAGAATGTTAGAGACAGTTGCTTGTTGAAGCGCGGAGGCTGGCATAGCTCAACTAGGTAGAGCAGGGGTTTTGTAAACCTCAGGTTGGGAGTTCGATTCTTTCTGCTAGCTCCAGTAAACCGAATAGCCATAGGAGAGACATGGATAGGTTCCAGGTATTTCTATTAGTTATATCTATTATAGGATTGGTATCGTTGGGTTATATTATATTTATGTTAGCTGGTGGCATTTAATCAGTGTGGTTCCTAGGACCGGGAGATGCCTTAATAGATGAGAAGGTGCCAGCAAGCGGAGTGGCGGAAGATAAGACGCTTAATCGGTAGGCAATCTATGTAGAGCTACTACAGAATGAGGCGGGTAGGTGACGCAACTACCATAAGACCGACAAGCGATGCCCTAGGGCTTAACCCTGTCGTTTGGGGGCCTGAGAAATCAGCGAGCCAGTAGCATGTGCTTCCTTGGGTGAAATGATTGCCGTCTATGGGTGGAAGTCCTGTAGCTCCGTAGGAGAAGAATGAAGATACCGGAATCAATACCTTGTGCCAGTCATGTATATACAACCAGGTTTGTTAAGAACCTTATAAGAGATGTAGGCAACAGGGGTCAGATTACGTGGCATACGCAGTTAATAGAGTTTGAGGACACATTGGAGGGGAGCATTCTGAATGTATCCGTCTGGCATGAGATCACTCACCAGATTGACAGACACTATAATAATGACTCACTTGATGAGGATACCGTAAACCGGATGGCTGAAGGGTTCGCCCAGGTATTCGGTGATATGGGGATAACCTTTGAGAGATAAGATAACGGTGAGATGAACATTAAAGATGATAAGGGAAACTTCATAGCCGGTGCTCCTAACGATGTCAAGAAGAGAGAATTAAAGTTAACCAAGGAGCAGAAGGTTGATTATGTAAACACTTGGTTCTTACAGCCCAAGGAGAATCGCTCTCCCAAGACGGTGAGGGCGTTAGCGGTGATGTTGGAAGTAACTACGCCTACTGTATATTCATGGGTAACTATAAAGGTTAAAGAGGGGGAGCATGATGCAGTGGAGTACCTTGAGCATTTGAGGGTACTGGCGATGAAGTCAAATCCCAACCCTCGTTTTTCCGAGTTATACGCTAAGATGGCGGGGTTTATGGAGAGAGAGATTAGTGACGAGTACACTATTACAGCAGACGACCACTTTAGAATCCGAAGAGAATCCCAAGAGAGATTACGAGAGGTTCTTGGAGGAGCAGACGGAGATAGAGGCGTGTTCGATGGGGTGGAGGGGGTGCCTGTACTTTCTGCAGAAGTATGCGTGGATAATCAATCGGAACACGGGACAGAAGACAAAGTGGATGCCGTGGGAATATCATAAAGATGTTATAGAGGCGTTAAGTTTATTTCCTGACTTAATTCTTTTCAAAGCCCGTCAGTTAGGGTGGACGTGGTTATTAAGTGGTTGGGGTGATTGGAAGATTACGGTTAATTCTGCAGTCAAGGGTTTGTACTTATCTCAGGGTGAGAAGGAAGCCTGGGCTATGATAGCCAAGACCCGTTATATACACACCAACCTACCCGACTTTTTAAGACTTAAAGAGAAACATGCGGAGAACAGGTCGTTAATTGATTTTCATACAACGGACAGTGTATTGGAAGCCTTGCCGTCAACCGAGAAGGCGGGACGGTCAACCGATGCAACCTTTGTGGTACGGGACGAATTAACAACTCATCCCGAAGGTCGTGCTAATTTCATTTCTATTGGCCCCACGATTGACGGTGGCGGCCAGAACATAGACTTATCGACTATAGATAAGTTAAGCATAGACAATCATTTCACTGAGAGGGTTAATCGTGCTTTAAGGGGTGCTATACGAAAGGACTTACCTTCGGGTCTGTCGTTCTTTTACGGTGGGGAAAGTAAGGCTTGTCTTTTGTTCGGTGGGTGGAAGTTAAGACCTGTCCGTCAGGAAGGTCTGTCACTTGAAGAATGGTTTGAGCTTCGTATAAAGTCCAAGTACACGGCCTTAGAAATAGAGCAGGAATACCCCGAGACCATAGAGGAAGCCCTTAAAGCTCCTAAGACACGGCTAGTTTTCGATTCTACGGCGTTAGGGGACTGTTATGTATATAAGAAGGAGATTGAAACTCCAGAGATAGACCTTCATGGGGGAATGGTAAAGATATGGGTTCTACCTGTTGTTGGAGAAAGATACGTTGTTTATTCCGACCCCTCTGATGGTAAAGATGACCCCCATGCGTGTGGAGTATTACACACCCGGACAGGGCAGATAGTAGCGACCTCTCATGGTAAGATAACTGCTGATGTCTGTGCCCGGATACACGACTCATTGGTAAGATTGTATAATAACGCCTATAACTCCTACGAAATCAATGCTACCGCTGGGGGGAAGTTCGCAGAGTCTATTGAGACACTGGACACACCCAACAGGCAGGGATTTCGCAAGGGTAAGCCAGTTGTCAAGGACAAGGGATGGTGGACTGGGGGGCCCGTTAAGAAGGACATGATATGGGGGTTAGAGGAAGCGATACGGAGTCGGTTACTTATATTTTATGACAAAGAGATGTTTGCCGAGCTCGGAGAATTGATAGTTCCCGAGGGAGAAGACCCACAGGTTAGAAGTGGTGTGCATGATGATTACATAATGATGCTCGGTGGCCTGTGGCAGATAAAGAAATATTGTCCTCTTGGCATAAGGAAGGTTATTAGCTTTCCCGCCAAACAGGAGTGGTAGATGGATGACAACAAAATAAAGGAAATCAAAGACCTCAAGGGGTATTTGGTTAATACTTATTATGCAAAGCTGAGGGCGGAGCAAAGGATAGACGAGCAATATTACAATGACAAGTTCGCTGTCCCCCAGATAAAACATCCCGTTCCTATTTCCCGTACCGGTAGAGGGGCGAGAATGGTGGATTCTCCCTCTGAGCATATTATAACCTCCAACCCACAGGCGTTTCGTGTTCCGATAATCAAAGGGGGAGTCGCAACCAAGGGTGATGAAAACGAACGCCTGAGTGTAATGTTTAACCAGATGTGGATACCTCACCTGAAAAAGCAAAACCCCAACCCGTTCAAGCAGTCGGTTAAAGATAATATGCTCTATGGAGAGAGTTGGGTTCATATTTTACATAACGAATCGTGGGTAACAGGGAAGATGGAGAAGAAGGGGCTCCCAATAGTATTATTAAGTTACAACCCCCAGGTGATTTTTGCCGACCCCAACGAGGATGAGAATGGGATTCCCGAGAGATTGGTGTTGTGGTATTACCGGGTTCCCTGGATAATTAAAAAACGATACCCTAGCTGGTCTAACCCGAAGAAACGGAAAGATGGGGACGGTGATGTTGAGTGGTTTGGTTACTGGGATAAGGATGACCAGTATTTTGAAGCTGATGGTGAAGTGGTATTTCAAAATAAAAATCCCTATGGCTTTGTACCGTGGGTACACTCGTTGAGTGGGTTCGGGAAAACTTCCTCGGAGGGTGAGCCTGCTGAGATGATTGTCGGAAGGTTAAGGAAGGTCAGGGATACTCTTGTCAGGGAATGTGCCATTACCTCCAGTATTGATGCACAGATTTACTTAATGGGACAACCCCAGCATGACTTTGAGACCGACCCGGGCGTTGAGGTCACTCCCGAGCAAATAGAAAGTTATACAGTGGGATTAGGTGTGGTGAATGTTCTCCCCCCGGGAGTCAAGCGGGTGAAGGCAGACACCCCGCAACCTACAGCGGAAATGTTCCAGCACTTATATAATACCCGGTCAGAATTAGAAAGGGAAGACCCTTCTGTTATGTCAGGTAGTCCAGTAGGAACAAGTGGAAGGCAGCAAGAAGGTGCAGCGGCTTCTGCTATGAGAAGGTATGACACAATAGTTGAGAATGTAGAAAACCAGTTCGCTACTATTTTTAGTATGGGATTGAGGATAATGGATAAAATCCCCGCATTCCCATTACCTAATGGTGTGAACAAAAACGATATAGATAAAAATTATGAAGTCTCTGTCAAACTGAAGGCGGCAGACCCACTGGATGACGACCGCAAGGCTACACTGGGAAGCAGGTTAGTGAGTCAGGGTGAGATAGATATTAAGACTAATCTAGTACAATATAAAGGATACACTGAAGATGAGGCGGAGAGGATTATCACTCAGATTTTAATTGATAAGGTTACTCTCCAGAGTCCTGAGATAGCTGAACTACTCGGAATGAGAGCCGCTGAAAAGTCTGGTATGTCTGAGGATTTGATGGCTTTAAGAATCAAACGGCAGATGATGGAGCAACAGCAGAGTGGTTTGTCGGAAGCACCTTCGGCTACAGAGCAGCAAAGGCGTAGCGGGCAAATAGAGAGTCCACTATCGAGAGAGACGATTGACAGGGCTTTAACACAGAGGGGTGCAAGAAACCCCCCTGAGAGGTAGACATGAAGGAAAACTGGGGCGATAAAGTAGTTAAAGGTGTTGAGGAAAGATTGAATAAGGTTACTGATATTCTAGGAGAGCAGTTAAAGGATACCAGACCCTTTGATAAAGACCCAGTGGATATTAACGATACCTATTTTCACTACCGCAATCTAACTCCAATGGACATGCAGTATTTAATAGGGAAACACGGTGAGGATAGGATGGAGGAGTTCTTGTTTGAGATGAGCAAGTTTGAGAAAGATAAAAGGCGTAGCCTAAATGGAGGGCAATAATGCCTGATTTAAACCGGAAGAGACAGCTGGACTCAGGGGGGATACCCGATTGGCTACAGGAGATACTTGATTATCTGGAGGAACAGTCGCAGGTGGCACTGGGGCAACTAGGCAGAACTGCCCCTTGGCAAACACCCTTTGGGCTGAATCAACCTCCGTGGGGTATAGGGCAACAGGGACAACCACCCCCCTCCCAAAATCTAGGTATATTCCCAGAAGGTTATGGGTCTGCTCCTACTCCTGATGAAGGGCAGATGCAACTCGTAACCCCCAATGTCGGGCAATTACCCGATGGGACATACATAGATATGAGCACTATGAGTCCTCTTTCCCCTGAATTGGCAAACAGGTTGATTAGTGAGTATTGGAGTTCGGTTGGTCCCGAGGAGGGTATGTCAGAGCTTCAGAGGGCACAGTTGGACCTTCAGCGACAGCAATTTGGATTTCAAAAGGAACAGTCGACTGCCCAGTTAGCTCTACAAGAAAAACAATACGCAGCAAGTCAACTGGCTTCACCCAGGAGTTGGATAGAAAGATGGTATTATCAGAATCCCCGTGGCAGCCAGCGAAATGTAGGGCGAGCTTCTAGTAAGGAAGAAGCCGCTAAGAAAGGGTTGTCTGCCTTCTACCCCACCGACCTACAGGACTACGGTGCAAGATATATTAGTCGGCAGGGTACAATTGCTCAGACAACTACCCAAGAGGCATCGGATAAAGCGTTGGCTGGTATGCAGGCTAAGATGGCGGTTAGGGGTCGGATGCTGGGTAGGGAACTTACCCCAGAGGAAGAACGTGGGGTAGCAAGGGAATGGTTCGAGGGACAGATGCCACCTAGAAAGGTTAGAGGTGGTGAGAAGAAACCATCCACACCACCAGTTCCTGGATGGTTGCCGCAGTTTGCTCCTGGGCTTGAGGGGAAGGAAAGGCTTGAGAGAACGGATGTTCAAACTCCCAGTTTACAGCAATGGACTCAAACCCCGTGGTCGCAACGACAGGGATTAGCAGGGTTTGTGGACTGGGTGGGTAAAGAGGGTTATCAGGATATGTTAAATAGAATGGCTGTCATGGCACCAAGAGGCCCCGCAAGGGCTAGGGGATTTGGTGCTGCGAGGCAGAGGTAATAAATGCCGGTAGATTGGTTGCCTAAAAGGCAGACAATATCAGAAGAGATAGTTCAGGAAGAGTGGGAGACACAGAAAGTGAAGGGTGCTCCCGTATGGGTTCCTCCACCTCCAATGCAACCCATTCAACCCATAGCAGAAGAGGTGGCGCAACCTCCTGCACAACCCCCTATTCAACCACCCGCGCCCATCGTGCAACCATTGGCACAACCAGTAATTCCTGAAGTGGAAGCTATCCAAGAACCCGAAGCACCTTTACCGTTCTGGCAAAGGGCATTACAGGTATTTACTGCTCCCTTTGAGTGGATAGATGAAAATCTTATAAGACCAGGATTGGGTACAGTAGGAACTGCTGCTGGACTTGTTCCTGAAGTAAAAAGGAAACCTGGTGAGGATTTCTTTGAATGGAAGAAGCGGTCTTGGGCTGAACTAAAAACCCCGGGGATTGACATAAACATTCCCTGGAGCGAAGAACCCCTCAGACTTGACATAAAAGGTGTTCTGGAATTAGCTCCGTGGTTACTTATTCCTGGTGCTGGATGGGTAGGTGGTGGTGTACGTGCTGGCGTTGGAGTGGCTGGTGCACTGGGAAAGCTAGGCAAGATTGGTCGCCTAGCGGGAAGAGCTGTTGAATACTCACCATGGGGGTTAGTAGAGAAGACGGCTGGTGCCGCACTCAAGGCTGGGCTTAAAGGCGTGGGGAAACTTGGTGGAAAGGTAAGTGCCAAACTGGAAGAAAGGGCCTTTGGGAAGTTACCTGAACCCACACCATTATCTCCTATTGTTAAAGAGTTCGGTGAATTTATTGATAATGTCGTTGTACCCCAGCGTAAAGCCTTTGAGAAGGCATTACCGGTAGAATTGCGTGCGAAGCAAGCTGGAAGGTTGGAATCCATAGCAAAGCAGTACAGGGAGGGTAAAATATCCGCATCTCAAAGACAGGCATTAGAAGAGAAGGCACTTGAGGCTGGCAGTCTAAAGGCGAAGTTTGCAGTTACCCCAGAGTTTGCAGTTACCCCAGAGGTTACACTACCGTCTAGTGTGAAATCCAATTTACAGAAGGCAGCGCAAATAAGAAGAGAAGTAGACTTTATTGATAATGCTACTCTTAATGAAGTTAGAAAAACCTATAGTGTTGGTACAAAAGAAGTAGCCTACAATAGGGTCTTAGCTCCTTCCTCTGGAGCCTCTCGTTTGAAGCCAGGTGAAACATGGCGTGGTAGGTCTCTGAAATTGGCAAAAATAATGGAGGATGCGGCTGAAAGATTAAGGGGGGAGGCAATCTCCAAAGCACCTGTTGCTCCCCTCAAATTTGATAAAACAAAGATGGATGAATTACTAGAGCCTATTTATAAGGCGGCGGAAACTAATTTTGAAGCCAAAGATGCTGCACAGGCATTAAGGAATTTACTACTGGACGGGGTATTACCCGAACCCCGCCACTTTGTTCAGTTTGCCAGGGCGTATGGTGCTGAATTTTCCAAATCAATAAAAACACTGGCATCTATATCATCAAAGGATGGGGGGAAGTTACTGGACTTGCTTAATGCCCCTCGTGCTATTCTGGCATCGGGAGACCTTTCGGCAACATTTAGACAGGGTTTAATACTAATGTTAACACACCCAACGAAAGCCCCCCGTGCTTTCTGGAGGCAGTTAAAATACTTCTCCTCCGAGAAACTGGCAAACGAAATGGATGACGCTTTACGGAGTCACCCTCTTTATGATGCCGCAACCAAGGAATGGGGTGTTGAGTTTACGACATTCCAAAAAGGGGCAAGGATGTTGCAGAAGGAAGAAATCTTCTACTCCAACCTTGCTGAACAGTTACCTTTTATAAGAAGGTCGGAGAGGGCGTTTACTGGTTTTCTTAATGAAATGAGGATGGGTGCAGTTGAAGGTGCTTATCACGCTATGACTGCCCAAGGTGCGACCAAGGAACAGTTAAAGTTGATGGGCAAATTTATTAACCTTGCATCGGGAAGAGGGAAGCTACCTGCGAATCTCGACCAATACGCACCTGTTTTCAACACCTTGCTTTTCTCGGCTAAGTACCAGATGTCAACACTCCAACTTCCCAGACAGATTGGTAGGATGCTTTTATCTAAGAATCCGTACATGAGAAGGGAAGCGGCTACAGCACTGGTAGCATTTATTGGTGGAGGGTCTGCGATATTAGGGCTATTAAAGGCTACGGGAAATAAGGTGGAGTTAGACCCACGTTCTGGTGACTTTGGTAAGGTGATTATAGGGAAAACCAGACTTGATATTTGGAGGGGATATATTCAATATGCCCGCTTTATGGCTCAGATGGCTACCGGTGAAAGGAAGTCTGCTTACGGAAATATGAGTAAAGTAGCCAGGGCTGATATTGCATTTCGGTTCTTGCAGTCAAAGAGTTCTCCTGCATTCGGGTTGATGGTTGATTTACTGAAAGGTGAGAACTATATGGGTGAGCCGTTATTCAATGAGACAACGGGGTTTATCAAAACTGCACGTAACCGCCTTCTCCCGCTTGCCGTGCAGGATGTGATGGATGCAATGGAACAATACGGTGTAAATGGTTTATGGACAGCAGCCCCAGCTTTTCTGGGTGTGGGTGTACTGACCTATGTTAACGACCTTGTACTTGTTAAACAGAAGATAGCAAGAGAGATGGGATTTGATACGTGGGATGAAATAGACCCTAAGACACAGAGGCAAATTGAAAACACGAATGTAGAGTTACAGGTAGCTTATATAGACTTTGACAGGCAGGTAATGGGAACAGCGTGGGGGGATTGGCGTAATGCAGGGAAAGCTATTGATTCCGTCTTTACTGAGAACGTAGAACTCGCCAGTGCTCAATTCAGGGCTACGGGTGATGGTGTTAAGTATCGAAAGAAGATAGCGGATGCCTTCACTGCCAGACGTGGTGGGTATGACGCTCGTGATAAGGAAGCCCGCTTTGAGGAAATAGTTAGACGGAACGATATAGAGGACACCGCTGAATCCTTGTTGTCTCTTGGTCCAGAACAACTGGCAATTAAACTTTACAATGATGCCCTCTACGGGGATGATATGTACGATGAGTTTGGCGATTATCGGTTTGATGAAGCTGATGCTCGTAGGGAACAACTCATGGTAGAACTAAATCAAATGCAGCCTGGGTTATTTGAGTATGTAGAAGACTATCAGGGATTGAAGTATGAATTATTGCCACCCGAGTTCCACCAGTTGGTGAGAGCCAAGGAATTAACTAGACCGTACTGGCAGATAAAGAATAGGGTGGAAGAAATATTTGGCAAGCCCGATACTGAGTGGGCTGAAAAACGACAAGACAAGATGGTAGCCAGGCTCAGGAAGCAAATGAAAAATCAATGGCGTGTTAGTAACCCGGAAGCGTTGGAGCTTTACGAGTTATTCTATACGGAAAATTAGAATCGGTCAGTAAAAGGAGTACGTTCTAATGGTAGACGAAAAACAAGAGGTCACAACCGAAGCGGTTGTTGAGCCAGTTGAACAGAAGGAAGATGACCTTCGCACCCAGCTTACTGCGTTAACCCAGGAAAGAGATAACTTGGCCTCTGAAAGGGATGCCAGTAGGGAGGAAGCAAAAAAACATCAATCAAACCTCAGTAAGAAAGCTGAGGAGTTATCACGTAAACAAGCAGCGGAGACCAACCTTTCCAATTTATCCAGTAAGGTTGACATCCTTGCTAACATGATGGCTGAAGTTGTTGACAGTAGGGAGAATTACGATGAGGAACAACCTAAACGGCGTAGGTCTACTGATTACCTCTCAAAACTATCGGAGTTAAATAAACCCACCCCCGATGCGTCTCAACAGGAATACAATGCACTTGCTCAGGAAGCTGACGACATTATCCGAACAGCGGGACTTGAAATGAACAAGTCGCCAGAACTCAGGCAAGCGTATCTATTATTCCGAGTCGGGGATGCTCAGGCAGGGTTGGAAGAAACGAGGAAAGTTGTAGAGGTAAAGAAGATTGAGGCCGCAAAGGTGCCTGACCGTAAGGAACTTACTGAAGACGAAGAAGCTGAGATTGCCCGTAAATACCTTGAGAAAAAGGGCACTCTCAAAACGGAAACCGGTGGGCCTTCCACCGGCTTTGCAGATTTCAAAGCAAAGGAAAAGGCTTACGGGAGAGGGGAGATTCCCTACACCGAATACAGTGAAGCCAGAAAGAAGGCAAATTTAGATTAAACAAGGAGTGAAAAATGGCTATACAGACAGTAACCACTGGGCAACTAGAGGACGCCCAAGCAATAGTCATTGCTGAAACTCTTTTCACTATGGAGCATAATGCACCGACCAAGAATCTCTTTACACGGTACACGCTTGGTAGTGGAGAGAAACAAATCACTGTGCCCAAAGTTGGACAAATGACCGCTGCCAACTTAGTTGACGGCGTGGACATTACTGATAGTCAGGACATCGGGATGACCACGACTGACTTAACTACGGGGGAGGTCGGTTTGAAGGTAATTCTTACCGATAAACTCGTTTTGAACTAAAGGACGAGTATAAATTCAGCCAAATGCTGGAACACCCTAAGAGCTATTCCACTGATAAGGGAATACGGAATAGATAGAGGAGACGAAAATGGGCAATCAGCTAGGAAAGACCGATGACAATGAAATAAGACTTGCTTGGTTAGCAGGTTTGCTTGATGGTGAGGGGTCAATTAGTATAGTAGAGAACCCCGAGCGGAGAAGGACAAAAGAGGGGCAGTCGTACGCACCATCCTTTTCACCGAGAATATCCATCAGCAATACCAATGTTCCAACCCTTAGACGGGTAGAGGAAATCTTCGGTGCAAATGAAATAGCTTTCTACGTACGCTGGAGAGAACCTGGTAAACGTTGTGGGTTTGCTACGCCAACCAAACTTTTATGGACTATTTGGGTTACGGGAGTTAAGAGGTCAAAGAGACTACTCGATATCCTTCTACCTTATTTAGTCACGAAGGAACCACAGGCCGCAGTTCTTTATGGTTTTGACAAAACCGTCTTGGGAAGACCACGAATCTGCAAGCACGGAGACGTAGGTAAATATGTCAAATCAGATAGAACTGTTAAGTTAATGATAAGTTCGTTGAATCGGAATCCTCAACGACTATACGCTGAACATGCAAAGCATGATGATATAGTCTGAGCTACATGGAGACATGTAGAGGTTAGTAGAAATATCTAACCCCCCGAAAGGGAGTAACAATACTGCGGCAGGAGAAGCCTGAATTGTTTAGGGTTATTGGAAGACAGATGGGCGATGGTGTTGCTAGAAAGATTGATACGGATTGTCTTGCGTTGTTTGATGGTTTGTCAAATGCTTATGGAGCGTCTGGTGCTGGCTTAAACTTACGGAGTTTCTTGGCAGTTGTCGCAATACTGAAGAACCTGAAAGCACCTAGACCGTGGGCGTGCGTTCACCATCCATATGCTATCTATAAGTTAGCAAAGAATATTACCACAACGGCGGGGACTTACCCGTTCCCACGTGGTTTTTCAGAGGACTTACTGAAGGATTACTGGAATATGACGATAGACCACGTAGGTGTTTTCGATGACGGCAACATCACACCATCGGCAAGCGCCAAGGGTGCTATGTTCTCGAAGGACGCTTTTGCGTACATTCAGGCATTAGCACCAACGGTTGAGAGAGAGCGAGATGCTTCTCTGCGAGCCACGGAAGTTGTCATGGTCACTGACTATGGAGTTTTTGAACTTGATGACAACTATGGTATAGAGATGCAGTACAGCGCCGCGGTACCGTCCACAACCACAACCTAAAGGAGAGGGTAACATGAGGGATTTAGAAAGCAAAGGGTTTTTAGTGTCGGAGGTTAACGACCTCCCCAATCTGGATTTGCCTAAATGGGGTTACTATAAACACATAAATGGCAGGACGGTTTATTTACCCGCTGATAAAGTCTCTCGCATAAGAAATAAAAATAAGGGGTTCGTCTACTTAGGCGAACAGAAGCCAGGCGAACCCCTTTGAACAAGGAGGTAGGAAATGAGTTTTCCTATGAGCCAAGAGGGGAAAAGTGCCAATGTCTATTTAGTGGATGACACTAAAAGACATATGCTGGGAACAAGGCATGTTCTCCCCGATGGCAGGGTTTTCAAATACGCTTTTTCCAGCCCGTATGCTGGAATAACAATCGGGCGTGCCGTTGGTTGCATTGCCCGCAGTACTTACTTAGTAAGCGATGGGTTGGTTGCCGCTACTTGCGCCCGCACTACAGCAGAGTGGGACAATGGGACACGAACATTCATACTGGCTACTTCGGCATCTGCTACTTCAGGCAACCACATTGAGGCCAACAACTATGACGATGGATACCTGTGGATCAATGACGAAGCTGGCGAAGGCCAGATGATGCAGATTAAATCCCACGGTGTCACCACATCGTCAGGTTCCACTGCCTGCACAATTACGATGTACGATGAGGAACTACTGACTATTGCATTAACCACAGCCTCACAATGGGGTTTGATGGAAAACATGTATAAGGACGTAGTGATTCATACGGGTCTCCAAGCAGGTGGAATCGTTTTGGGTGTAGCTCCAAGGGCAGTAGCAGCCAGTAAATACTTCTGGCTACAGACCTGGGGTCCTTGTCCTGTACTACGTGGTGTAGAAGCCTTGGTCGTGGGCGAACAGGTGTGTGTGGGTAATGAAGCTGGTACTACGGCTCCAGGTGCAGCTTATCCGCAGGACACTACCGAAAATACAAGGGACTTTATGAACCCGAGGTTGGGCTATTGCATAGTTAATGCTACCGCCAACACGGAGTTCGCTTTAGTATTCCTGACTTGTTCACCGTAACAAAAGGAGGAGAAATATGGGGGGTTTTACAATTACCCAAGAACAAAATAACAGTTCCCTTCACGACGTGAGTTCTAACCAATCTCACAGGCTCGGCACACGCTGGGCCACTCCTGATGGTCGGGTGTTCAGGTATGCTAAGTCTGGTGGTGCTCTTACCATTGGTAGGGCAGTAGGTGTAATAGCAAAGACTTCTGAACTGCGAAGTGACCTCGTGGAAACGGGCTTGCAGGCAAGAACCACTGCACAGTGGGATGGTGGAACCAGGACAATAATAACGAACACCACTGCTACAGCAACAACTACGTTGCACGCCTACCCTAACCGCTTTAACGATGGGTATGTGTGGGTCAACGATCTGGCTGGTGAGGGGCAAATACTGCAGATTAAAACGCATGGTGTGAGCGCATCATCCGGAAGTACGTCACTTACGCTAAACATCTACGAAGATGAGTTGCTCACCATTGCTATCACCACTGCCTCGCAAATGGGATTGGTAGAAAATCTGTACTCAGACGTGATAGTTCACCCGGGAATAACTGGTAGTGGGATTGTACTGGGAGTTGCCCCAAGAGGAGTTGCTTCTGGGAAGTACTTCTGGTTGCAAACGTGGGGTCCGTGTCCTGTAATGGCTGGTCCTAGTACCATGGTAGTTGGTGAACAAGCTATTGCTGGTTGTACTACTGGTTCAACTACGGCACTAGCAATGGTGCCTGGTTCGGCTTACCCGGCAAACACCACCATGCAGTTTGTGGAAAGTACCGCTACTACCGGTAGCACGGGATACACCGTTAACATGTTCATGCAGCCAGAACTTGGGTTCGTACTTGTTGCCGCCACTGGTGATGCTGAGTACGCACTCGTTTACTTGACCATCGCACCGTAAAAATGGAGGACTACCGCAAAATAATGAGGATTAGGAGCGGGAAGATAACCATAGAAAACACAAACGTCTGCCCAGCTTCGTGTAGTATTTGCCCTAGAGACAAGTACACGGCGAAGTTGGGTATGATGTCCTTTAACTTGTTTGCGAAGATTATAAACAATCTGTCGCAGCAAACAAACGTAGACACAGTGGATATGGGGGGGTTCGGTGAACCGTTTACAGATAAACTTCTGTTTGACAGGTGCCGTCTTATTCGAGAGAAGCTCCCCCATGTTCAGATATTTACCAGTTCTAACTGCTATCTGATGACACCAGACAAGCATGATGATGTTTGTAAATACATAGATGCGATCAAATTAAGCGTCTACGGACTTTCAAAAGAAGTGTATGAGAAATGTCATCGAGGCACTTTAACAAAAGAAAAGACTTACAGTAATATACTCTCCCTTTTAGAAAGAAAAGACCGGCCTCAAATGATAGGTGGGTTTACTTTAAGTGATAATAACCGGCATGAGATGAAAGAATGGATTGAGTTCTGGGAACCGAAGTTAGATGAGGTGTATGTTTGGGAAGCACACAACTTCGGGGGGCTGGTGAATTACCGAACGATAGACAGGTCACGGCAGATAAGTTGTGGCAGGCCGTTCAATGGCCCCCTTTACATTCATGCTGATGGGACAGTCAGTATGTGTTGCCTTGACATAAACAAACAACTATCATTAGGCAATCTGAACACAATGACAATCCCAGAGATATTCAAATCCAAAGAATACAGACGCATCAGGAAGGCACATAAGGAAAAGAAGTTCGAGGGACTTTTGTGCCATAACTGTTGCCAGACAAATTATAACCCTGAAGTGCTGGTATATGCCAGCAATAAAGACAGGGCTGTCGGTAAACTAAATTCAAACTTAAAGGAGTTGTATGAGAAGGGGTAGCATGAAACCAGAGTTCCTTGCCATAATACCCGCAAGGGGAGGGTCAAAGGGTATTCCAAGAAAGAATATCAAGATGTTTGCCGGTAAACCTCTGTTGTGTTGGACGATTGAGGCTGCACTTACGTCTGCTTTTGTTGACCGCACTGTAGTCACCACCGAGGATGCAGAGATTAAAGAGATAGCTCTCAAGTGGGGGGTTGAGGTAATAGACAGACCTGAAGAACTGGCAACGGATGAGACACTAATCTCACCAGTGTTAGAACACGTAATCACCACACTGGAAGGAATAGACGGTTATCGGCCAGACTCGATTGTGTTACTCAACCCGACATCGCCATTGAGGGGAAAAGACCACATTGATGTAGGCATCAGGCCGTTTATCTGGGGAAAGTTTGATTGCTCGGTAAGTGTAACTCCAGGGGTGGTTTGTCTCTGGGAAACCACCAAAGATGGTGTGAAGGCAAATTATGATTACGAGAATAAACCCAGGCGGCAGGAATCGCCGATAAGTTATGCGGAGAATGGTGCGATTTACATAACGAGAACCAACTATCTCATGGAGCACCACAACTTTCTCGGTGGGAGTATTAGTCTGTTTACCATCCCCCCATACAATGCGCTGGACATAGACACCCCCATTGACTTTATGATTGCTGAAATGGTGATGAAGGAGGCACTCAGACGTGAGAATACTGCTAATAAATCCTAGGTCTAAAGCGCAGGATGCCTTACCAATACCTCCGCTGGGAATATTATACCTAGCCGCCTATGTGAGAGAGAAGGGATTTACTGACATTAAGATAATAGATGATAACAAGGAACGGCTACCACTACATGTTGTGGAAGGGGAAATAAGAAGGGCAGATATAGTGGGACTTACGGGAACCACGAGTCAGTATGTAAATGCACTTGAACTGGCGGAGATGGCTCGTATGCAGGGCAAGCTAACTGTTTATGGTGGCCCACATGCGTCTGCCTTACCAGAGGAGTCTTCTCGTTTCTTTGACATAGTAGTTACTGGAGAGGGGGAGAAAGTCTTTCGTCATATTTTGTTTTGCACATCACTTAGGGGGGTGTTTACGGGAGTTAAGATACAGGATTTAGATACTCTCCCGTTCCCAGCAAGGGATTTAGTACCTATCAAGGATTACCCCACAAGAGAACTCAAGCGATTCGATGGCCCCTATACTCATATGATAACAGGAAGGGGGTGTTCTGGTAAATGTATCTTCTGTTCAAGCCCTAAAATGTGGGGTGCCCCTCGTTTAATGAGTGCCGACAGGGTCTTTCAAGAAATGCTGGAACTTTATGAAAAGTACGGATTTAGTAATATTCATTTCCAGGATGACACCTTCACGCTCTCCAAGAAGCGCATTGAGAAACTTTGTACCTTAATAACTGAATCCAGTGTTCGCTTCAAGTGGTCGTGCCAAACCAGACCTGACATGGTAGATTATACCCTGTTAAGGAGGATGAAGGAAGCAGGCTGTGTGCAGGTGGAGTACGGCATAGAATCAGGTGACTCTCGACTATTGAAGACTGCTAGAAAGGGGTATGATAAACGCCAAATAAAAGAATCTGTCAAGGATGCCAAGAGAGCAGGGCTCGCAACTTACGGCTTCTTTATCCTTGGTTTACCAGGGGAAACGATAAGAACCTGGCTAAGAAGTATTCGGTTCGCTCTCCTCCTCAAGCTCGATAGTTGTGTTTGGACTGTACTCATGCCCTTCCCGGGGACGGAGGTATGTGAAAAGAAGATGGTGGAGGTATTAGACCACAATTATTCCAACTGGTTATACAAGAGACCGATTATAAAGGTGGGCAAGCTAGGACCGGGAATGCTGGCAATTATGAGAAAGGTGGCAGATATTTTAACAAACGGATTATTCAACAGAGGAACGTATAGAAATGCAAAAGTTAAAAACGAGGATTGATACACCCACAATAGGTGAATTAAGAAGGGAGCGAGACCTAAATCGTTGCCAACATAGTTCGTTGCTATACATCTGGCATTCGTGTTCTAAGTGCCACCAATCTAGGTGGGTTCGTTATTCAAAGAAGCGTGGGCAACCCTATAGCGACCTCTGTGGGTCTTGCGCCATGAAAGGTAAACTTGTAGGTTGTAAGAATCCGTCATGGAAGGGTGGGCAATATATCACCCCCGCTGGCTATATACGTGTTTTACTACCCAAGGCTAGTCCCTTCTATGAGATGGCGGGGAAGAATGGCTATATTTTTGAACACCGACTAGTTATGGCACAACATTTAGGCAGATGCCTTGATGCCCAAGAGATAGTTCATCACAAAAACGGCATGAGAACCAATAATGAATTAGGAAACTTAGAACTTTCTACCAATGGCAGGCACATCAAGGAACACAGTAAGGGGTATCAAGATGGGTATGAAAAGGGTTATGAAGACGGGCAATCTCTAATTATACGTGAATTGAGGCAAGAAATGAGACTGCTACGATGGGAACTGAAAGGAACGGGTAAGAAATGAAAGTTAAGATAGGGGATAAATACGTTGGTGAAGACGAACCGTGTTTCGTAGTAGCTGACATAGGTATCAATCATAATGGAGACTTAGATATTGCCAAACAGTTAATTGACTGGGCTTTTAGAGCTGGATGTGATGCGGTTAAGTTTCAAAAGAGAACCATTGAACTTGTTTACACCGAAGAAGAACTACTGAAACCAAGGAGTTCACCATTTGGGGAAACTAACGGTGACCTAAAACGAGGACTAGAGTTTTCCCTCCGTGATTATATTCAAATTGACCGCTATTGCAAGAAGCTGGGTATCATGTGGTTCGCCTCCTGCTGGGATACAGAGTCGGTAAAGTTCATGGAAGTATTCAACCCTCCGTGTCACAAGATAGCCAGTGCGATGTTAACTAATAAACCCCTACTAGACGCACTCAAATCAACAGGGAGGCCACTAATCCTTTCCACTGGTATGTCAACCCAAGATGAGATATTCGACACCATAAAATACATGAGGCAAGACAACTTAGTTGTTCTGCATTGCACTAGCACCTATCCCTGTAAGGTTGAAGAACTAAACTTGGATTATATTCCTTATTTAAGGCATTGGCTTGAGTGTCCAGTGGGCTACTCGGGGCACGAAGTAGGACTCGTGACAAGTGTGGCTGCGGTAGCCTTGGGTGCGAAGATGGTTGAGAGGCACATCACGTTAGACCGTACTATGTGGGGGAGTGACCAGTCGGCATCGGTGGAACCACTGGGGTTTGAAAGACTTGTGAAGTATATTCACTCAACAGAAAACGCCTTGGGGGACGGAGTTAAAGTTGTGTATCCCTCAGAGCTTGAGATAAAAAAGAAACTGAGGAAGGTATAATGTTAAAAATAGATAAGGAAAGACAGATAGCTGGACTGAAGGCTGAGTTGTCAAGGTTGGAGGGGGAACTAACCGATGAAACGGTTTGTGAACGCGACCTCTCGGTGACGGCATACCGCCTTGCCACCACCACTGACAGGTATGTTGCTTTTTATAAAACCCGTTATGTAAACTGCGACGACCCCAATACGGGAAATCTCAGGGAGGTATTCATTCCTGAATGGGTGTTTAGAGAGGGTTATTTATGCAAACCATAAATAAGGCTGAGAAGGTATGAACATAGAGTGGTTCAAGGAAGTTCCCAAGACATGGGGTGAGGAAATTTGGTTAGTGAACTGCCTTGAGTATTGCGGTAAATTATTGGTAATAGACAGGGACGCAGAGAGCTCATATCACTATCACCCCAAAAAGAAGGAAACATTCTACTGTATTGAGGGATACGCTACTTTGATAATTGAGGGGAAGGAATATAAAATGGCTCCATTCTTGAGGGCTAAGACTATTTTCCCCGGGGAGAAACATAAATTTATAGGTATCACTTCGGCAGTTCTTCTGGAGATAAGTTCGTTCCATGATGACGATGATGTTGTCCGTCTTTCAGATTCAAGGAAAGGTGCAACCAACGATTTATGTTAAAAGCAAATGAAGTATATACACCGGAAATGTTAGATAAGATAAGGCAGATACTACTAGACAATGAGTGGGAACCCCTACTTGGCAGGAATATGTTTAAGATACAAAGAGATGTGTGTCTACTTATCTCGGGACTTAACGAGCTCCAATTCAGGGAGTGTTCGAGGTGTTATCGGGGGAAAATTGAAATGTCGGTAAGGGTGCTGATTGCCCAAGCGTTCAGGGGCTTGAAGCGTATTGACTTAGGGTGTGGAGTGCGGAAGAAAGCGGGTTATCTGGGTGTAGATGGGATGCAGTTCCCTGGAGTTGACATTGTAGCCGACCTTACAAAAGGTAAACTCCCATTTGAAGACAATACAGTTGATGCCGTCTACTCAGACCACTTCTTTGAACACCTCGATATTGAATCTATCGGGAGACTGATGGATGAGATACACAGGGTATGTAAGAACGAAGCACTGATAGAGATACGAGTTCCCCATTTCAGTGGGTTCACTAATTTCTATGAGTACCACAAGACATCGTTCCGACTCAACTCATTTGCTGAGTATCTATGGGAAGAGGGAATGTTTATGTCACCCTCCAAACTCAGGTTAGTGAGCCGGAAGATATGCTTAGTGAATAGACAGAGTCCCAAGAACCGTGCGGTGACAAGGTGGTTTTTATGGAACCATCCGATGGAGTGGTTGGTAAACAAGTTCCCAAGAGCTTATGAAATGAGTGGCTGGAGGAATATTTTCCCGGCCTGGGAAATTATCTGGAAAATGAAGGTGGTAAAGTAATGAAGACCGTCTCAATTATAGGCATGGGCTCGACCATGATCAAGTGCCCCTTCAAGGGGGAGATATGGGCCATGAACCAAACGTATAAGGTAGCCAAGAGGATAGATAAACTATTTATAACAGACCCCAGAATAAACTTCACTGGAAAGCAAAACCACGACTTCGATGAGATAAATGGGCTTGGTATTCCGATTGTCAGCCTACATCACTTCCCCGAGATAAAGAACTTTGAAGCATTCCCATGGGATGATATTGTTGAGGAGTTCAAGACTGAGTTCTACACCAACACGGTGTGTTATATGCTTGCCTATGCTATTTACAACGGATACGAGAAGATAGATATGTACGGGATAGATATGGCGACGCAGCGGGAATACATCTTGGAACGTGGTGGGATTGAATTCTGGGTAGGATTTGCGATGGGAAGAGGGATTGAAGTTACCAATACGAAGGGTTCAATGGTTTGCAAGCCCGCAATGGGTGTCCCGTACGGACATAAATACTCCGTGGACATGAGGGCCGTAGATCCTTATGATTTACTGAAATTAAATAAGGAGGAAAGAGATGAGTCCGGAGATATGGCAGACGGTCACAAAAAACGGGCGTACACGAAAAATACTAATCCCGCACGCACATGACATAGACGGCGGGCAACTCGATGAAATAATCGCCTGGCAAAAAGAAAAGACGGAAAAGGAACTTGATGCAATGCCACCTTTACCAGAGCGAACGAAGTCCAAGGAAGAGGTTGGGGGAGCACTCAACGAATACACGCAGTTCTTGAGGCGGAAGCGGGAAGGAACCGGAAATAAGAGATACTTTTGAGGAGGGGAATATGACAGAAGGTTATGACACCAATGAACCAAAATCACTAGGGAAGGCAACGCTCACAGTTAGCAGTCTGGTAGTTGGACTTGCTGATGCCACCCCATCCATAAATTCACGGGCAGCTACCGTTAAGCGAGCAATTATTACCTGTGAGACTGATAGTGTTAGGTGGTGGCCTAGTGATGACCCGTCATCTTCTGATGGGCACCTCATGGATGCTAGTGATGCGCTCAGTTTCATGGCTTCCAGTTATCAACACGTGTTACAGTCCATAAGATTTATTCGTGTGACTGGTGACGCAGTATTAAAAATTTCATACTTTGATTAAGGAGGGAACAATGGACGAACAGAAATTGGGACAACTTATTCTAGCTGCCCTTGCGGTTAGCTCACAGGTAAAGGTTCTTGAACGAGAAGCGGGAGAGATAAACCTAAAGATTTCCAAGAGCAAAGAAGACGATGCCAAACAACACGCTATCGCCTTAGCTGACCAGAAGAAACACAATGCAGACCTCGACTCGGTTAGCAAAGAGTTGGCTGAGAAGAAAGAGGAATTAAGTGTAAAGCAGGCAGAGTTAAAGAAGAACGGAGCCGACATTAAACTTAGTGGTTCCTCGTCTAAATCAATAAACATATAGGGGGGTTAAATGGATAGGTTGCTTCCTAATAACCCTATCATAAAAGCTGGTGGCGGTGATGATGCTGATGCTATTCACGACAATGAAGCCAACGAAATCACGGCTGTCACATTAAAGGGTACTCCAGTTGCAGCGGATGAAATCATACTTGAAGACAGTGAGGCTTCTTATGTAAAGAAGAGTGCTACGCTGGGAACGCTCCCCGTAAAGACACACGCAGCTACGCATACAGATGGAACAGATGATGTTGCAGATGTTGTAGGTGATTCCGGTTCTGGCGGCACAAAGGGTTTAGTACCCGCACCTGGAGCTGGTGATACCGCTGCTGGCAAGTTCCTAAAAGCCTCTGGTGCGTGGGATGTTCCTGCTGGTGGTGGGGATGTAGCAGGACCTGGCTCTTCAACTGATAATGCTATTGTGCGCTTCCATGAAACATCAGGAAAAGTTATACAGGATTACACATCCAATCCTCCAACCATATCTGATACGGGAGATGTCA
>SDBV01003428.1_pt1 | contig 23381 bp, 32 predicted proteins | sample 2277081 | NCBI WGS metagenome assembly SDBV01 (sample SAMN10402039, study PRJNA504765) | marine sediment metagenome | isolation source: marine sediment core GS10_PC15, 223 cmbsf | place: Arctic Ocean: Southern Knipovich Ridge | collected 2010 | reverse complement strand
GCCGGCGCTAGAGCTCGCGCCAGGGGATCAAGCAAATGATACTCGAGAGCCTATTCACTCAGCCAAAGGGAAAGCGCCGGCGTCGAGGATACAACGCGGCATCGCTCAACCGTCTAACAACTGACTGGCTCACTCAGATCGTCAGCGCTGACGAGGAGGCGCGGCGTTCGCTGCGCAAGCTCAGAGCTCGAGCCCGCGAGCTCTGGATGAATAACGATTTTGTGGTCAAGTATTTTGGGCTCTTGCAAAACAACGTCGTCGGACCTAACGGCATTATGCCGCAGATGGTGATCGCCGAGGGTCGCCCGACAAAGGATCAGCCGACACCGCTGCGCGACACGTTTGCGGAGCGTGTGATCGAGCGCGAGTTCAAACGGTGGGCGAAAAAAGAAAATGCCAGCGTCAGCGGAGATATGAGCTTTCGCGATCAGCAAAGGCTTTTTATCGAGACGCTTGCGCGAGACGGTGAGGTGCTGGTGCGAAAAATTCGAGGATTCGACAACCCGTTTAAATTTGCTTTGGAATTTCTCGAGGTCGATTTTCTCGATGAAGATCACAACATCAGGTTGAGCGACGGGAACGAGATCCGCATGGGCGTCGAGCTCAACAGCTTTCGACGGCCGATAGCCTATCATCTCTTGACGAGTCACCCGGGCGACGCGAGTTATGTCCTGGGCGGGCGCCGATTTGTGCGTGTGCCGGCGCGCGATATCATTCACGGCTTTATGCGGCACCGCCCCCAGCAGACGCGCGGCGTTCCGTGGATGCACTCAGCCATGACTCGGCTCAACATGCTCGGAGCTTACGAGGAGGCGGAGCTCGTCGCCGCGCGGATCGCGAGCTCGAAGATGGGGTTTTTCACCGAAAAGGATGCGGATTACCAAGCCAGCGACGAGGACTCCGATGGGAACCTGATCACAGATTTTGAGCCTGGCATATTTGAAAAGCTGCCGGCGGGGATCGACGTCGACCTGATCGAGCCGACGCACCCGGGCGATCAGTTCGAGCCGTTTATGAAACAAATGCTGCACGGCGCCGCCAGCGGGTTACAGGTTGCCTATACGAGTTTGACGAGCGATCTTAAAGGCGTCAATTTCTCGAGCGGGCGCATGGGGTTGCTCGAGGAGCGCGACTTTTACCGCAATCTGATGCAGTGGTTTATCGAGCATTTCTGCGGTGATGTTTTTACCGAGTGGCTCACGATGGCGTTGCTCAACGGCGCGTTGCCGCTGCCGGCGTCGAAGCTGGATAAATTCAATCAGCCGAGGTGGCAGCTGCGCGGCTGGCAATGGGTGGATCCGCTGAAAGACGCGAAGGCGAATATCGAGTCTAATAACGCGGGGATCAAAACAAAGCGCGATATCCTGTCCGAAGCCGGGCGCGATCTCGAGGATACGTTCGCGCAGCTGGCCGAGGAAAAACGCCTGGCGGCGGAGCTCGGGCTCGTGTTTACGACAAACGGGCAGCCGCCACCGCCGGAGGAGCCAGACCCGACAGCGGGGGCTTGATATATTTGTCGGACTTGATCTACATTTGATTACAACCATCGGGCGCGTCGCATCGTAGCAGCGCGCCCGCCTGACTGAGGGCCAGGCGGCCGTCGTGCCGCCGGCAAGGCAGGCCGGTTATCAAAGACAGCCATTTGGGCGGCTGTTGCGATGCCGGCTTTTTTCTTGCTCCTCAGATCGTCCCTGTCGGGACATCTTGGGAAAACGTGGGCCGGGGTCAAGGTTGAAACTGCATAATTATGCAATAACTATGCAGCAATAACTCGAGGATAATTGAGTGGGCGTATGAAACGAGAACAGATCGGTTTAATGATTGTGGGCGCGATCGCCAGCCTGAAAACTGGCGACCGATCACTGATGCCGCTTGTCGATCACCGCGATTCCGCGTTGCTCGAGAGCCGTGCGCAGTTTGAGACTCGCCACGTCGCTCGGATCACCGAGCTCGACGAGGATCTGCGTGATTGCCGAAGCCAGCGAGACGCCGGCGGCCTGGGCGTTACTTTTATCTTCGCAGTGCGAAACTCGGATCCGGCCGGTATGCAATCACCAGACGTCGAGCTTCACGCGATCACGTTCGAGGCAAAGCGTTTCACTGCAAAGATGGCGAGCGAATGGCTCGCACGCAATGGCTTTGAAAATTCCGCCGGCGGTCCGATCGATCTCGATCCGGCAGCGGATCCGCCGGCCGGCCGGCGTACAGCTGACGGCGGTCTCGACGTGCGCCAGCGGCACATCGAGATTAGGAAAGAAGATATCGACGAGGAAAGCCGCACGGTGCGCCTGGCGTTTTCCTCAGAGTATCCGGTGGGGCGGTGGTTCGGGACCGAGATCCTCGATCACGGGCCAAAGAGTGTGCGGATGGATCGACTCCGCAACGGTGCGCCGCTGTTGCTCAATCACGACTATGCGGCGCTGTTCGGTGGCGAGCATATCGGCGTCCACGAGAGCGCGTCGATCGACAAAGATAAGCGCGGGCGGGCAGTCGTCAGATTCTCGAGATCCGCGCGGGGCCAGGAGATTTTTAACGACGTAGTCGACGGGATCCGTCGACACGTCAGCACCGGCTACATCGTACACGCACAGCAAGTCGAGGACCGCGACAAAGAGGGTCGACCGACGTCGTTCCGCGTGACCGACTGGGAGCCGCTTGAAAATTCGATTGTATCCATTCCGGCGGATCCGAGTGTCGGCGTGGGTAGGGATTATCAGGACTTCACTCACTTACCAACCGAGGGTAATGCAATGGGAAAGGAAACAGAGACACGCAGCGCGGCCGATTTGGGGCCGGTGGTGACGCCAGCTGTGAGCGCAGCGGATCTCACGACCGCACGCAAAGAGTCGGCGGAGGATGAGCGCGGGCGGATCGCCGAGATCCTCGAGACCGGCGCTCGCTTCGAGAGCATGGACATCGCAAACAAAGCCGTGCGCGACGGCACGAGTGTTGAGAATTTCAACAAGCTCGTGCTCGAGGGCATGTCGAACGTGAGGCAAGTCGTGCCAGTCACGGAAAGTCCTGAGCTCGGCATGACGTTCAACGAGAAACAGCGGTACAGCATTTGCCGAGCGATCCTGGCGCAAGCTGGCGGCGGCTGGAAAAAAGCCGGCTTCGAGCGCGAGTGTTCCATCGCTGTCGGCGAGAAGCTCAAGCGTGAGCCCGAGGGATTTTTCTTGCCGTGGGAGATCATGGCGGAGCCACGGCAAACGCGTTTGCTCGATAAAGCAACCGAGGGCGCGGATCTCGTCGCGACCGACTTGCAGACGGGGAACATCATCGAGCTTTTGCGCAACCGTATGGTGGTGTTTCAAGCAGGCGCGCGGCCGTTGACTGGTCTCGTGGGCGATGTCGCGATCCCGAGGCACTCCGGCGGAGCAAGCGCCTTTTGGGTAGCGGAAGCGACAAACGTCACGGAGAGCACACCGACGTTTGATCAGGTGGCGCTTACGCCGAAAACGGTCGGCACGTTTGTCGAAATGACTCGTAAGCTGTTGCTGCAATCGAGTCTGGACGTCGAGAATTTCGTGCGCCAGGACATTATCGACACGCTGGCCGTCGAGCTCGACCGGGTCGCATTGATCGGATCCGGCGCGGGCAGTGAGCCGACCGGCGTTTTGATTACGACCGGGATCGGTGACGTCGATTTCGGATCACCGGACGGTGGAGCTCCGACCTGGGCGCTTACGGTGGAGTTCGAGAGCGACGTCAGCGCGGCAAACGCCGATATCGGGACGCTGCGTTTCATAATGAACGCGGTGACGCGTGGTAAGTTCAAGGTCACGGAAAAGGCGACCGGCACTGCGCGCTTTTTGTGGGATACCGATATCGCCGGAACCACTCCGGTCAATGGGTATCCGGTCCTCGTCACCAATAACTTGCGCAGCAATCTCGTCAAGGGTTCGTCGGGGGCGACGCTGTCTGAAATGGTGTTCGGAAATTGGAGCGACCTTCTCATCGCTTTGTGGAGCGGCACCGATATCATCGTCAACCCGTTCGCGAAGGACATCCAAGGGACACTGCGCATTACCGTCTTGCAGGACGCTGATGTGGCTGTGCGTCACCCTGCATCCTTCTCAGGATCGAACGAAGTAATAACCGTCTAACGTATACCCGTAGAGCCAGACCTACGGCAGTCTTTCGGTCCCTGCGGCGGCGCGTTGCCGCCGTGGGCACTGACTAACAACTAAGGAGAAATGTATGGCAGAAAAATTGTATAAGGTCCGCATTACCAGCGGCGTCGTCATTCACGGCGAAGGTATGCACCCTGACGGCAAGGGCGGCCCCATTGTCGAGCTCAATCTCTACGACTCGCATTCAGTGGTCGGTGCAAACCGGGGCGAATACGTCAACAAGAAAGACGAGGCCGGGCCGATGAGCACAACCGAGGCCGGCGCTGGACTTGTTAAGGGGCGCGGTCGCAGCTGATGCCGTTCACCGAGGATCTCGACGAGTTCCTCGACACTGACGACGGACTTGCACTAACGGCGCTTTACAACGCCGATACGCCGGTGCTCGGGATTTTCGCGAATGAGTATTTTCCAGTGCCGGGAGATCTCGTCGACACCGAGTCGTCACGTCCTCGCTTTGGATGTAAAGCCGCAAGTCTCCCGAATGTCGTCCAGGGCGATACCCTACAGGTCGAAGGGATCGTTTATAACATCGCGCAAGTGCAGCCGGACGGTACTGGCTGGCTGCATTTATTTCTCGTCAAGCAATAGGAGATTAGAAAATGTTTAACGCTGCAAAACTCACACTCGCCCCATTGTTCCCGACAGCGGCGCGCACCGTCACAGTCAATGGCGCCGCTCTAAATGTCGTCGATTTTTTGGGGCGACTGAAAGTTATCCTCGACAGTACGGTCGGGGCAGGGACGGCGCCGACACTCGACGTCAAGTTACAGGACAGTCCGGACGGCACGACCGGATGGGCGGATATTGGCGTGGCGTTTGCGCAAGTCACCGACGCAGCCGCCTCGCTGCAAGATATCGCGTTGCCGATCGACCGCCAGGACCGCTTTATACGAGGGGTTGCTACGATCACGGGGAGCGCCGGCCAGTCGTTTACCTTCTCAGTGAATGTGATCGGGAATAAAGAATCGCAATAGTCGATGGCTGACCATCGCGCAGAGCAGATCGCGGCGGCTGTCACGCTTAACCTGACAGGATTGGCGACGACGGGAAACAATGTGTTTCGATCTCGCGCGCAGCCGATCGCGCGCACAAAGCTCCCGGCGCTGGTGATCCGTCTGATCGGCGAGGACATTGTCGACGAGTCGGTCGCGGGGCAAATGCGCAGAGATCTCACGATCGCGGTTCACGCGTATGTGAGATCAGGAACGGACAGCGGGGTCGAGACGACGCTTAATCAGATCCGCAAAGAAGTCACGATCGCATTGCAGGCGGATCACACGCAGGGGCTTTCGTTTGTGATCGATACAAACGAGGAGGCCGTCGAGTACGAGATAACCGAGGAGGGCGAGCAGACCGTGGGACTTGTCAAAACCGATATTGTTATCGGATACCGCACGTCCCGCGCGGATCCTAGCGCTTAAATATGATTGACACATCAGACAAGCCGAAAGGCACAACGGAAACGGGATCGCGGCCGCGCATGACGATACGCACGCGCGCCGGCGGATCACGCACTATCCAGCCAGGCAAACAACCGGAGGTCGACGATCATGTCGCTACTGACAAGACGCGAAGTCATACTCGCAAAAATTGAGGTTACATATAACTTGGATCCAGTTCCGGTCGCCGGGACGGATGCGATCCTCGTCGAGGAGCCGACCTGGGCGAACGAAGCGACGCGCATGATCGAGCGCCCGGCGATCCGAGCAAGCCTGGGCATGTTACAGCAAGTCTACGGCGGCTCGATGCGAACGATCGGATTCACCGTCGAGGTAAAGGGAGGCGGCGGCGCTGACGTACCGCCGGAGCTCGCCGTGCTTTTGCGGGCGTGTGGTTTCGCCGAAACGATCGTCGCCTCGACTTCCGTCACTTACGATCCGGTATCGACTGGGATCGACAGCATAACGATTTATTATTTCCAAGACGGGATCTTGCTCAAACTGACAGGAGCTCGAGGAGTTTGCACGGGCACGTTTGAAACCGGCGCGATCGGCAAACTACAGTTTACTTTCACCGGGCACATACTCGACGAGACTGACGTCGCATTGCCGTCGCCGACTTATGACTCGACGGTCCCGGCGCCGGTGATAAATACGCCGTTTGCGCTCGGTGCATTTTCGGCCGTGGTCGCTCAATTAACCTTCGACATGGGGAACCTAGTCAGCGCCGTTCCGGACATGGCAAAGACCGACGGGTTCGGCGAGGTACGAATAACCGGACGCGATGTGATCGGCAGCTTTGATCCTGAGTCGACGCTAATTGCGACGCATAATTTTTTCAATGAGTGGAAAAACGGAACCGTGCAAGCATTGACGTCGGGACTGATCGGATCGATCGCCGGCAATCGGTACAAGATCGATTTTCCTGCGATCTCAACGCGCGAGCTCGCTCCTGCCGATCGCGAGGCGGTGCGCACCTTCGAGGTCAATTTCGGGGCTGCCGAGGTAACAGGTGACGACGAGATTAGTATCGCGTTTACTTGACGCCGACGTCGACGAGGGTTTGCTCCGCGAGACCCGGCGCCGGCTGTATGACGATATTCGCGACGTCAACAGATCGATCAGGACGTTGCGCGCGATGGAATACAGCGACGAGATCAACGCAGCCCGTCGCACGCAGACAGTCAAGAACCTGATGCAGCGGCGTAACGCGCTCACCGCGCGCTTGACTCGGATCCGGATCACGCACGCTGAGCTCGAATGGTCGAAAGACTGAGACAAAAAACAGCGAGGTAAAGTTATGACGCTTAGAGCTCCGAGGCCGTTATCGGCCGAGTGGTTTGTCCCTGCGCAGGAGGAGGACGCGGCGAGCCCGACGCGGTTCAAAGTGCGCGGCCTGAAAGGCATCGATTATCAGGCCATTCTCGGGAGTGCCAGGATCATCGACGAGGAGCGCATTGTTTTCGACGCAAAGGCAACGGCCGAGATGCTGAAAAAAGGTTTGCTCGACTGGGACAATTACCTAGACCACGAAGGCACGCCGCTCGAGTTCGATCAGCTGAACGCGAAAGCAAACATCGACCGGCTCGGCGTGAGCATTGTCACGGCGATCGCTCGACGGATCGTAGAATTGACCGAGCTTACGAGTGACGAAAGAAAAAACTTATCATCGCAGTCGAAGTCGCCAACGGTCCCTTTGACTGCGGAACCTGTACCTGGGGACGACACTGCACAGCCGAAAACCGTGCGCCTTTCAAGCAGTGGAAAATCGAGGGGATAATCGAGAGCGATGTTTGTTTGTTGCCGATGGTCTCGCAATTCTCCGCTACCATGCTCCGCCTTTGGAGAAACTACGAGCGCGGGGTTTTACCTTTTGCCGGCGGACTCCTCGATCAGCCGCACGCGTACATCGAGGCGATCGATACTATTCAGGGGCATGTGATTCGCAGTGGTAACAGCCGCCAAAGCCGAGCTCGTAATTCGCGCAAAGGATCGCACTCGCAGCACGTTCGGGCGAGTTAAGCGATCGCTCAAAGATCTTTCCCGTACCGCCGCAAAGGTAAGCATAGCCGTCGCCGGCGTCGCTGCGGTCGCAGCGTTCCGGAAGGCGATCATTGTCGGTGCGGCCTTCGAGCAAAGCATTGCGAACGTCGGCAGCGTCGCCGGCGCCAGCGCGATCGAGCTCAAGAAATTATCGACCGCCGCGCGCGAGCAGGGCAAGGTCAGTATATTCTCGGCGACGCAGGCCGCTGATGCGCAGTTTTTCTTGGCTTCCGCTGGTCTCGAGGTCAACGAGATTATCACCGCTCAAGTCGCCGTGATGAACCTGGCAGCGGCGACGCAATCGGATCTTGCACGCACCGCTGAGATCACGACCGCCACGCTGAGCCAGTTCGGTCTCGAGGCTGACGACGCCGGGCGCGTTGCCGATGTATTCACGGCGTCGGTGGCGGGCAGCCAGGCGAGCTTGAAAAAGCTCGGCGACGCGATGCGCTTTGTCGGGCCGGTGGCCGAGGCGCTCGGCGAGAGTCTCGAGAATACGACCGCCGCGATCTCACTGCTATTCAACGCCGGGTTTAAGGGCGAGCAAGCGGGTACGATCATGCGCGCGGCGTTCCTGGCGTTACAAAAACCGACGTCGCAGCAGGCGACGCTCTTGCAAGAGCTCAGCGTTACCGTCAACGATGCCGCCGGGGAATTTGTCGGTTTCCGTTCCATCATCGAGCAGTTAGAGAAAAAACAGATCAGCCTAAACGAGGCGGCGACTCTGTTCGGCACCGAGGCTGCGCCCGGCATGATCGCGCTGATCAAGCAAGGCACGACTGCGTTTGACGAGATGCGCGTGAAGCTCGACGCGACCAACAAAGCGATGGAAGTCGCGGCGCTGCAAACCGACACGCTCACCGGCGACTGGAAACTTTTTAAGTCAGCGCTCGAGGAGACCGCGCTCATACTGTTTGATCAGATGAGACCGGCGCTCCGGAGTCTCGTGCAAAGTTTGACAGAAGTGGCGACGGCGATGGCGGAGACGTCGAAACGCACGGCAGTTATACAGAGAGAAATCGAGCTCTTACAAATGCGCCTCGATCGAACCGGCGTTCCGCTGTTTTTCCAAGAGCTCCTGGGCGGCACCGAGCGCGCGCGGGTAAAGGTAGCGTTACTGCGCGGCGAGCTCTTTGATTTGATCGAGCAATCGCAAGCCTTTACTGTCGCAGATATAGCCACCGTGGCGCCCGCAGGGGCCGGCGGCGGGGCGGATGGGGATCCGGAGGGGGATTCCCAAGCGTTACTGCGGGAACGTGCCAGGGAGCGCCTCGAGCTCGAGATCGAAACGGAAAGGGAGCGCCAGGAGATATTGCGCGAGATCCGCACCGAGGGGCTCGACGCGGATTTTCTGATATTCGAGGAGCACGGGATCCGCATGGCCGAGCAGGAGGCGGACACGCAGCGCCGGATCTTTGACATTATGCGGATCGGACTAACCGCGCGCGAAAAGTTCGAGAGACAGAGTACGGCGCGGCGCATCAAGACTGTCGCCGACATTTTGCAGAGCGGGACTGAGGTCGCCGCTCGTACAAATAAAACGATGTTTCAAATTAACAAAGTCGCGGCGATTGCAAACGCGGTGATCAATACAGCCGTTGCTGTCTCAAATGCGCTCGCAATACCGCCGCCGCCAGTCGGCTTGGCGCTTGCAGCAATTATGGCGGCTGCCGGGGCGGCGGAGATTAGCGCGATCAAGTCAGCGCAGTTCGGCGGCGGCGGTGCTGTCGGCACATTCAACGTCAGTCCCGCGACCGGGATCCCGACCGGCGCGGGCGTGAGCGAGGTCGCACCGCTTTTCGACGAGGAGGTTGCGCCGACGACGACAGTCAACATCACGATCGAGGGCACACCGACAAGCCAGCAAGTGATCGATCTGATCGACGAGATAAACGAGGCGGTCGGTGATGGCGTGACACTCGTCGCGACGCCGGCCTAATCTAAGGGACAATTATGGCAACGCAGAAAAATCCGCTTTTCGCTGGCGACAACTTACTCGAGCAAGGCACGCTCGCCGCCTCGAGCGAGGCAACCGATTTCCAGAAGGAAAAAGCGATCGACGGTTTCGCTTTCGATGCGTGGAAGCCGAGCGCTGTCGGCAACGCCACGCTCGACGTTGCACTGAGCGCAGCGAAGCAGGCGGATTACCTGGGGATCTTTGCGCACGACTTCCCGACGACAAAGACACGCGCGCAACTTCTCTATGGAGACGGGACGGTATTTTTCCCCGCGTCGAAGGCGCTGACGTTTCCGGCAACGACCCGCCCGCTGTTCGATAGTTTTGCAAAACTCGTTGAAAACTTGCTCCATTGGAGCGAGGATTTTGATAATGCGAAATGGCTTAAAAGCGGGACAGCGACGGTCACAGCGGACACCGATCTCGGTGTCACATTGGTCAATAATGCGGATACTCTGAATTTACCAGCGGTCAATGATCGCGTATTCCAACCCACTACGGATGATTTGACGGCGGCGTCGCAGAATCAAGCCTACACTTTTTCTATTTGGTTGGAAGGCACCGGGACCATGACACTCCGCATGACGAACGGTGTTGACGACACGATCGATAAGCAAATCACACTCGTCACGGGCACGCTGACCCGTTTCTTTAGCACGGTTACGTTTAACGCAACGCCAGGTAATGTCGAAACGTCGATCAGGCGACAGTCGGGTGATGCTACGTCGTGTGTCGCTTGGGGCGCGCAGTTACAAAAAGGAAGTGTCGCGGCGCCTACATATCAACGCACAGCCGCGCAACAAACCTTATCAACCGGCGCGAAAGATTGGCGGGTAAAATTCTATGGTCGCCAAAATATAGCGCTACAAAGCGAAGCATTCAATGCGTCCGAATGGACAAAGCGAGGCGCAGTCGTTGTCACTGCCGACGATACGACCGCGCCCGATGGCACACTGACTGCGGATAAGATCGAAAACATCGGCTCATCGGGTGTCGATGATCTTTTCGACCTAGTCGCGGCGACGACGGGGGTCCGCTATGAGCCTAGTTGGTGGATCAAAAAGATCACTGCGACGGGACAAATACGTTTCGGCAATCCACAAAGCCTCAATCATGGACGCTGGCACATCGACTTAGCATTGCTCAGCAACGACTGGGAACGTATCACGCGTGATCACGTTGCGGTGACTATAGTCAGCGAGTTCGACGGGACCGGGAGCATGTGCGGGTTGCACTGGATGGAGCAGGTGGCCGGACCTTACGACTTTTGGCTATGGGGCGCGCAACTCGAGGAGGCGCCGATTACGGGCGACTATGTCAAAACGACGACCGTCAAAATCGAGGACATTCCTGGCGAGGTCGGTGCGGCATCTTTCGGCCTGGCGATCGAGAGCGACAGCGGCATCGCGACGGGCAATCCGTTTTTTCCGCACGCCGTTAGTGATGAGTTTATAACGACGATCAGCCAAAGCGGGCAACCGCTCGGCCACTCGCTGCGGCGCACGGGCGTCGCGTTTTCGGTAAACATTAAAACCGTCAATATCAAATGGGTCCGCGACAACTGGAAAAACCTAATAACCGCCCTGCAATCAAAGCCGATATTTTTCGCCTGGGATCCTGACAACCATCCCGAGGAGACCGTATGGGCTTGGCTCGATAAGCGCAAGCCGGGACCGCCGACTTTTATTTCGCCGTTACATCATAATTTTACTATTGCGCTCGTGGGTTTGATCGAGTGACATTTGCGACCGAAAAGATCCGCGCTGGTCGCGAGCCGATCAACGTCCTCGAGCTCGATCTCGATTTTTGTGATCTGCGCTACGGTCGCTTTATTCCCCCGACGTCGGAGCAAATCAAAAACGGCGGGTTCGATACGGATCTGACCGACTGGTCAGATCTCAGCACCGGCGACAGTTCTATATCTCAGACCGGCGGCGTGCTGCGCCTGGCCGCCGGCACCAGCGGCGAGGCGATCGCCGAGCAGAAAGTGACGCTCCCAGTGGCGAACCGACCGATCGCGATGAGCTTCACGCTCGCTGCCGGCACTCCCGTCAAGGTGCGGATCGGCACGACGTCGGGCGGAGTGGACGTCGTGGCGGCGGTGAGTTTACTGGTCGGAACCATTCTGCAATTCACGCCGACGAGTCGAAAAATCTTTATCCAGTATCGCAACGATGCTGCGAGCACCAATGTCGATATTGACGACGTCTCGCTCGTGTCGACGACAGCGCGCGACGCCGATCAGATAATCAATGGTTCGTTTCCGACCGACATCAGTGGATGGACGGACGTGAGCGATCCGCTCGCCAGCATTGGGCATCAGACCGGGCTCGGCGGGTATCTGCGCATGAATGCGCAAGGCGCGCCGGCGATCGAATCTATAGCGCAACAGAAGCCACCATCGCTCATCGTCGGGTTGCTCTACGAAATACGCTGCCGGCGAGTACGGCCAGGGGGTCACATCGATCCGAGCATACGCATCGGATCAACGCAAGATGCCGACGATATTCTCGCCGAGACTGTGCTCAACGACCCGACGGATATCAATCGGTTCACATTCACGCCGACCGTGGCGTCGCCGTTTTTGCAATTTTTCCACTCGAGCAACACGTTTCATTCAAACGTCGACGACGTGTCCATCCATCAGCTAGGCGTATGCCAGGCGGCGGAGATCGACGCCGGCACTGCACAAAGCGGCAGCACGACAAACATAAGACTCGCGACGACGGCACCATCGTTTGATATTACCGGCGCTTACGCTCGCATCACATCGGGGCCGGCTGCCGGCCAGGAGAGCAAAGGCACCGCGTACAACGTAACAACCAAGGATTTCACGACTAGCTGGTCGGTATCCCCAACCAGCGCCAGCGTTTATGAGATACACGACGCCGATGGTGTGCTCCTGGCGGACCGCCAGTGTCAAAACACGCGCACGACGACACAGGATCCGACGAATTATTCGCCGGCACCGAAAATATATCGATTTTGTGAGCCTCGAGCAAAATTACCGGCGGACCAAGCGCTGATCCCGGCACTGCAAAGGGTCAACACCAGCGCAACAATAATCGACCCGACGCACAGTATTGGAAAGCGCGCCCGCGTCGATGCTACGCTCCTCGACTTTCCCTATCACGACATAGGCATCGATCTTTATATCGCAAACCGGAGTTTCAAGGCGATCGACCGAGGGACTTTTTTCGGTAAACTTTTCGCGCGCAACACGTTCTATCAGAATAGAATCGTCCGATTGCGCTCGGGTTACATCACGGATCCGTGGAGTTTCGATAATTTTGAGACGCGCGAGTATCAGCTGGAAAAAGTCTCGGGACCGGACAAGCGCGGCATAGTCAAGCTCATCGCAAAGGACGCGCTGAAACTCGCCGACGATAAGCGCGCGTTACTACCGAGGCCGTCGGGCGGATCCTTGAATGCGAGCATAACTGACGTCGCGACGTCACTGGTACTGGCGCCGGCGGGGATTGGAAACGACGAGTACCCGGCCGCGAGTTTTCGCGTGCGCATCGAGGAGGAGCTCATCGACGTGGGCACGAGGAGCGCGGACACTTGCAGTTCGCTGACGCGTGGCGTCGCCGGCACGACAGGGGAGGACCATAACGCGGAGGCTGTGGTTCAAAAATGCGATGTGTTGGTCGACGAGAATGTCGTCGATTTTGTTTTCCGAGTGCTGACTGGCAAAGATGCCGAGACCGGCGATCCGTTTGCCGGTATAAACGCGTCATTGATCCCGATCACCGACTGGAACATCGAGCGCGATCAGGAATTATCTAGTTACAACTTGTCGCGCACGCTATCAAAGCCGGAAGGGGTAAGCTCGATATTAAAAGATCTCGCGAAAGCTATTCCATTCCTGATTTTTTGGGATGAACGCGTGCAGGAGATAAAGCTCCTGGCGCTGCGCACGATCGGGCAACCATCAAAGCTGCCGTTGCTCACGGATGCAAAAAATATCCAGCTGGATTCGCTGACCGTGCGCGATGAGGACAAAAACAGAATTAGCCAGGTGTGGGTCTATTACGACCCGCGCAATCAACTCGAAGTGAAAGAGCCGAAGGATTTTCGCCGGCTGAAAATACGAGTCGACTCGGTGGCGGAGTCAGTGGAGCAATACGGGGAAGTGCGCGTGCTGACGCTGTTTATTCCGTGGTTTGACGCGAGTAATGCTGCGGAAGTGATCCAGACTTCGAGCCGGCAGCTGACAAAGTGGCGCGACAACAACCGGCGGGTTACGTTCAAGCTCGACGCCAAGGATTCGATACACTGGACGGGCGATGTGATCCGCGTGCAATCCCGACAGTTGCAAGAAGTGGACGGCGCGGACGGCGAGCTCGTCGTGCGTATAACAAGCGCAAAGGAGGACCGCGACGGGAGTTATAGCTACACCGGCGAGGAGGAGGGTCTCGCGGTTGAGCGTGTATTTGTGATCGGTCCCAACACGCTCCTCGACTTCGCTGCGGAATCAGACGAGAACAAAGCTAAATTTGGATTTATTTCTAACGATGCCGGCGAGATGAGCAACGGCAGCGATGCGTATGTGATCGGGTGATCTGATGGCGTGGACGGTACTGCAAGACGCGGATCTCGACGAGGGCAGCAATGTTATTAATCGAACGCTCAAGGCGTATCGAGACAATATCCCGGCGATAAGAGATGGTCTATCCGGCGCGCCGAAAGTCTCGAGCACGGCGATCCGTTTTGCCACCGCATCGACGTCCGGCAATGTCGCAGCGTCCCCAGACTCGGCGAAAAGGGACGACATTACTTTGAACGCGTGGGCTATGTTCCCGATGATCTGGACGGAGCGTGACTCGTGCCACTGGACCGGGCACGTTACGGACGCGGCGGATCCGGACTCGCCACGTTTCGCTCTTAAAATTTTCGAGGCTGGTCAAAACTCCGACTACAACATCGAGTATCGATATTTTACGACGCTGGCGCCTGTGAAGTCGTGGACAGGTATCCTAGACACTGATATCGATCAGGACAGCCCCGGCAAGACGCAACTTTTTACAAAGCTGCGCGACAATCAAATCGCGTTCGCCGAAGGCGCGCCGCTAGCTCCGGACGTGCCGCGCGCGGTGTTAAAAACAAATACTTTCAGCACGTCGGGATCGACTCCTGATGTGCAATTTGGGCGATCAAGCATGACGCTAAACGCCGGCGCTTTTTTCCCGATGATACACGCGCAGACACCTTGTTTTATCAGCGGGCACGCTACCGATGGGCTCAGTCCGGACTTGCCGCGTTTCGGGATCTCGAACCAGGGTTCAGTTACGAAAACTTGGGACGTCGACTATCGTATTTTCGACTTAGAGACCGCGCCCGCCGCCTTTAATGCAATCGCTGACGCCGCGATCGCGGTCGATAAAAACTTTGACACGATCTTGGCCGTCAGATATCGCGATAATTTACAGGCGATCGTCGATGGCGGCGCCGGCGCGCCAAGGATTGACCGCCTCCAACTGACAACCGCTGTCGCAAGCACTTCGGGCGGTTTTAGTATCGGCAACTTTTCGGTGATTATGAACCCGTGGTCATTTTTCCCGATGATCCACTCGACAAGAAGCACCGACGATCTCGAAGATGATTTTATGCGTTGTCATACCACAGACGGAGCGGATCCGGACTCGCCACGATTTTTTATGGTGCTCGGTACTACTGCGCTTTCCTTTGACGTCGATCAAAGGTATATAGCCGACAGCGCCTTGCTCGATTTGCCTGGCGGGATCGGCGATACCGCGAGCACGCCGGACACCGCTGGCAACAGCGTCACCGGCGATATAGATATCCGCGTGCGGTTGTTTCTGGATGATTGGGGCTTCACCACTCCGGCTCAGATGTTTATCGCCAAGTGGGACGAAACGACGCAGCAATCCTATAGGTTCGGGATCAACGATGATGGCAATCTGCATTTTTTCCTGTCGGACACGGGCGCCAGTGCGCAAAATAGAAACTCCAACGCGCCGACAGGCTTTACTAACGGGACGACGCACTGGGTTCGCGTCACCGCTGATCTGACGGCGCTCGAGGTTAAGTTCTACACTAGCGAGGACGGCGTCGTTTGGACTCAACTTGGCGTGACGATGTCGATCACGTTGGCGAGCATTAACGACAGCACCGCTCCGATTGAGATCGGCGGGTACGATCTAGGCACTAAAGGGCCATGTTTCGGCGGGATCCATCGCGCGTTTGTGCTCGACGGTATCGACGGCACGCTCGTCGTCGACTTTAATCCCGGCGGGCACATCGGGGAAACCAGCTGGACCGGGGCGATCGAAAGCGAGACCTGGACCGTCAACGGTTCGGCAACAGTGATACAGGGATAAGAAACCATGACGCAATATACGCGGGTATATCTCAATGCGGCCGGCGATCCGTTTTGCGGGCACACGCAAACGACGCCGTTTCTTCCCGGCTTCGAGCCGATCGAACAGGAGAATATCGCAACGCACTGGGACTTTGAGCTCGAGGACCATTCTGACGGGTTCATCCGTTCCCGGCTAATATGGGAGGATATGGTTCACGCCGGCGGACCCGAAGATAAGCAACCGCCGCGATGGAAAGGCGATGCCAGGAAAAAAATGACGATTAAAATGTCACGGAAAAAAGGCGACTGATCATGGCAGTGAGCAAGAAGGCCACGCGCAACCGCCGCCGGCGTTCCGACTCCTGGCGCTCCTGGGCGGTGCGCATGACGGTGTTCGCCGCCGCCCTGGCGATACTCACGACGATCGCAGCCGGCGCGATGCGGTTCACACATGAGAATACATGGGACAGTGAGCTCAAGATCGTCGCGGACCGCGTCGCCGCCAACGAGCTCGTGCAACAGTTGCAAGTCGGCTCATTGTGCGATGCCAAAATCGAGGAGCTCATCAGACTGATCACAAACTTGCGCGGGTTGGAGGAGCTCACCGACGTCGAGGTCCGCGAGCTCGAGGAGAAGGAAAAAAAGCTAGAGTATTGGCAGGGTGTATGCCGAGGGTCGACCCGTGCCCCGATTCGCTGACGCGCTCGAGTTTGTGCTCAAGTGGGAGACCGCCGGGGATCCGAAGGGCGCCTATCACCACGATCCGGATGATCCTGGCGGCGAGACAAAATGGGGGATCGCTCGAAATTCTTACGGGCGGGGATCGATCCGGCTACTTACACGCGAGGACGCCGCGAAGATATACCGCAAGGATTACTGGCTTTTTGGGGATTGCGAAAAAATGCGCTGGCCGTTGTCGCTCGTACATTTCGACGCGTGCGTCAACCTGGGAAATTTCAAATTCAAAAACAACAAACGCGAATATCACTGGCGGGCGAATCGCATTCTGCAACGCGGACTGGGCGTCACCGAGGACGGGATCATCGGTTCCGTCACGCTCGGCAAGGCTTTAGACACGGATCTAACAGTCTCATCGGTTGCGCTTCTCGCGTACCGTGCGCTATGGTATGTAGAGCTCGCGCTGTCCTCGCCTGTCGGCATGGGAAAGTTTTTCGGCGGCTGGATGAACCGACTCCAAGATCTGCAAGCGATCGTACTCGCCGCCCGCAAACTCGAGCGATAAATCGATGAACGATTACCGAGGATTCCATAGCACCAAGTTCGTCATTTCAATGACAGCTTTGTTTTTCGGTACGATCGCATTGTTTACGAGTCACATCAGCGAGACGGTGTGGGGGTATTCAGTGATTGGCCTAGTGGTCGCGTACATCAGCGGCGACGTCGGCGCACGCGTTACCGACAAACTCAAACCCAAAGGAGACACAGCACGATGAAAATTATCACAGCGTTTTTTGCAATGCTTTTTCTGTCGACCATATCGATAGTTGCCTATGCAGAAGTACACGCCACCGACCCCGCGTCGCAGTTGTTTGCGCTGGTCGAGGCGCTCGTCATTCCGGTGACTGGTGTCGTTTCGATGTACCTGTTCGCCGGCATTAAAAGCGTGGCGTCGTTCATCGGCGATTTGCCTGCTAATGTGCAGCGGATCCTCGTCGTCGTCGTGACCTGGGCGATCGGCTGGGTCTCCTCGCTGATCAATGTCGCGCTACCGGATACGCTCGCGGCGTTCGATATCGGATCCGTCGAGACGGCGGTCGCGGCAGCGTTTGCGATGCTGATTCATTCAGTCAGCAAAAGAGCGTAAGCCATGCGCGCGGCAAAAATATACATTGCGTTGCGGTGGTTCGCAGGCTTGGCTTTCATCGTCGCGGCATTGGCGCTGAATGGCTGTGCATATTTGCAGACGACCGAGCACCGGATCGCCGCGGCCTGGCTCGCCCAGGAGCAAGCCGCCAAGCTGATCACGACACTGTCGACCGCGAAAACGCCGTCGGGGTTGCCGCTTGTCGCAAAGGCAGATCTGCAAAAGGCGCAGGACTGTCTAAGCGCTAGTAGCGCGTTACTCACTAAGGCCGAGAAGTATTTTCGAGACGGGGCCGGCGATGCCGGCGAAGCGAGAAGCGCATTAAAGACAGGCGCGAAGTCGATCGATATCATTCTCGACGTGCTCGCAGTCGTCAGCAGCAGCGGCAAGTTTGACCTGAGTTGTAAAGCTCTGGCGGAGGTAACGTAATGTTAGCGATTGCGCAAATCATACAGGCGGTTGAGTGGGTGAGCATGGCGATACGCGCCGGCAGAGAAGCGCACGCAGCGTTGCAGGAGCTCAAAGAACGGATCCAAGCCAGGGGCGAGGCGTTCGATTATACGGACGTGGATTTTTTCAAAGCAAAGGCTAAGCAGGCGATGGCCGAGTCGCAGGCTGCAATCGACGCGATGCCGTAAGCGGTAAAGTTTATGTATAAAAGTTTGGTTGTGGTTTTGGCGGCTGGCTTGGCCGCCTTTTTTTTGACAACGGCGGTCGCACAAAGACTGCCGCCGGGTAGTCTCGAGCGTTGTAATCTCGAGGGGTTTCTAGCCTACGAAATTGCGATGTGGCGGGATCTCGATGTAACGATCGAACAGGCACGCGAGCGTATAGCAAAACGTCACCCGAAACATGAAACGGATCCCGGCCAGTTGCTCAATATGATGTTTATGGATCTCGCCGCGCAGGCGATCTACCGATTGCAAACCCTCGAGCCGATCGATCTGTCGATCGCTTTTTATAATGGCTGCCGCCAGCGTTCGTTGCGGCTGCCGGGCGAGTTAGCGATTTAAACCACGCAAAAAAAACCGCCGCGAGCGGAGACTTGCGGCGGCGAAATGATCGCCGGCAGGGGTGTGCGCCAGCGATCCCGTCAAGCGTAGCGTCAGGCTTGGGGAGTGTAAAGGTTCCTGTCGATCCACTCCTGCGCCTGTCGCAAATTATCGACGTTAGTCGCTGTTTGTTGGTCGGCATCAACCGGATACTGCGCGTCGCTGAGCGCTGCGCCTGATAACACTATCGCGAGCCATGACGCGACGATAAATATTACGCCTAAGTCGAAAGTTCGCATTGCATATACTCCTCGGTTGTGGGTAATTCAGAATGGAAAAAGTGGCAACGTCTTTAATGCTCTGCCGTACTCGACGCTCGCAACTGCGACGCCGTGCGCGCGCGCATAGTCTTGCAGCAACTTGTTTGCCGCGTCGCCGATCACGAGTCCGCGAGTATTGTCGATTGCTTTTTGTTTTCCAGCACCGTGATTGCGCCCGGCGCAAATACAATCGCAAGCCGGCGATCTGGCGTCATAACATTTCGCATCACAGCGCCCGACGACGCCGTCGCTGTTCGAGACTATGATCAAAGTCGTCACTCAATAAGCCTTTTTCAAAGCTGCCAACGATTCTCCTGCCAGCGCTAGTCTAAGCAATGACTCAGTCCTCGTCGGCCTGTTTAGTGTGGCTTCCATCGCCCAACGCAAACGCTCGATCTCGCGCTCTAGCTGAGCTCTAATATCATCCGCTTGGCAGCGCTCATCGTATAACGCCGACGCGAGTCCATCGGGGGCTCGGAGTTTATAGCCTTTGCTCTGTTGTGTTTGCTTCTGGATGCGTTCCCATCCTTGCCGTACTTGTTCGCGATACTCTTTTTCGAGATTCTCCCTGCGTCCGCAAAGTGGGCACCCGGCATACAGTCCCTTGCTCCAATGGATTGCGTGCTGTTCGCAACTATCATAAATATCACCCATGATTGTCACCCTCATAATTTTCGACAGAGAATTTTTTGTAGCTCGTCGCCGCCCTGGCGCTGGCGCTCGTAATACTCCTCGCCGCCGATCTGCCTGGCGTCGCGTTTCTTTTTCGCTCTGACACGTTCGCGCTCGCGCCGCATTTCTTTTTGACACGTTCGGTTACACGTCTGGCGGTGCTCAAAATTGTATTTCGGCTCATCGCCACGCCGCACGAGCTCGGCGCCGCACGACTCCGCGACACAAACTCGAGGCGCCGGCACCGTTACAACACTCCCTGCGGTGCTGTTGCGCCGGATCGTTTCGCGGTCGCATAGATATCATAAGCCAGCGCTCGCGCGTGCCAACGACAACATGCCGTGACGTAGGCAGCGAACCCGCCTGGTCCCTCGACAAAGTGCTGGCACCGGGGGCCAGGAGTGCCGCTGCAAACCGAAAACTCAGATCGCTTGACGTGATGCTCGGCGATGCTCAGACGTTCGATGAGTCGACAAAATGTATGGTCGCTCATTGCAACATTACCTTTCGTTTTGTGAGTTCAGCGATCTGATCGCGATGGTACGCTATGACGTCGTCGATCAATTCGCGGTGCTGTTGTCGCTCGAGGATCCGAGACTCGACACGTTTGATTCGACGTGCCAGGAGCCAGACGCGAAAGCGCTGCAAGGTTGTCATATTTGTATAGTCTCCTCGTCGTCGTCGATTGTCTCGCCCATTTCCTCGAGCTCCCGGCGCCCGTCGCCACCGCTGCGGCTCCAACCGCAGAAGCAACGCGCGAGCCCGGCGTGATCCTCGCAGTGATTGCAAACCCGAGCGCCGCAGTACGTTTGAAACTCGTAGCTGTGATCGCATTTGATTGGATAGTCCATAGTCAGATCCTCGAGGCGTTTCATCGGTGGTTGTCTAATTGAATGGTTTGAATTGCTGAGCAAACATGCGCCACTCGTTACTCTGGCGCGTGCGGTGTGACACTTTAAACCCTTCGACGCTGTGTTGTTTGTCAGCGCACTCGCGGGCGATGCCGATCGCCGACGAGCGTAATTCTGTCATTACCATGAAGCGTTCAAGTTTTCCGGTGTCAACTGTGCCGATCATGGTGATCAAATAATTACGTCTCATCATGCGTCGTCCCTCGTGAGTCATCGATTCGCCGGCACAGTGCGATGATTTGATCCTCGTCAAGCACGTCGGTTATATATACGGAGACGTCGGCCGCCGGCAATCTGCTAAATAGAAAAACCGATTTTTCAGGGAAGCGATAACGTGACAACTCAGCGATCGGCATCGAGTGCAAGGCATCGCGACGCAGCCAGCGGATCTCGGCATACACGCCAGGGCGCGGATTGAGCAACGCGCAGCGAATGTGACTTCCGTCTGTAAGATTGCTCATTTTATTTCGGCGACCTTCGCGCGTTGTTGCAGTTCAAACTCGGCGGTAAGCGCTGCCACGATCTCAGCGGTGATGCGCTTCGCTTCGACGAGTGCCTCGACGACGTCCTGGGCGCCGGAGATTCTCAGCTGTAACTCGGTGAGATGGCCGACAGCGCCGGCGAGGGTGACAAAGTAGCCGATCCCTTGCCACTGGGTATAGACACCGGGGGCGCCGGCTGCGGGGGTGTCCTGGGCGGTCTGGGCGACACGTCGCTTGCGTTGTTCGAGCGTCCATTGCAGCGCATCTCCTTTGATCCGGTACTTGTTATTGATCGTGAGGATCACATTGAAAGCCTATAACAAGTGTTATCGATTGTCCATAACATCGGTTATACCCTGGCGGGCAGCTTTGAGAAAATATGTCATTTGTTATATGCTGCCGTTTTATGCAGTCAAACCCTAGAAAAGCGCTCGAAAAGCTGATCGGTCTCGCCGGCGGCCAGTCGGAGCTCGCCCGCAAATTGAGCGAGATAACCGGGCTCAAGGTGACGCAACCGCACGTTTCGCAGTGGCTACACCGCAGCAAGCGCTTAACCGATGTGCGGTTCGTTATTGCCGCCGAGCGGGCTGTCGATGGGGAAGTTACGCGGACCGAGCTCCGCCCTGACCTGTACCCGCCGGCGGTCGAGATCCCGGGGGCCGAGCGAGCACGCCGGCTAATGGAGGATCTCAAGTGACACGCCACTTTTGGCTCGAGCTCCGCAACTCGATCGTGATCGCTGTCGTGTTTTGGGCAATAGTCGGCGGCCTGATATCGTTGTGCGCTCAGTGAAACGAGATCGGTTCGAGGATTTTTATGACGACGTCACGGCTGTCGTTTTGATTGCCGCAATTTTGGCGTTGTGGCTTTGGGCTTGATACAAATGTTCGCGTGGGTAGCGGTGGTCCCGTGAGAGGCGCGAAAGTAAAGCGGGGATAGGCCGAGGCGCAAAAGCGCAAGGCCGACGGTTCGGATGTTCCGCCCGCCTTCCCGGTTTGGGTAGTCGCTTAACCCGCGATGTTCTCAGCCGGGGAGTACGTTCACTAAACGAGGGACGACGCAGCAAACGATGAATAATCAGGGGATGCAATTCCCGCTTAGATTTGACGGTGCTGATTACGTTCCAAAACGTGACGATCTGAGATTGACGGGGCAAATTTTACGCATCTGGATCGCTATGGCTGGCGAAAAATGGTTCACACTTTCTGAAATTGAAACAATCACCGGAGATCCTCCGGCGTCAATCTCTGCACAATTACGTCACCTACGCAAAAAACGATTTGGCTCGCACACGGTAGATCGACGGCATAGAGGCCAGCCGGCCGTAGGACTTTATGAGTATCGGATTATCCCCCATCGAAATATAAACAATGGCAACGGCTGAAAAAAAGACTGAGCGTCGACTCAGTCCGCTTTTTACCTGGCGCGGCGCGATTTGCTCCGACGACGGTCCCGAGGATCCGATCACGCGATTTGTGTTGCTTGCGCTTAGCCTGCACATGAGCGAGCTCGGCGATTCATGCTTCCCGAGCATTACACTGTTGGCACGCGAGACGGCGCTCGCAAATCGCACGGTGCGAAAACACCTAAAGCTCGCGGTCGCGTCCGGCTGGATAATGCGCCGCGTGCGCGAGCTCCGCCGGGGCCAGGCGTGGCGTTGTTACGAGTATTTCGCCGCTCGCGGCCGACGTGCGGCAGCTGGCGCCGCAGCTTCGCAAACGGAGCCGGATAATCAGACACTTACTGAGAAGGTGCGGCACAAGGCGCCGCAGCTTGACGACGTGCGGCATTTGACGACCGAAGGTGCGGCAGCTGACAGCAAAAAGGTGCGGCAGGAGATGCCGCTTAGGACGTCAGTGAGAGCGACAAGAGGACGTACAACACAAGGCGCGCAAAATTGCGCTATCAAAAAACCGGAGTCAGATCTAACGCTCGAGCAGTGGTTGCAAGTTCCCGAGCAACTCCTGGGGCCGAGCGATCGCGCAATAAGGGCACACTATGTCGAGATCAGGAAAAAGGCGAGCGCGGGCAGCAAGTAGCGACCCGAGCGAGACCAACATACAAAAAGACGTGTTGGCAATCCTCGAGCGCCACCCGGCGATCGCCTGGGCACACCGGATCAATGTCGGCGGCGGGTGTATGAAAAGCGGGCGATGGGTAAATTTTGCTTTCGAGGGTTGCTCCGACATTATCGGGCAAACTCGCACAGGCTTATTTTTCGCTTGTGAAGTCAAACGACCCGGTGAGCGATGCACGCCAACACAACTCGATTTTTTGCGCGA
>SDBV01003427.1_pt1 | contig 23393 bp, 19 predicted proteins | sample 2277081 | NCBI WGS metagenome assembly SDBV01 (sample SAMN10402039, study PRJNA504765) | marine sediment metagenome | isolation source: marine sediment core GS10_PC15, 223 cmbsf | place: Arctic Ocean: Southern Knipovich Ridge | collected 2010 | reverse complement strand
AGGCCGGCATCAACCCGGTGGTGGCGATCAACGCCTTCCACACCGACACCCAGGCGGAAATCGACTTGCTGCAGAAGCTGGCCGATCAGGCCGGTGCCCGAGTGGCGGTATCGAAGCACTGGCAATACGGCGGCGAGGGTGCGTTGGAGTTGGCCGACGCGGTGCTGGACGCCTGCGAGGACACGGTCGACTTCAAGTTCCTCTACGACCTGGACACGCCGTTGCGTCAGCGGGTCGAGCGGATCGCCAAGGAGGTCTACGGGGCCGACGGCGTCTCGTTCTCGCCGGAAGCCGAGGCCAAGGCCAAGCGGTTCGAGGCCGATGAGAAGTTCAACGATTACACCACCATGATGGTCAAGACCCACCTGAGCCTGACCCACGACCCGGCGATCAAGGGAGCCCCCAAGGGATGGACGCTGCCGATCCGCGACTTCCTGATCTACGGCGGAGCCAGGTTCATCTGCCCGGTGGCGGGCAACATCTCGCTGATGCCGGGAACCTGTTCCAATCCCGCGTACCGCCGCGTGGACGTCGACGTGGAGACCGGCAAGGTTAAGGGGTTGTTCTAATTCAAATGAAGGGGTGTTATCCCATAAAGCCGCGACCGTTGGTCGCGCATTGGGACACCACGGACGACTGAAAATGGAGGCGCGACCAACGGTCGCGGCTTTATGGAGGATCCCCGTGCATACGAAATCCGGATCACTGATTTAGCAGGAGTAGCTCATGACCGCGGAGATCATCAGCGGAAAGGAACTGGCCAAGACGATTCGCGCCGAACTGGGCGAGGAAGTGGCCGAACTGAAGGAAAAGCACGGGATTGTGCCGGGGCTGTGCACGGTGTTGGTGGGCGAGGACCCGGCTTCGGTTTCCTATGTGACCGCCAAGGGCAAGGCCTGTGAGAAGATCGGTATGAAGTCGTTTCATCACGAACTGCCCGCCGATACCAGCCAGGAGAAGCTGCTGGAGTTGGTCGACGAGCTGAACAACGACGACGAGGTTCACGGCATCCTGGTCCAGCTTCCCTTGCCCAAGCAGATCAACGAAGCCGAGGTGCTGTTGGCCATCGATCCCAACAAGGACGTAGACGGTTTTCACCCGGTTAACGTGGGGCGGCTGGTGATCGGCGAAGAGCTGTTTCCGCCCTGCACGCCGGCCGGAATCCAAGAGTTGATCGTCCGCAGCGGCACGCCCACCGAAGGTGCCGAAGTAGTGGTGGTGGGCCGCAGCAACATCGTGGGCAAGCCGATCTCGATCATGATGGTGCAGAAGAAGGCGGGCGCCAACTCCACGGTCACGGTTTGCCACACCCGCACCCGCGACATGGCGGCCCATACCAAGCGGGCCGACATCTTGATCGTGGCCGCCGGTGTGCAGAACGCGGTTACGGCCGAAATGGTCAAACCGGGTGCCACCGTGATCGACGTGGGGGTGAACCGGATCGGGTTCACCGCCTCGGGCAAGGCCAAGCTGGTGGGCGACGTCGATTTCGAGGCGGTCAAGGAAGTGGCCGCCAAGATCACGCCGGTTCCCGGCGGCGTGGGACCGATGACCATCACCATGTTGCTGAAGAACACGGTTCGGGCAGCGAAGCTGGGATTGTAAGATGGCCGGAGCAGTACGCAGGGTTCGACGATGAGACTACCCTTGGTTTTGCCTGGTTTTCCCTCGTTTTTCGGATATAATCAACCGGTAGCGAGTTCGCGTGCCGCCGCGGGTTCCGGATTGCGGGCCCTGCTGGCGGCCGGCGGAAAACCCGTCCGTCTTCAGAGGCTGCGGCCATGAGCACTACAACGCCCGTCACCGCCGACCAACTCCTGGGGATGCCCGATGACGGCTACCGGTACGAGTTGATCGCGGGAGAATTACGAAAAATGGTACCCGCCGGTTGGAGACATGGGGCAATTGGCAGCCAACTGCATGCTTTGCTGGGAGAGCATATTCGGCAGCACAAACTGGGGCGTGCGTTTTCTGCAGATACCGGGTTTCTGCTGGCCCGAGATCCTGACACGGTGCGGGCACCGGACATCGCCTTCATCCACAAGGATCACCTGCCCAGCAGCGACCCCGAGGAAGCATTTTGGCCCGGCGCTCCCGATCTTGTCGTTGAAGTGGTTTCTCCGGGCGACACGCTCGGCGAGGTCGACGACAAAGTGATGATGTGGCTCGACGCCGGAACGGCCATGGTCTGGGTGGTCAATCCCAAGTGGAAGAACGTAACCGTTTACCGTAGCGCAACCGACATCAAGACGCTTACGGAAAACAACGAACTGGTTGGTCAAGACGTCGTTCCGGGGTTTCGTTGCCGCATTGGAGATATCTTCCTCAACACGTAATCAGTGTCAAGCCACAGCCGCGGGCATGGCCAAGCTGGTCGGCGACGTCGATTTCAAGGCGGTCAAGGAAGTCGGCGGCAGAAGCACGCGGGTTTTCGGCGGCGTGGGACCGATGACCATCACCATGTTGCTGAAGAACACGGTTCGGGCAGCCAAACTGCGATTGTGAGGCCGTACCCGCCGACTTCTCGCAATTGAAAACACAAAAACAGCGGCGGCTGCGACCGCAAGACCGACGAAGGCGTGGCCTTGGTCGCCGACTCGGCGTAGAATAGTGTTCGAGGCGTTTTTGACGTCATCTGGTGAGTAATCGACAATAGCCGGGACGCAACGCGTCGCGGTTTGAGCCGGGAGAAGGCGACCCCGTTGAACGGCTCCCGTGAGGACTGCCCGCGACGCGTTGCGTCCCGGCTACTGATTCATCTGTGCTGCCACCAGCCGGTAGTGCAGCCGATACGATAAATCCAAAGCTTAGGACCTGTTGCTACGATGTCCGACGAAACCGCCATACGGCCCGACTCTGCCTTCCTGGAGGCGGTGCAATCCCGCAGCGGGGAGAAGCCTTCGCGCTGCTACCAGTGCCGCAAGTGCACCAACGGCTGCCCGCTGGCCTTCGCCATGGACCTGAAGCCCAACCAGGTGATCCGCGCGATTCAGCTCGGCCTGGAAGATGAGATTCTGGGGTCCAGCACGATCTGGATTTGCGCCTCCTGCCAGACCTGCACCACCCGATGCCCCAACGACATCGACATCGCCCACGTGATGGACACGCTTCGGCAACTCAGCGGGGAGTCGGAGGTGCCAGCCGCCGAGGAGAAGATCGTCAAGTTCCACCGGGCCTTTCTCGACTCCATCCGCCGCCACGGACGGCTGTTCGAGTTGGGCATGGTGGGCCGTTACAAGCTGAGCTCTCTGGATTTCTTCGGTGGGGCCAAGATCGGCATGAAAATGGTCCGCAAGGGCAAGCTGAAGTTCCTGCCGGCGGGGATCAAGGCCAAGCGCGAAGTTCGCCAGATGTTCGATAAGAAGAAAGAGGGTTAGACCAGTGGAGGTCTCGTACTATCCCGGTTGTTCGCTGCACGGCATGGCCACCGAATACGACGACAGTATTCAGGCGGTCTGCGGGGCGCTGGACATTTCCCTGGCGGAGCTGGACGATTGGAACTGTTGCGGCGCCTCCTCGGCACACTTTGTGGACGACGAGCTGGCAATCCGCCTGCCGGCCCGCAACCTGGCGGTGGCCGAGCGTGAAGGCCGGGAGCTGCTGGTCCCCTGCGCGGCCTGCTTCCAGCGGCTGAAACACGCCGACAAGGAACTCCGGGAAGACGCCGCACGCTGGATCGACGAGCCTTACCGGGGTAGGACGGAGATCTACCACGTCAACGATTTTTTCGCCCGGCCCCAGTGGCTTCAGAAGGTCAAGCAGAGCGTGAGCCGACCGCTGAGCGGCCTGGCCGGCGTGGCCTACTACGGCTGCCTCTCACAGAGACCGCCCAAGATTACCGACGCCCAAAGGCCGGAGAATCCGCAGTCGATGGACAACCTGATGCGAGCGATCGGCATGGAGGTGCGGCCCTGGTCGTACAAGACCGACTGCTGCGGCGCCAGCCTGCCCCTGACTCGCCCGGAGTTGGTCCGAAAGCTCAGTGGCGATCTGTTCGAGGCCGCCAGGGAGGCCGGGGCCGAGTGCCTGGTGACCGACTGCCCGTTGTGCCAGTCGAACCTGGACACCCAGCAAGCGGATATCGAGGCCGAACGTGGAGAGCAATTCAATCTGCCTGTGTTTTACGTGACCGAACTGATGACCCTGGCCTTTGGCGACGGGCGGGCAGCCCGCTGGTGGAAGAAGCACTTTGTGGACCCGAGACCTTTGCTCCAGAGCAAGGGGCTATTGTGACCGAAGCGCAATTTTTACGTCCCGTGGAAGGACAAGTTTAGCCGCCGCGGCCACGCGGCGCATTTCCCGGCGTGGCCGCCGGGGCTAAACGGCTTTATCGATTGGTTTACGTTGACTCGGTGGAACAAGTTGGCGGTGAGTGACTATGGCTGAGGAGAAGAAAAATCGCATGGGCCAGCGTAAAATCGGTGCGGTGATGGTGGTCGGCGCGGGGATCGGCGGGATGCAGGCCGCCCTGGACCTGGCCAATGCCGGATTGCACGTCACCCTGGTCGAGGAGACCGCCGCCATCGGCGGGCGGATGGCCCAGTTGGACAAAACTTTTCCCACCAACGACTGCTCGATGTGTACCATCTCGCCGAAGCTGATCGAGGTGGACAAGCACCTGAACATCGACATTCTGACCAACACCAAGGTCGAGGGCATCTCCGGCGAGCCGGGGAACTTCAAGGTCAAAGTAACGCGCCGGCCGCGCTACGTGGATGAGGAGAAGTGTACCGGGTGCGGCCAATGCGTGGAGAATTGCCCGGTGAGCAACAGGATTGCGGTGCCCGAGCCCCAAGACGAGGAACCCCACCTCGAACCGGACGTCAGGCAGTGGGTCAGCGATCTTCTGGCACGGTACGATGGAGAGGCACGCGGGGCCCTGTTGGCGATCCTTCAGCAGATCAACCGGGAATATCGTTACTTGCCTCGGGAGGTCCTCGAGTACGTGGCAAGACGGGTGGACATGCCCTTGTCGGCCGTGTTGCGGGTGGCAACTTTTTACAACGTGTTCAGCTTGACGCCGCGCGGTCGGCATACCATCAGCGTGTGCATCGGGACGGCATGTTTTGTGAAGGGTTCCGGGATGCTTCTGGAGAAGCTGACCAGGGAGCTGGCGATCGAGGAGGGCGGAACGACCGACGATCAACGGTTCACTCTGGAGGGAGTGCGTTGCATCGGCTGCTGCGCCTTGGGACCCGCGATGCGGATCGACGGCGAGACCTATGCACACGTTCGTCAGAACCAGATTCCGTCGATCCTGAAGCGATACGAATAGTGAGGGGACCGGCCGTGGAGAGAATAGCCAACCCAGGCGACCTGGAAACAGCGGGCAAGCGAGGCCGAGCCTCTCTGTACCCGTCCACGACGAGAATCACCGTGGGGATGGCCACTTGCGGCATCGCCTCCGGCGCGGAAGCGGTCCGCCAGGCCCTGTGCGAAGAGGTCCAGAATCGCAACCTGGATGCGCACGTGATCCCGACCGGCTGTATCGGATTCTGTCAGCAGGAGCCCTTGGTCGACGTGCTGGAACCGGGCAAACCCAGGGTGACTTACGGCGCAGTGACGGCGGAGAAGGCCCGGCAACTTGTTGCCGGGTTGGGCGACGGCGGCGGGAACCACCAGCAGTGGGCGGTATGTCGTACGGAGGAAGACGAACTGGTGGTTACCGGGGAGAAGATTCCTCTCCTCTCGGGCGGGACGTCGAACGGATTGGGGAACATTCCCCTCTTTCGGCAGCACCCCTTCTTCCGCAAACAGCGAAGGATCATCCTTCGCAATTGCGGCCTGATCGACCCCGATAAGATCGAAGAGTACATCGCCCGCGGCGGCTACCTGGCGGTCTGCAAGGCCCTCACCACGATGACGCCCGAGGAAGTCATCCGGCGGGTGCTGGATTCGGGGCTGCGGGGCCGCGGCGGGGCGGGTTTTCCGACGGGAAAGAAATGGGGATTTTGCCGCCGCGCCCAGGGCGAACTGAAGTACGTCGTCTGCAATGCCGACGAGGGAGACCCGGGCGCGTACATGGACCGCAGCATCCTGGAAGGCGACCCCCACAGCGTGTTGGAAGGGCTGACGATCGGCGCCTATGCCATCGGCGCCGGCGAAGCCTACGTCTACGTGCGAACGGAGTACCCCTTGGCCATCAAGAGATTGCAGACGGCAATTTCCCAGGCAGAACGGCGCGGACTTCTCGGCAGCAACGTCTTCGGTTCCGGTTTCGATTTCAAAGTGCATATCGTAGAAGGTGCGGGGGCTTTTGTCTGCGGGGAGGAGACGGGGTTGTTGGCTTCCATCGAAGGCAAGGTCGGTGAACCCCGCCCCCGACCACCTTTTCCCGCCCAGAGCGGCCTTTGGGACCGCCCAACCAATATCAACAACGTCAAGACCTGGGCCACCATCGCCCCGATCATCGCCCGGGGTCCCGCGTGGTATGCAGAGACCGGAAGCGAAGGAAATCGCGGCACGACCGTCTTTTCCCTGGTGGGAAAGGTCAAGAACAACGGTCTGGCCGAGGTGCCGCTGGGGATTACGCTCAGGGAAATGATCTTCGACATCGGGGGCGGCATCCAGGCGGATAAGAGCTTCAAGGCGGTGCAAACGGGAGGACCCTCGGGCGGTTGTATCCCGGAGAGTCTCGTCGATTTGCCGGTCGATTACGAACGGCTGGCGGAAGCCGGTTCGATGATGGGTTCCGGCGGCATGATCGTGATGGATGAGAACACCTGCATGGTGGACGTGGCCAGATTCTTCTTGGAGTTCACAACTGCCGAATCCTGCGGCAAGTGTACACCTTGTCGCGAGGGCACCAAACGAATGCTCAAGATCCTCACGGGCATCGTCGAGGGCCGCGGCCGGTCCGGTGACATCGAGCAACTGGAAAGGTTGGCCCGGGTGATCAAAGACGCCTCACTTTGCGGTCTGGGGGCCACGGCTCCCAATCCAGTCCTGACGACGATTCGCCACTTCCGCAATGAATACGAGGCGCACATTCGGGATCGCCGTTGTCCGGGGCGGGTCTGCCGCGCACTGATCAGCTACCGGATTGATGAGCAGGCGTGTACCGGATGCCGGGCCTGCGCCAAGCAATGCCCCTCTGAGGCGATTCTTGGTGAGGCCAAAGCTCCTCACCGGATCCTTCCGGACAGATGCGTCAAGTGTGGTGCTTGCTTGGAGGTTTGTAAGTTCGACGCGGTACGTGTGGAGTGATGGGTAAGATGATGGTTCGGTTAACGATTGACGGCCGGGCGGTCGAGCTGGAGCAAGGCAAGACCGTCCTGGAGGCGGCTGGGGAGCTGGGAATCGAGATTCCCACGCTCTGCTACTATCGGGCCGTGGCCCCGTATGGCGCTTGCCGAGTCTGCCTCGTCGAGATTGCCAACCAGCGCGAGTCCCGTCTCACCGCGTCTTGTTCCTATCCGGTGCAGGACGGCCTGGAAGTCAAGACCGACTCCCAGCGCGTGCTGGAAGCCCGCAAAGTGATGGTCGAGCTCCTCTTGCCCCGCTGCGGCGACGCGCCGAAGGTCCGGGCGCTGGCCGATCGGCTCGGAGTGGAGGAGCCCGAGCTGAAGGAGGACGACGATTGCATCCTCTGCGGCCTGTGTACCCGGGTTTGCGACGAACTGATGGGCGTGGCGGCGATCAACTTCCTGGGCCGGGGACCGACGCGAAAGGTGAGCACGCCGTTTGACGAGTTTTCCCCGGTTTGCATGAGCTGCGGGGCCTGTGCGTTCGTCTGCCCCACCGGCGCCCGGGCGGTCCAGTGGGAGAAGCTCACCGGGCGGAAACCGACTGCCCTGGTCTCGGAATTCGACCAGGGCTTGATCGGCCGGCCGAACATCTATATTCCCTATCCGCAAGCGGTGCCGCACGCAGCGGTCATCGACGAGGAGAACTGCGTCAATCTGCGGACGGGCAAGTGTGGGGCCTGCAAGGCCTTCTGCGACGCGGAGGCGATCTGCCACGACATGCAGCCTGAAGAGGTCGACGTGGAAGTCGGTTCGGTGGTGCTGGCCCCGGGCTTCGAGCCCTATGACCCGACGCCCCGCGGTGAATACGGGTACGATGAGTGCGAGAACGTGATCACCAGCCTGGAGTTCGAACGGATCCTTAGCGCCTCCGGCCCGTATCAAGGGCACGTGCTGCGGCCGTCCGACCTGACCGAGCCCAAGCGCGTGGCCTGGATCCAGTGCGTAGGCTCGCGCGACGTTACCTCGGGCAACGAGTATTGCAGCGGAGTCTGCTGCATGTACGCCATCAAAGAGGCGATCATGGCGGTGGACCACGTGCCGGGCCTGGAAACCACGATCTTCTACAACGACATTCGGGCCTACGGCAAAGGTTTCGAGGCCTATTACGAAGGGGCCAAGAAGAACTACGGCGTGCGATTCACCCGCGGGATCATCTCCTCCATCAAACAGCGGCAACAGACCAAGAACCTGGTGCTCAGCCACGTCGGCGACGATGGCCAGGTGACCGAAGAGGAATTCGACCTGGTGATCCTCAGCGTCGGCCTGCGGCCCTCGGCCAGCACCACTCGCCTGGCCGAAGCGGTGGGCATCGACCGCGACCGGTTCGGCTTCTGCCGCACCGAGTCGTTGGCGCCCGGCCGGACCAGCAAGGAGGGCGTCTACGTGGCGGGAACCTTCGCCGCGCCGGTCGACATTCCCGAGACCGTGATGAGCGCCAGTGCCGCCGCCGCCCTGGCCGGCGAAGATCTCCACGAGGCCCGCGGCACGTTGATCCGCGAAAAGACCTTTCCCGAAGAGCGGGACGTCAGCGGCGAAGAGCCCCGGATCGGAGTGTTCGTCTGCCGCTGCGGTACGAATATCGCGCGGGTGGTGGGCGTGGACGACGTGGTGGAGTATGCCGGGTCGCTGCCGGGGGTGGTCTACGCCGAAGAGAACCTCTACACCTGTTCCACCGACACCCAACAGCAGATCATCGACACCATTGGAGAGCACAAGCTGAACCGGGTGGTGGTGGCAAGCTGCACGCCGCGGACTCACGAACCGCTCTTCCAGGAGACCCTCCGCGAGGCCGGCCTGAATAAGAACCTGTTCGAGATGGCCAACATCCGCGACCAGTGCTCCTGGGTCCACTTCAGCCGTCCCCGGGAGGCCACCTTCAAGGCCAAGGACCTGGTCCGCATGGCCGTGGCCCGGGCCGCCAGTCTGTATCCCTTTGAAGACGTGTTGCTGGACGTGGACCAGCGGGCGATCGTGATCGGTGGGGGGGTTGCGGGAATGACCGCCGCCGCGAGCCTGGCCGACCAGGGTTTCGAGGTCGCGTTGGTCGAGTGCGAGCCGGAGCTGGGAGGCATCGCCCGGCAGATCCTCCACACACTCGACGGCCGCAATCCGCAGCAACACCTTGCCGAACTGATCCAGAAAGTCAAGGAAAGCCCACTGGTCAGGCTCTACACCGGTGCCGAGATCCAGGAGTTTTCCGGCCACGTGGGCAAGTTCGCGGCCACGCTGCGTCAGGGCGACCGGATCACGGAGATCGGCGGCGGCGCGGTGATCGTGGCCACCGGCGGCGCGCCTTACGAACCCACCGAATACGGCTATCCGCAGAGCGATTCGATCGTCACCCAACTGGAGTTGGAGCAGAAGCTCGCCGATGGGCAGTTCGCCGCGGGGCTCACCGAAGTGGTGATGATTCAGTGCGTGGGCTCGCGGGAGGAGGGGCACATGTATTGCTCGCGGGTCTGCTGCCAAGAGGCGGTGAAGAACTCGCTGGCGATTAAGCAGGCCAACCCCAAGGCCCGGGTCTATGTGCTCTTCCGCGACGTGCGGACCTACGGCTTCGACGAGATACATTACCAGCGGGCACGAGAGGCGGGAGTGGTCTTTATCCGCTTCGACCCCGAAGGAAAACCCGAGGTCGGCCTGAAAGACGGCCTCTGCGTTACCGTGCGGGACGACGTGCTGGGCCGGCCGATTCAGTTGCGGCCCGACCTGCTGGTGCTCTCGGCGGCCATCAGGCCGCACGCCCGGGCCGAGGCGGTCTCGCGGGCGCTGAAGGTGCCGTTGACGGCCGACGGGTTCTTCCTCGAGGCCCACATGAAGCTGCGGCCGCTGGACTTCGGCAGCGAGGGGATTTTCCTGGCCGGGTTGGCCCACGCGCCGAAGTCGATGGCCGAATCGATCAGCCAGGCCAAGGGCGCCGCCGCCCGGGCCGCCACCGTGATCTCCCAGCCGGTAATGTACCGTTCGGGAGTCGTCTCGGAAGTGGACCAGGCAAGCTGCGCCGGTTGCCTGACCTGCGTACGGCTGTGCCCCTACGACGTACCGGTGATCGGCGAGGACGGCGTGGCGTATATCGAGCCGGCGAGTTGTCAGGGGTGCGGCGTATGTGCGGCCGGATGTCCGCGCAAGGCGATCACCACCCGGCACTACCGCGACGATCAGATCACTGCCAAGATCGACGTGTTGTTCGGTGATCCACAATTCGAGGCCGCACGCCCATTCGAGGGGGCATCTTCGATGTCCCCCCGATGGGAGGCGGCCGCGAAAGCGGGAGAAGAAGCTTGAGCAAGAATCAGCGGGGCCGATCGTTTCAACCCAAGGTGGTGGCCTATTGCTGCACGTACTGCGCCTACACGGCGGGCGACCTGGCCGGATCGATGCGTCTGGAATACTCGCCCAGCGTGCGAATAGTCAAGATCCTCTGCACCGGCAAGATCGACACCATTCTGCTGCTGCGGGCCTTCGAGGACGGGGCCGACGCCGTCTACGTGGCCGGCTGCGCCCTGGGCGATTGCCATTTCCTGGAGGGTAACCTTCGGGCGATCCAGACGGTCCGCTACACCCAGAAGCTGATGGCCGAGATCGGCTTGGAGCCGGAGCGGCTGAAGTTCTTCCATATACCCGCCTCCGCCGGTCCGCTGTTCGCCCAGAGGGCCGACGAGATGACGGCCCGGGCCAAAATGTTGGGACCCAATCCCTTGCGCGAAACCATGAAGCAAACCGCGGGAGGAAAGCTCGTCAAGGAACCCGACGCGCATCCCCCGCTACCAGAGGCCAAGCTCGGAAAGCTGACGCGCGACTCCCAGCGGGTCTCCAGCACTGAAGCATAGCCGATTGCGCCTCGGCAAACGGCAACACCGGAGCATAAGCATGATTGTCGCCGAAAGAAAACCGCTGGAACAGATCGAAGAGATGATCGAGGGATTCCAGAGAATACTGATCGCCGGCTGCGGTACCTGCGTGGCCGTATCGATGGCGGGTGGCGAGAAGGAGGTCGAGGAGCTTGCCGCCCAGTTGCGGATCAAGGGCAAGTTGGAAAACAAACAGCGGACCATCGACGAGATCACGGTTACCCGCCAGTGCGACAAGGAGTACCTGGAACAACTGGCCCGGTACGTGGACGATTACGATGCCGTGATCTCGACGGCCTGCGGGGCCGGTGTGCAGTTCCTGGCCGAACGCTACGATGACAAGATCGTGCTGCCGGCGCTGAACACCCTGTTTATCGGCGTGGCCGAGGGCGCCGGCGTCTGGACCCAGCGGTGCATAGCCTGCGAAGATTGCGTGCTGGAGCGGACCGGGGGCATCTGTCCGATGACCATCTGTGCGAAGAACCTGCTCAACGGCCCCTGCGGCGGGACCGACCATGGTAAGTGCGAGGTGGACGGCGAGAAGGACTGCGCCTGGACCCTGATCTACAACAAGATGAAGAAGATCGGCCGGCTGGATCAACTCAAGAGAATCCAGCCGCCCAAAGATTACAGCGTGATGACCAAACCTCGAAAGTACACACACCAGGCCTTCAAGGAAGCGCAAGAGGAAGAGGAGTAGCCAGATGGTCGCCGGGTTCAAGCAGGCCTTTGCAGAGAAGGATTTCGTCGTCACCGCCGAAATTGGTCCGCCCAAGGGGACCGAAATCTCGGAGATGGTCCACCACATCGAGTTGCTCCGCGACAAAGTGGACGGACTGAACGTTACCGACAACCAGAGTTCGGTGATGCGGATCAGCTCCCTGGCCGTCTGCCGGATGATTCTCGATCACGGCGGCGAGCCAATTCTGCAGTTGACCTGCCGCGACCGCAACCGGCTGGCCTTGCAGTCGGAACTGCTCTCGGCCTGGGTCCTGGGCATCAAGAGCGTGCTCTGCCTGACCGGCGACTACGTCTCCGTGGGCGACCATCCCCAGGCCAAGCCGGTGTTCGATCTGGACAGCGTGCAGCTTCTGCAAACCGTGGGCCTGATGAACCGGGGCAAGGACCTGGCGGGCAACGAGATGCAGGGACCGACCGACCTGTTCCCCGGCGCGGTGGTCACCCCCGAGGCCGATCCGATCGAGCCGCAGATGTTGAAGTTCGAGAAGAAGATCACCGCCGGGGCCCAGTTTATCCAGACCCAGGCGATCTACCACCTGGACAACTTCAAACGCTTCATGGAGCAGGCCCGCCGGCACGACGTGAAGATCATGGCCGGCATCGTGCTGCTGGTCTCGCCGGGAATGGCCCGCTACATGAACAAGAACGTGCCCGGCATCTTCGTACCCGACGAGCTGATTAAAGAAATGGCCGACGCCCAGAAGGGCAAGAAGATCGAAGCCGGCATCCGCATCGCCGGCCGCATGATCCGCGAGTTGCGCCAACAGAAGGTCTGCGACGGAGTGCATATCATGGCCATCGGCAAGGAAGACCGCGTGCCCGATATCCTCAAGGCGGCCGAATAGTCGCGTGCGCTGGGCTGATAACTGGGCGGTGAGAACGACACGCAAAGAAATCGGTCCTCGGGGGTGGTCAAAACTCCAACTCGAAGTCGAGTCAGCCAGAACCGCCTTTCTCTTCTCTTAGGAGCAGGAAGATCAATGAATGCTCGATTTCTCCTCGTCCCGTTTTGCTGTCTCTGTCTGGCCTTCGCTCCACTCGTACGGGCCGCCGAGCCGATCAGTCCCCCCCAACAAGCCTGGTTCCCCAAGGCGCCGCCGTTGCCGAAACCGACCGGCCAGGTAATCCGGGTGGACAACGTCGAGGGGCTTTTCCAGGCCGCCCGGGACGTTCAGCCGGGCGGGACGATCCTGCTGGTCGACGGGCACTACATGATGCCGCGGTACTTCGAGTTGCGAACCGACAACGTGACCATGCGGGGTGCCTCGGGCAGACGCGAGAAGGTAGTGCTCGACGGGGCCCATAGCCGGCACGGCGAACTGGTCGGGATCACCGCCTGCTCGGGCGTGACCGTCGCCGACCTCACGATCCAGAATATCAAGCACAACGGGTTCAAGCTGAATTCCAATTTCGGGGTGCAGCGGGTCACCATCTACAATTGCATCATCCACAATATCTGGCAGCGGGGGATCAAGGGGGTCAAGGTCCCCAGATCCGATCCTGAGATACGCCCGCCGGCGGACTGCCGGGTGCAATACTGCCTGTTCTACAACGATCGGCCCAAACAGTTCTCCGACGACCCGGCCGACACGCCCCGGAACTTCGGCGGCAACTACGTCGGCGGCATGGACATCATGTACGCCACGCGCTGGACAATCAGCGACAACGTCTTCATCGGCATCCGCGGCCGCACCGGGGAAGCCCGCGGCGCCGTCTTCCTCTGGCACGACTCGGAAGACTGCCTGGTCGAGCGCAACGTGATCATCGACTGCGACAGCGGGATCTGTCTGGGCAACTCGCACCGGGCGGCCGAGACCAAGGTCCACTGCCGCCGGTGCACGGTCCGCAACAACTTCCTGGCCCGGACGCCGGAGAACGGGATCCTGGCCGACTACACCGAGGACTGCGCGATCCTGCACAACACGGTCCACGACCCGAACAGCCGGCTGAGGAGGCTGATCCGCCTGGTGCACGACAACCCGGGGCTGTTGGTGGCCAACAACCTGCTGAGCGGCCCGCCGATGCGGATCGAGACCCCCAGCAAGGTCCGCTTCCAGGGCAACGTGACCCGCGAGTTGACGGCCTCACTGGCCGATCCCCGGGCAGGAAACCTGCACCTGAAGCGCCCCCTGCCCGGCGTGACGGATGCCGCACGCCTGCTGCCGCAAGCCGCCCACGATATCGACCGTCAGCCTCGCGGTGATCCGTGCGACGTCGGCGCAGACGAACTGCTCCCGCCCGCCGGGCGCAAGGGCTCCTGACTTTCTACAGCAAACGTCCCGGAACAAGGCCGCTTCAGAAACGATCTGCCGCTGCGCCTTCCGCCGGTGGTCCCGCGCGACTACCGATTCCTGCGCCGGCGGACACAGACCAGCAGGCCCATCAAGGCGGCACCGACGACCATTGCCACCGTACCCGGCTCGGGCACACCGACGATCGCCGGCGTTCCCAACAGGGCATAGTTGCCCACGGTAACTTCGCCGGCCTTCGTTTCCACGAACACGAACAGTTCATGGCCGGCCCATTTCGGATCGAGGGGTATTTGGTTGCCGATCCCGGTCGGTTTTCCGTCGAAGATCAGGAACAGCTCTTGACCGTTGTCGAGGGTCATGCCGCCGATGCCGGTGTCTTGCCACTCGAATCGTTGGGCTTCATTCAGTCGCACCAGCCGCTCCCAATTCAGGTCCTGCAACTGAAGCCCCATCCCGTCCACCATGGCCAGCCCCATGCTGAGTATCTCGGTGGGAACGGTTTCCGAGCTCACCAGCCGAATCCCCCGGGCCACAATCGTCAAGGGTAGTCCCATATTGATCCCGCTCGCGCCGGAACCTTCTCCGGAGGAGAACGACACCCCGGTCACCGTCTGGTTCCAATCGTGCATCCCCAGTATCGGGGCGAAGGTCGTGCTGAGGTCATCGTGGACTATCTGGGCCGATACCACGCTCCAGTCCCAGACGTCCAACTCCAGACCGACGTGAACCACGTTGCCGGCGGGGAAGTCGCCCGGTACACCGCCCACGCGAGGGTTGCTCCAAGTGTGCTTCAGGTTGTCCTTGTTGTTAACGCCCCCGGTCGGCACAGTGTTGAGGGTATCGAACTTCTGGGACGCGCTGCCGTCGTAGTGGAAGATGGGCACGGTATTGATCGTTCCTCTGGTCACCAGCTCGAACCTGCGGGTGGGCTTGCCGCCGGTGTTCTGGAAATCCCAGTTCACGCCCAGCGTCCGGTACCCCATCCCGTAGGTCGAGGTGGTGTTGAAGGTAACCTGGCCCCCGGTGCTCCGCACGCCCTGGTGGTGATCGCCGGCGTTGCGCCAGAGGCCGCCGGTGGGGCCGGCCTGGGCCCAAAAGTTGGCGCTGCTCAGGGAGCCGGCCTGGACGAGGATGTCCGCCGACCCGGTGGTCTCGGTGAAATTGAAGTTTCGAGTCCCGTAGACGTAGTTGAAGCCGTCGAGCTCGTCGTGGCTGAGGATCTGGTTGTAGGCGCCGCGGGGGATCCAGCTCCTCATCAGCTCGCTGCCCACATCGGCTTGGGCCACCAGGGGGGCACCCGGAACGTAGTTGCGGCCGACCCCATTGGCCAGGTCGGGGTGGTGGTAGCCGAGGATGTGGCCGATCTCATGAACGGCGATCGAGCGAAGGTCGCCGAAGTTCTGCGCGCCGTTGTTCCGCTGGTACGAATAGGTCGAACCATCGGCCATGGACGAGGCCGTATCCCACTGATTGAACGCCAGACGCACCTGATTTCTGATCCGGTTGTCGGTCGAAAAGCTCGAGTCGAACTTGTACGTCAGCGCGATCACGCCGGACGAGGTGTTGTCAAACGACCAATAGTCATTGGGGTTGGCAATCAGGTTCGCGAAGCCCGACGAATCGCCGGGCAGCGTATTATCACTGGCAAATGTAGAAAACCCCCAGGCAGCAGACGCCTGGAAAAACGACGCAAGGCCCACACACAGCAGAATTCCCGCAAGCTTCAACTGTTTTGAAAACATCGAGTTTCTCTCCTTGATTGGCTACACGAACGGCCCGGCCCGGTCAGGGCTTGATTGCGACCGGATGCACTTGGCCTGAACTGACTTGGTACACGCGAGATTACCCCTGCCCGGTTCCGTTGCCGAGCCGGCCGCAGAGCAGCCTGCGACCCATTAACCTACCGCTGCCTCACAGTGTCGAGGAGAAGACACTCCGCCGTTATTCTCCCGGGCGAATCAAGATATGGAGCTAGAAGTCGTCCTTGCGAACGGCCTCTAGCTCCGGGGGGTCCCTTCAAATCAGGCCTTCCGGTTAACTCTTCTTTCGCCGGCGGGCAAAGGCCACCAGGCCCATCAGGACGGCGCCGATGAGCATCGCCACGGTGCCCGGCTCGGGCGTGATCACGAACGCCAGATCGAGCGACTGGTCGGTGATCGGGTCTTTCAACTCCCGGATAGAGCTGAAACCGGCAAAATGTGGATCTTCTGCCCATACCGCGTCGTCTCGGAACTGATCGGACACGGACGTTTTCCAGCCCAACAGCGGCGCCAGGCCTTCGCCGCTGGCCCCGTCTATGGTCAGAGCCAGCCAGTAGATGTTGCCCGCCTGCTGGGGGAACGGGTTGGGAATGTCCGCGATGTTGACCTGCCACGTTTTGAAGTGGTCATTTTGCTCAGCCGGTGGATTATAAGGGTCCAACCAGCCCTGAGGAGAATCCGCGCCGTATTCACGGACGCTGAACTCACCGAGGACGAAATCGCGGTGCCAGAGCTCGTCACCGGGAATGCTGAAGCCGTTGGGGCCCACGGGAACATCGGCGTGGATGGTCACGTGGATCTTTGCAATCTTGCCAAGAGTATCAAAACCAGACTGATAACCAGTTTCGGGTGAGATATCTTCCCGCGACGACATCCAAAAGTGGATGTCGGAGACATCTCCCGACTGCGTGCACTCCCAGTCGTCCGCCAGGGCCGAGGGGCTTTCGAACCAGACGTTCCAGCCGTTGGGGTCCGGCAACTGCGGCCAGTGCATCTTGTGGCCGTCGCCGGGGTTCCAATCGGCCATGGCCGGGGCGGCCAGCAGCAGCAACGTCCCCACGATCATTACGATGGTCAACGTATTCTTCATCCTTCTTTCTCCTGTTGATTGGGGCGGGGACGCCGAACAAGTCGATCTCGGCGGCACTCGCCTCGAACTGATCAACTACACACACCACAGCCTTTGCCCGGTTCCATTGCTCGACTTCCCTCAAAGTGGCGTGGGGCACCTCAGAAAAGGGTGCCTCCTGATCTGGACGAGAGGCGTTGACACCTCAGGCTCTCCTTGCCTCGGCTTACGGCCGTGCCTTTCGTCACTTCAGAAAACGCTGCCTCATGGCCGTTTGTGCAGGATACTTGCGCCCATTCTCTGTGCTCCTCCCAGCCGCTTAGCACGGAACGAAAAGTCACCCTTGCGGATGACCTCTCGATCCGAAGTGCTGCTTCGCATAGATTCCTCTGCTTAGGCTTTCCTTCGCCGGCGGGCACAGGCCACGAGGCCCATCAGGCCGGCGCCGATGAGCATCGCCATCGTGCCCGGCTCGGGCGTGATCACGAACGCCAGATCAAGCGACTGGTTGTTGATGGGGTCGCGCAGCTCGTTCCAAAACGTCGAGCCCGGCAATTGGTAGACCGCGTCGTCTTCAAAATGATCGAGCGATGTCTTCCAGCCCAGCTCGGTTGGTGACCCAAAGGGGCCCATGGCCAGTACGGAGAGTTCCAGCCAGTAAATGTTGCCCTGCTTCTGGACGAAGGGACGCTCGATGTCCACGATGTTGGCTTGCCAGATCTGGTTGTGGTCGTTCGGTATCACTCCTGGATTGGTGATGGCGGTAGGGTCGTACCAGCCCTGGTCGCCGTCCCCCCACAAACGCGGGGGCAAGGAGCTTCCCGTCCCGGGGAAGAAAGCCCGCTCCCACAGCACGTCGCCGGGCATGCTGTGGCGCGTGGGGGTCTCAGGAATGTTGTCGTGGATGCGGACGCGGACCTGGTCGAGCTGGAACTGTTTATCCTGCGGTGACGAGAACCAGAAGTGGATGTCGCTTACCGGCCCCGTCTGGGTACACAGCCAGTCGTCCGCCAGGAGTCGCAGGCCCGTAAAGTTCACGTCCCAGCCGGTGGGGTCCGGCATCTGCGGGAAGTGCATCTTGTGGCCGTCGCCGGGGTCCCAGTCGGCAGTGGCCGGGGCGGCCAGGAACATTAGTGCCCCAATGGCGATTAACGCTGTAAACACGTACTTCATTTTTTGTTCTCCTGTTGATTCGGGCGGGTCTGTTGTAGAACTGTTGAGTGCGGAGCACGGCCCTTTACGCGACTAGTCAAATGCAACATGGCCCCTTGACCTCTGCCGGGTCCCGTCGCCCGGCTGACGGGCATCTGCCGTGGGGCGACTGCGAAAGTGCTGCCTCTCGGCCGGAATGTTAGGAATCCTCAACACCTGCTGCGTTCCTGTTTGGGCCCAATCCGTCGCTGCACCAAACGCTGTCTCATCCTTGCCCAGGGAGGACATACCTCCCTACTGGTGCCCCTCCCAACTCCGCAACGGTCAGCCTCGCGGATGACCTCTCGCTGCGGAGCGCTGCTTCGGATAATGTTGTCCACCTCTGCTCAGCTCTTCCTTCGGCGGCGGGCGTAGCCCACCAGACCGATCAGGCCGGCGCCGATGAGCATTGCCACCGTGCCCGGCTCGGGGACAATTTTGGGATTGTCCGTATCTTGCAGGAACTCCAGAGTGGTGATGTCGTCCCCGTTCAGACCACCTGTCTGTCCGAGCGGATCCCTGAACACCACGTCCATCCACCGATACAGGTCTTCCAGCGGGGCGTTGGGATTGACCCCGACCGCGCCACGATACGTGACGAAAATGCTAAAAGGAGGAGCGCCTATCTCAGTGAAGTCTCTGCCGTTTGCGGAGCCAGGGGTCACCGGCCCGATCGGATTGCCAAAGTTGTCAAAGCTCCGGTCAAACATGACGCCCAAATCACTGACCCCGGCTGCGAAGCCATCAATGCTGAAGGCGGTGAGGGTGCCTTTGCTCATAAGGTCCGTATACTCCAGCGTCCAGATGCTGGAGAAAGTGTCACCCGCCTCGGTCAGTGACCAATCCCCATCAATCCCTTTGGCCTGGCCCTCTCCGGGGTTTCCCGTGGCCATCCAGATTTCCGATTCGCCGATGCCGCTGTCGAACCTCACGCTCACCTCCATTCCCTCCATCATGTCGCCGAAGGTCAAATGCGTGGTGATAGCAGGGACGTCCTGCTGCGGGGCAAAAACGGCGTTGACTGTGGCCCCGTGCCCTCCGGCGGCGCCGCCCAGTACGGCGATCATTGTCGCCACGCTCCCGATTGCCAGTCTGATTGTTGAAACTCTCATCAGGTACACTCCTTTTGTCAGTAGGGGGTTAGAAACTACGCTTGGAAATGTTTGGGTCAACCCGGGTGCGTATACTTTTTCTGCCAGCTTTTGCTCTCCTGATTCCGTGCAATTCGCGATCCTTCGCTTAAGTCAGAGCGTTTTTCGTTGATTGTCCTCCTGCTGATTTGGGCGGGGCCGTTGGGGAAAGCCCCAACCGGCAGCAGCGCCCCTGGCTGATTGACTAAACGCAACAACAGCTCCGCGGCGTTCCGCCGCTTGTTTTCCCCCGGTGTGGAAGGCACCTCGAAAAGAAGTGCCTCCTGATCCGGACGAAAGGACTTCTCACCCGCTGTTTTCTTCCCCGCCTGGGCTTAACAGCGGTGCCTTTCGTCAATTCAACCGGCGCTGCCTCTGGATCGGGGGTGAACAGTAGAAAAGCCCGTGCCTTCTCGATCCGCTCTGCCCGGATCGGCCCAGGGCTCGAACCACCAGGCCTGCACCGGCTTGCAGCCGAACAGCGAGGCTCCTCGGGCCCGGGCGGCCCGTTCGTCTTCCGCCCGATAATCGTCGCTGACGATGTAGATCACCGGCCGGGAAAGCCGCGCCTTGAGCATCGCGCAGAGGTCCAGGCCCGACATATCGGGCAGGACCAGGTGAATCACCCAGAGATCGACCTGCTCCATTTGGCCAAGCCGCAGCGCCTCGCGGCCGCAACTGAGGAATTGCGGCCGCAGGCTCCCCACGGGCGCGTCGAGCAACACCTCGTAGTCACCAGGCCGCGGATCCACCACCGCAACCGTGGCGCAGCGAGCGGGGTAAACCTGCAATTGCTGCGATTCCATCGAATCAACTCCTTTGTCTCCCCGGCGCCGGGCGACACTTTCTCTGGCTGGGTGCATAATGTCTCCAACGCCAGGCGATGGGACTAAGGGCAATCTGCGTGCCAAACGGCCGGGCGGACCCGCCACACCAACCGCAACTCGTGATTTCAGCAAGAGATACGAACCAGACGCCGTTTCCCAAGCCGCCCCAGAGACGACGGCGGGTAGGTCCAAAACAGACCAACTTGGGACCCTCCTGGCACCTCGGCGTTGGTCCAAAAGTGATCAACCCCGGCGGGCTATACGCAGAAGTGCAGCGGCGGCCGATCCGGCCGCCTGGCGGGCCGTTGAGAAGGCGCGGCTATTGCGCAAATTGTGTGCCGCTGCTTCGCAGAAACAGTGCCGTTGGCATCTCCCCACCAAAAGCACTGCCTCTGCGGAGCAGCGGCACACGCAATGCTCGGGAATCCCCTTCCTAAAAAGGGGCCGCTTGAAGACACAAACGGCAAGGATCACGCGCTGCGAGCGCGGTGTCGCTGGCGCTGGGAAGGAACTGTGATCGCGTACTTGCGGATCTTCCGGGACAGCAATCTCCGGTCGATGTCCAACAGCCGGGCCGCCGCGCTTTGGTTGAAGAACGTTCGCTGGAGCGTCTTTTCGATCAGCCGGCGTTCCGACTCGGCCAACGTGGGCCAGCAATCGAAATCCTGCTCGGCGACGGGCGCCGCCGTTGTGCGCGGGTCTCCCGACCCCGCACGCCGGTTTCGTGGCTCGGTCGGGAGACCGGCCACAACACCGGCGATCGGCGCGCCGACCTCCGGCTCCAGCAATCGCAGCACGTGCTGGTCGGTAATCTCCTCGGGCCGGGTAAACACCACCACTCGCTCCAGCACGTTCTGCAACTGGCGGACGTTGCCCGGCCAGTCACGCCCCGACAACACCTCTATCGCCGAGGGCGAAAGCCGCTTCTGCGGCATCCCGTTTTCGATCGACAATCTGTCGAGAAAGTGGCGGCAGAGCGGCTCCACGTCTTCCGGTCGATCCTGCAGGGGCATGGTCTCGATCTTTACCACGTTCAGCCGATAGTAGAGGTCGAGCCGGAATCGGCCGGCATCTACTTCGCCGGCAAGATGGCGGCTGGTGGCCGCGATGATCCGCACGTCGACGGGGATACTGTGGTGGCTTCCCACCGGAATCACCGCCCGCTCTTGAATCACCCGCAACAACTGCGCTTGCAGTTCCGGGCACAGCTCGCCGATCTCGTCGAGGAAGATCGTTCCGCCGTCGGCGGCGCGGAAGCTACCGAGCGTGCTACAGGCGGCCCCCGAAAACGCACCCTTGACGTGCCCGAAAAGCTGGCTCGGAAACAGGCTCGGCGGAATCGACGTGCAATCGACGGCCACGAAAGGTGCGCCGGCCCGCGGGCTTTGAGCGTGAACTGCCTGGGCGATTAGCTCCTTGCCGGTCCCACTGGGCCCCACGATCAGCACGCTCGTGCCGCAACCGGCCACCTGCTCGATCGATCGACGCACGCCGCGCGCCCACCTGGAGTTTCCAATCAGCTCGTTCATGGCCCAATAGCAATGAGTCGGCTGCGGAGAAGGCCGCCGGGACCCCAGTGGCCGCCGAACTGAACTTGTCGGCTCAGGTCTGTCCCGCAGCGTGGAAAAGCCCTAAATTCCTTATAGTCTGCCCTGACGGCGCAGTCAATGCTCGGGCGGCTTTGCGGGCGTCCTTTGCGGAAAACCCCGGCAATCGACTCCCCCACATGGGTGTGCCCCCTGGCTCAGCGGATCTTCTCTTCCGGCAGCTCGGTCTTGACGCCTTGGTCGATGGGCATCTTGTCGGGCACGGCGCCAGCGTGCTGCATCAAGCGGTGCAGCTCGGCCTTCAGCCTGGTCACTATCTTGGCGTGGGCCGGGTCGTCGATCAGGTTCTTCCTCTCGCCCGGGTCGCGATTGAGGTTGTAGAGTTCGGCCTTGTGCCGGTCGGGCTGGCCGTCGCCGTGCGGATAATGGACGTACTTCCAGCCGTCGGTCCGCACGCCACGGACGTTGGGAGTGTAGGGGAATTGCTGCTCGTAGTTGTACTCGTAGTACCACGATTTGCGCCACCCGGTGGCGTCGCCGGCAACCAGCCGCTTCCACGACTTGCCGTGGATATTCTCCAGCGGCTTCGCCCCGCAGATCTCCAGGATGGAGGGGGCCAGATCGATGTTCAGCACCATCTGCTCGATCACCGTGCCGGGACGGATCAGCTTCGGGTAGCGGGCCAACAGCGGCACGCGGATGCTCGGCTCGTGCATCGTGCGTTTGTCGGTCATGCCGTGCTCGCCCAGGAACATGCCGTTGTCGCCGGCGAAGATCAACAGCGTATGGTCCAACTGTCCGGTTGCCTTCAGTGTCCGGTAGACCCGGGCGGTGCTGTCGTCGATCGACTTGATGCTGGCCGTATAGGCCCGAACGAAGTCGGCGAAGTGCTTCACACTCTCCGGCCGCCGGTCGGGAAACTTCTGGCGAAACCCGTAGATCGGCCCGTAGATCCCGTGCCAGGTGTCCAGCCGCTGCTCGACCCATTTTGGTTTCCCCTTCAGGGCGAAGGCGGTGCGCGGATATTCGATCTCCACGTCGTCATAAATGTGCAGATATTTCTTCTCGGGCGTAAACGGCGTGTGCGGCGCCTTGTGGCCCAGGATCAGCAGAAACGGCCTGCCGTGCGGCTGCTGGAGCCAGTCGACGGCCATGTCGGTCACCCGATGGGTATAGTAACCCTCCTTGACGGTCCGCCGGCCGTTGACGTTGAAGGTCGTATCGTAGTATTTGCCTTGCCCTTTGTGGGTGATCCAGTAATCGAAGCCGGGCCGCCGCTCGTCGCTCTCCTCGCCCATGTGCCACTTGCCGATGTAGGCCGTCTCGTAGCCCGACTCCTGCAGCCGCCGCGGAAAGCTGGGCAGATCGGCCGGGTAGTCGGTAAAGTTGTTCACCACGCCGTGGCTGTGGGCGTAAAGCCCCGAGAGGAACGACGCCCGGCTGGGCGAGCAGAGCGAGGTGGTCACGAACATATTGGCAAACCGGGCCCCCTCGGCGGCGATCCGATCAATGGCAGGCGTCTTCAGAAACGGATGCCCTTCGCAGCCAAGCTGGTCCCAGCGCTGGTCGTCGGTGAGGATCAGCACCACGTTGGGCCGCTGCTGGGCAGCCTCTGCGGCCCCAGCCGGGTCGCAAATCGCAACGATGCCGAGCAGGCAGATTGCAAACAGGTAAACACATCGGGAACTACTGGAAGTGGTCATTTTTCGTTCGCCTGATTGTGGTAGTTGAGTTTGTTTCCCTTTGTAGTCTGGCGCAAGAGCCCTGTCAACCTGCTC
>SDBV01003426.1_pt1 | contig 23400 bp, 28 predicted proteins | sample 2277081 | NCBI WGS metagenome assembly SDBV01 (sample SAMN10402039, study PRJNA504765) | marine sediment metagenome | isolation source: marine sediment core GS10_PC15, 223 cmbsf | place: Arctic Ocean: Southern Knipovich Ridge | collected 2010 | reverse complement strand
CGCCCTTCAAAAACGCCAACTGCACGACCAACGCCAACTCCAGCACCAGATATTGAAGAGGTACGTGCGGGGGTACTTGAAAATGTGGTAGGTGGATTATTATCGATATATGATGTCGAAGAGATAAATTTGGCGAGACTCGTTGATGGTGTTATGGATATTGAAGTACGGACAACTTTTATCTCTCAAGCCCATCAACCTGACGTATCTTATGTGATAATCCAATTTCTGTCTGAAATATTTGGCAAACAGGATAACGAGACAATTAATAAATATACTGGCACAGATCATTTTGCAGTTAAGTTGGTCACTTATTCTAGTGGAGGGGATTACCCTTATGAATCCTTTACAGAGTTAGAAACACTTCATCAGATCTATAATCGCACCATATCCTACGAAGAGTGGGTAACAGCTGCAAATGCAGAGTTCAGGTAATAGAAAAACCCGCCGATTGGCGGGCTAGTTGTCTGAGAAGAAGGAGGCTAAATATGGCAAAGAAAAAGGATAAAACTGTATCAAGGTATCGAGACGCAATAACCGGACAATACGTCACTCCAGAATATGCTAAAAAACATAAGAGAACCACTGTAAAAGAAACTGATAAAGTTACTGGAAAAAAGAAAAGCAAGTAACCAAGAACGGGCTCGTCGACAGGACGAGGAATGAAAAAGACCGCCTATTTGGGTTATACTTGTTACACAAATACAAAGCCGAAAAGCAATTAGAATTTAGGGAAAAAGGTAAACAAATTATGGTACCCAAACCTGACAATCCCAATAATGGCTTGTACAAAACCCTTAGTGCTCCTACATACACAATAGCAGAAGCCAGCCGCCTTACAGGACTTAGCAGATACCGAGTGAGCCGGTATCTAAAAGGGTATAGCTACGAGGGGGGCGAACAAGACCCGGTGATTAGCAGGGATGCCTCACCAGAATCGACATATGCATCATTTCTCGACCTTATTGACCTGTTGTTTGTAAAAAGATTTCTTGGGAGCGGATTTTCTCTACAACTCATACGAAAAGCTCTTGATGATGCAAGAGTTCACTTAGGAACAAAGCATTTCGCAAGGATCAAGTTCTTCACAAGTAACAAAGAGATCGTCTTACAGCTTCCGAACAGTAGTGACATGGTTACTCTTTTGACAGGGGGTCAAAGAGCTATGAAAGCGGTGATCGAGCATGTCTATGATAAAGTGGATTTTGAAGAGGTGACAGACTTTGGGTATGTGAGGAGATGGTATCCGAGGGGGAAGAGTGGATTCATTGTTATTGATCCCACAATCTCATTTGGGAGACCAACGATTATGGGGAGCGGAATTGCCACAGAGAATGTATTTGATCTTTATCTCGGGGAACAAAAAAGAATGAAACCGGTCGAAAGTTGGTTCCGGATACCAAAAGGTCAAATACAGGCAGCGGTAAACTTTGAACTAAGCCTAGCAGCATGAAGTGCTTCTTCGATGAAAACTTGGGCCCTCCGCTTGCGGAAGGCTTGAAAGGATTCGGAGAAGACGCAGTTCACCTGACAGAGATATTCCAATCAGGGACACCGGATATAAAGTGGCTTCCCTATGTTGCGAAAGAAGGATATATCCTTTTTACGGTAGACAAAAGGATTAGGCGAAGACCGCTGGAACGTGCGATCATCAAAGAACATAAGATAGGAGTTTTCTTTCTTGGGGGTAAAACCATGGGGCACTGGAACTACATCCGCCAGATTATATGTAATTGGCACAAAATTGAAGCAAAGGTTAAAAAAGAAACACCACCCTTTGCTTATCAGATTTCCCCTCAAGGACGACAAATCACAAAAATACCGCTTGATTGATTCGTAGAGGGTTAACCCCAAAACTCCCCGCTGCAGCAAAGAAATACCACCAAGGGGTCATAGAACAATTGTGCTAATTATGGTACAGTCTCAGGGTGGACATTTGGAAGATCCTGAGGTGGGTTATTTTGTTTTGCAGATTATCACCAGAACATCGGGTGGAAGTGTTCAAGCGTGTGTTAGCCCAGCGCGGAGAAGAAGGCGCACTACAAGCCATTGGGATCATGTCACTTGGTATTATCGCCGATTTGACCCGGGAAATCGCCGTCAATGCCGCATATATTTCATCCGAATTCAAGATTGCTATGGCTGACAGCATCATTATGGCAACCGCGCGCGCAAAGAATGCCACCCTGTGGACGCAAGATGCAGATTTTGAAGGCATTGGCGGAGTGCGGTACATCGAGAAGAAGTGATTGAAAAACAAAAGGAAAGAAGCTCAATTATTCCACCCATTGAAACCTGATCGCACCTTGACTTTTAGTGCCCTTACGGAAATGGCATCCCCGTATGGGGGCGAACTCCGATCTCAGCCTTGAAAGGTAAATAAATAAGATGATAAATTCGTGTCCAATTTGAGAATCGTTTCTTGATGGATTATACTTCAAGCATGAATTCATTTTATTCGGATACACATCCAAAAATGGAAGCATTACAGATCAAGCTTTTGCGTGAAACGCCTCCCTGGCGCAAAATGGAGATGCTGGCTGAATTGAATAAGGCCGCGAGGGAGTTGGCGTTGGCAGGACTTCGTCAGCGCTATCCTGAAGCAGATGAAACTACACTCCTTCGTTATCTGGGAAACATTCTGTTAGGTTCTGATATAGCTGGTAGAGTGTACGCGAAGCTGGAAGATCGTGCTTAATCCGATTCAAATTACGGCCAGGGTAACGGCTGTATTGGAAAAGTTGGACGTCCGTTATTTTATTGCCGGCTCACTGGCCAGCACATTCCACGGAATGATCCGTACGACGCAAGATTCTGATTTAGTAGCGGAATTCGGCCCTGAACATATAGAACCATTTGTCATTACATTGGATAAGGATTTTTACATCGATCAAGAAATGATCATTAACGCAGTTACCAATCATTCCAGTTTCACTATCATCCACCGGGAGAGTTTTTTCAAAGTTGATATTTTTATCCCTCAATTACGCTCATTTGAAGAAGAACAATTTAATCGTTCAAAGAGGCAGGTTTTATCTCAAGAGCCAAAAATTGAAGCATTTGTTGCTTCCGCCGAAGATACATTGTTGGCGAAACTTGAATGGTATCGTATGGGCGGGGAGGTATCTGAAAGGCAGTGGCGCGATGTCTTGGGGGTAATAAAGGTACAGGCCGATGTGCTTGATACGAACTACTTATTTCAAATGGCGGAGAAATTAGAGGTGGGGGACTTGCTGGAAAAAGCTCTGACTGGTGAAAGATACTCATAAGATTCGATCGGCAAACCGTTTCATTCACAAACCAGCTCCAAATCATCCGTTTTTTCACGGTTTTCAAAGAGAATTCTTTGCATGGCGTTATGAAGAACGCCATGAATGACAAAAACCGCTCTACATCCATAGTAGAACGGTTCTTAAAAACTTGTGCCCCCACGGAGATTCGAACTCCGGTCTTAGCCTTGAAAGGGCTACGTCCTAGTCCCCTAGACGATGGGGGCGAGCTTCGGGATTTTACCATCGCCAATTCAGCGGGTCAAGGATGTCGCGTTAGTTCATTTAAATTGTTACCCAAGGATAATCGTTCACTCAAAAGAAAATGTTACCGAGGGAATGATATACATAAAAGAACCGGCATTTACCGAAACTGGCGAAACAGTATGAACTCATGGAGGGGAAGGTGACTGAGGTTGTTCAAAAATGGGGTGGTCTGTTATATCGGGTGCAATTCCCTGACGGGGCGGCAATGTACATAAAAGAAGAACTTGAGCAGATACAAACATGATTACGACGTTAGAGATCGAAAGAAGTTTCCTAGATCGGATAGTGGATGCTATTAATGTGGCGCTGATTAAATTGCAGGCTGACCCGACCAGTGACGAGCGTGGCGATGATGCCTACGAGACGTTCCATGGGCTATTAGACGAGATGGAGGAGGATTAATGGCCTACTGTGGACCTTGGGGCGTCTATGTTGCTATCCCTCGTTGTGGCTCAACGTGGATGCGCAAGACGCTGATTGAAAAGATGGGTAAGGGGGTGGAGGTTGGCCCTCATCATGGCCTACCCAACACATACGACGGTGTTCGTTGGTTTACTACGATCCGGCCGCCGCATAAATGGTACCGCTCGCTGTGGGCCTACATGGTGAAGCACGAGTGGCAGGTGGCCAACTCCGAGAGCCCGTTGTGGAACATGGTCACCTCTCAGGTAGCGCCGCATACTACACCTGACTTCAATCTATTTATAGAGAAGATACACAACGCCTGGTACTACGGCAGCTATGGCCTGTGCGCCTGGGTGTACACATCCATGATGCCTCCTGGGGAGGGGTGGTACAAGCTAGATTTTGTAGATCAATTCTTCAAGATCGAGCTTGGTATTAATAACGTGAACACTACCCCTGTCAATGCCAGTGAGGATCTGCCAGAGATTAAACTCCATGCCCGTGAGTTGATCGAAGACATGGAGAGCCGGATCTATGAAGACTTTAATTTCAAGAGGTGGGGCTGAATGGCGAGTTTTATATAAAGCACAGAATAAGTTTGACTAGATAATCGAAATACTGTATAATAATTCACAAGCATATCATCGTTATAGTTTGCATCGTCGCAGGAAACTGTCGGAGATTTAACTAGGGAGAAATGAAATCCGACTTGCGCATATACGCTATGTTCGCTATTGTCACTATCCTTTTAGTGGCAAACGTTGGTTTGTACTTCCAATTTAAACAGCTCGAAGCCCAAGTACTAGAACTAACTCAAATCTTTCAACCTCCAGAAACACTTCAGGTTGGTGAAATGGCACCAGATTTTGAGTTGGTCGATTTTGCTGGTCAAAGAATTTCTCTCAAGGACTATGCAGGTCTGCCAGTTCTCTTGATCTTTTCCTCGGTAAGTTGTCCAGCTTGTCAAGAGTTTTGGCCTAGTCTTCTTGAATTTTCAACTGAGAATACTTCCCTCACAATGCTCATGATCTCTAAAGGTACGTTGGCAGAGAATTCTGATCTTGCCGAAAGTCAAGGATTTAAATTCCCTGTGCTTCAATGGGATGATGCAGTTGCTGAAGCTTACAAGGTACCTGGAACACCTTATATAAATATAAATCTAGGAAAAATCCTAGTGTAAAGGCCCTATTGGATTATTATTTTTGTTCAAGCATATGAAAACAATCAACATTTTCACTCTTCTGCTTACAATTTCTTCAATCGCATTTTTATGCACGGGTGGTTCTGATGCTCCGCAGATACTTGACGGAGTAAGCACATACATTGTGGAAAAAGGCGATAACATTTTTAGTATCGCTGAGAAATTCAAGATCGAACCTGAGACAATCTTGCTAAGCAACTCGGAGACCTTGAGAGATAATCCGTTGAATATAAAGGCAGGACTTGAGTTGTATATTCCTGTGGTTGATGGGGCTCTGTATCGCTGGCAAGAAGGGGATCGATTTGCCTGGGTTGCAGGCCGGTTCCATGTGAAACCTGATTTCATAATAATGTGGGTAGGAAACCATCTGGATTACAAGGCCTTTTATCGAGGGGAGCAAATTACTATCGAGCCCGGAACCCTTATTTTCATTCCAACAGGATCGCGAATATTTAAGCTTGAAGACCAATAAACTGGGATTTCTTTCATTTAAACTTTCGAGCTCTTTGGGTTTGATATCAACAAGTCGGAGAGACTTTTCACATCCTCGCGCAAGTGATGAAGTGGACACGAGGGTCGAATAGGATTATTCAGGACAAAGGTAGTAATACCAGTAAACAGACTTTCGATGTCGAAAGCTAGAGATGCCAATTGTCGGCTGGACTGGCCGACCTGTGCGCTTCATAGTCATCAGCCTGGGAGAGGGTCAGGTATCGCTTGACCATCTCCCAGGTGCTGTGCCCCAGCTGGCGCTGTATTGTAAAAATGTCGCCGCCATTCTTGAGGTACTGCACTGCAAAGGTATGGCGCATACGGTGAGGGTGGACGTTGAGTACACCGGCTCGTTCGGATGCCCTCTTGAATAAATGCTTTAGTGAGTCAGGTGTGATAGGTATGTCGTGCTGGGTTAGAAAGAGCGGATCGCCTGGCCTGGCGTCCTTTCGTATAGAGAGGTAGCGCCACATGGCCTTACGACCGGCCTTGCCCAAGAACACGGTCCTTGGCCTGGTTTTGTTGATATGGTGGGGGTGTATATGTACCTCACCATTTTTAATATTCACATCCTCGACCTTCAATCGGCAGCATTCACCGGCCCGCAAGCCCGTGTCCAGTAATAGCAGGAAGATGGCCTTGTCGCGCTGCTGGGTTGGCCGCTCGAACTTGTAGCCATGGCGGGTATTAGGCATGACCTCAACTTTGTCAAGGGGCTTATACAGCGCTTTGACCTCTTCTTCTTTCAAGGGTTTGATCTCTTTGTTCTGAAAGCGGGGCATTTTTAGGTTGATGTCTGGCCGTTCCAATCCATACTCCGCGTGAACCCATTTGAAGAATGAGCGCATCGCTTTCCAATACCTGCGTAAAGACGCGCTCGAAAGCGGGTCTGTGTTGCCGCCCCATCGCTCGGGAACATAGTCGGTTCTCAGATAGACCATGAACCGGCGCACGTCCTCCTGGGTGATGTCCTTCAACTCTTTATCGTCAAGAAATTTTATCAAGGTGAATAGGGCGCTGCGGTACTCCCGCAGTGTGAGCTCGCTGGAGTCGTCGGCAAGGCTCGAAACGATGTATCCATCGATCGCATCAGAGATTTTCATGGCTACCTCCAGGTAAAATATAGGCTTAAAATTGGCCATTTATGTGAACCTGGGTTTTCTGGCCTACGTTAGGACATTCGGCGTAACGTAGGCCATAGCCCTAGAAATTTCTCCCCGTAAATCGCGTGGTAACAGGCCTGGGTTAGAGCACCTTTTTTTAACACGCCTTGAAAGGGCTACGTCCTAGTCCCCTAGACGATGTGGGCGAGCTTCGGGATTTTACCATTGCCATTTCCGCGGGTCAAAGATGGGACAATTATACTTATTTCGCGGAATATCTCTTCCCAATTATCAAAAAGCCATGGTATAATCCCCCTCCGCGCCGCCATGGGCGGCTTTATATTGCCTGAGATAATCAAATAAATTAAGGATAGCAAGATGAGCGACGAAATACTGAGATCAGTCGAGGCACCTGCCAACCCAGATATCCCTCAAATAAAACCCGGAGACATCGTAAGCGTTTTTCTCCGCATTCGTGAAGGGACCACCGAACGCACCCAGGAATTCCGCGGTACCGTGCTCAATTCCCGTAAAGGCGGCAACAATGCCAATTTTACTGTGCGCCGCATCGCCAGCAACGGTATTGGTGTTGAGCGCACTTTTCTATTCAAATCACCTCGGCTTGAAAAGGTGGTCGTGCACCGCCATTCCCATGTGCGCCGCGCCAATCTGAAATTCCTGCGAGAGCGGACTGGGAAGCGAGCGCGCCTCAAGCAAAAATTCAACTAGTAGTCAACTGTATTCAAAATTGATCAAGGTGCAGTACCCATGCGGTCTGCGCCTTTTTTGTTTTAGCGGGTAGAATTATAAAATCTAACTAAATGCAGCCCATTCAGCGCAAGGATTTCCTATGACATATCCAGTGATCGGAGTCACCACCATGCGCCGGGAAAATCAGGTTGGTATGCGGTTATCCTCTCTGGCGGAGGCCTATGTTGAGGCGCTATCCCAGGCTGAAACGTGTCCGGTATTAATTCCTAACCTCGTACCCGAAGCTGCCCTGGATAATCTCTTATCTCGTTTGGATGGCGTGCTTTTCACTGGTGGTGGAGATATCAAGACCAGCTATTATCAGAAAGAGGAACATCCCAAAGTGAGTGGAGTCGAAGCGGATCGGGACAGGTTAGAATTGATGATCCTGGAGAGGGTTGTCAATGAAGGGAAACCATTTTTGGGGATCTGCCGGGGGTTGCAATTGATCAATATTGGTCTCGGTGGAACGCTGTATGCGGATATCGCCGATCAGGCACCGGGAGCTGCCAGACATGATTACTACCCGGATTGGGAACGCGATTATCTGGCTCATTCAGTTGCGGTGGGTTCGGAGACCCGGCTGGCTGGCATCCTGGGGGAGGGTATGGTCGAAGTGAACAGCCTGCACCACCAGGCGATCCGCGAGCTGGCTCCCGACCTGGTGGCAACGGCATATTCACCGGATGGGATTGTGGAAGCTGTCGAAATACCAGATCACCCGTATGGCATAGCGGTGCAGTGGCATCCGGAGTGGCTCACTGCTCACAACGCGATGCGGGCTCTATTTGCTGATTTCGCAGGTGCAGCGAATAATCACAAACGGATTGGTGGGAGTTAAACGGAAGGATGAGCAGCAGAGATAAAGCCCTTGGCCCGATCGGCTTTTTCGATTCTGGGGTCGGCGGGTTGTCGGTATTTGGCGCCCTGCGCAAGCTGCTGCCAAACGAGAACTTGATCTACCTGGCTGACCAGGCACACGTACCCTATGGACCACGTTTATTAACCCAGGTGCGAGCCTTTTCAGAAGCCATCACCCGCTATCTGTTGACACAGGATGCGAAATTGATCGTCGTAGCCTGCAACACAGCCTCTGCAGCTGCGCTTCACCACCTGCGGCAGGTATTCACGCAGGTGCTCTTTGTGGGGATGGAACCAGCGGTCAAGCCAGCTGCGGAGCAGACCCACAGCGGCCTGGTGGGTGTGTTAGCTACCCCGGCCACCTTTCAAGGCGAGCTCTACGCCTCAGTGATCGAGCGTTTCGCCAATGGGGTCATTGTGCTTCAAGACACCTGCCCGGGATTGGTAATGGAGATCGATGGTGGTCGCCTGGATACTCCCGCGGTACAAGCGATCTTGGAGCGGGCTTTAAACCCCATGCTGACCCGCGGGATCGACACGGTGGTGCTGGGCTGCACACATTTTCCTTTTGTTATCCCAACCATTGAAAAGATCGTCGGTCCTGAGGTGCGGGTTATCGATCCCTCACCGGCTGTCGCGCGCCAGGTGGAGCGCCTGCTGGATGCCAACAGCTTACACAGCCCCAATATGAGTTCCGGTCAGGAGCGATTTCTCACCACAGGCGATCCTGCAAAGTTGGAAAGGTTATTGCTAAGGTTAAATAGGGGGTCGGCGGAAGTTCACAAACTTAGTTGGGATGGGCTCAAATTACTGGAAGAAATTCAAACATAGAAGACAGAAAAAATCCCTCAATAATTTCGTTGAGATTAATCTAATCGAACCACTGCTCCCCCAAAGGCGGCCACTCATCCCCCTGGTCAGCGCGGTCCTTCCAATTGCGTTTACCACTCCAGCTCTGGATGTGGATGGCATAGACTGAGGTGCGCTTGAGCTCTTTTTCGGTGATCGGACGGTAATGTTCACCGGGGGTCATGGTGGGGAAGTATTTCTCGATCAGCCCGTACAATATCCGGTTTTTCTCAGCCTCGTCTTCCACCAAGCGAATTTCTCCAAAGGCGATCACACTCTCATATTGCAGGCTGAATTCCAAAGCGATATTAGATGGCAGCAGCTTGCCCGCCCGGCTGGCCTCGAAACAAACCTGTGGGTGACGTTCGATGTTGGACCGCACACGACCAGTGATATTGGAGTGAAAATTGATTTCGTGCTTCTCCTGGTCATACCAGAATAAAGTTGGGGTGATGTAGGGTTGTTCATCCGAGTTTGTGGCGATATGCCCGATCTGAGATTGTTTTAGGAAATCAACTATCCAGTCATCATCGCGGGCGTATTCCGGGTGGCGCATTTTATTGAGTGGTATATCTTTTGTTGGCATGATTTCCTCATTGGTCTGCAGGTTTAACTCCCAGGTCTGCTGGGGATATCTCTCTCCCGGTAAAATTTTCAAATGAAAGATCGCGGAAGGTGAAACCCAGCTCAGCGCGCAGGCGGTCGAACAGGGAGGTATAGCTATCCAGGATGCGCGTTTCCCAATTGATATTTAATTTCTCAGCCATAGTGCGAATTGCTGCCGCGTGCGAGCCTTCGATTTCGGTAAAATTTCCGTAAGGCATTTCATCGAGAGTAATCTGGAGTCCATCCAGGACATAGGTGGTGCGAAACTTCTCGTACATCAGGCTGATCTGGTAACCTAATGCATCAAGCAGCGCCTGTGCCGATTGGAAATCGCTGACTGTGAATTCGATCTCGCGCCGGGCGTGAACACCATCGATTGTTTCCCCAGGACCTTTATAAGTCAGGCGGGCGGCGGTATCCTGCCGCAAGCGTAATACTTGAGCAGTACGGGTCAGCTCCCCTTTTGGTGTGTCAAACCGCAGGTTGATCTCGTGTAGGCGCGGCTCAGTCAGCTGACTCCCAAGTGCCTCCACTTTTTGTTGGAAGGCAGGCATATCTGAAAGATAAAGTTTGACCTCAAGTTCCTGCTGGTTGTCGCCCATCGATTCTCTTTTCTGTTAGACCACGCTGAGTAAGGGATCTCTTTGTTCCACGTTGTCCCCAGGTTTAACGCGCACTCTGCTGATCTTACCTGGACGTGGGGACTTGAGCTCGTTCTGCATTTTCATCGATTCGAGGATCACCAGCACCTCGCCCTTCTCGATAGACTGCCCTTCACTGACAGAGACGGAGACGATCAAGCCTGGCATGGGTGCTTTAAGATGGTAATCGGCGTTCTCAGGAGGTCCGCCACCCAAGGAAGCTCGCAAGCGTCTCTCACGCTCGTCTTCCACCAGCAGCACATATTGCGAGCCGTGCAGCAATACCTGCCAGCCCTCCTCGCTTTCATAAATCAGCGCTTCGTAGGATTTATTGTTCGCCAGCAGTGAATAAACCGTTTGTTCGCTGACCGGCTCGAAATCAATCTCATATTTGACACCATCAACGGTGATATGGTGATCATCGATAATTTCAATCAGAATTTCGCGGTCGCCGGTTGTCGCCACGTACTTCATCGTTGCATCCTTTCCCAGCGCCCAACCCATTTCCAGTTGCTGGTATCGCGTTCATTGCGCTGTATGATCTGGGCTGCGCGTTGGGATTGCTGGTGGGCAACCAGAGTCGCCAGGATTGCGGCGATATCCGAAAGGTCTTTCTTACCTTCTTCCGCGGCTTCCATGGAGAAGCGTTCCTCTACAAAGCGTGTATCGTACTGTCCTGCCATGAAGCGGGTGGAATCCATCATCCGCTGGTGGAAGGGGATGTTGGTGCGGATGCCGATGATCTTGAACTCGTCCAAGGCGCGACGCATACGTAGAAGGGCCTCGCCGCGTGACTCACCACTCACCACCAGTTTGGCGATCAAGGAATCGTAGTAAGGAGAGATATTAAATCCAGAGTAAACGCCGGTATCGAGGCGCACTCCGGGTCCGGTGGGTAGAATCATGTGGGTGATCCGTCCTGTGGAGGGCAGGTAGTTATTGTAAGGATCTTCAGCGTTGATGCGGCACTCAATTGCCCATCCAGTGAGGGCGATATCCTCTTGTGTGTGGCGCAACTTTCTGCCCCGGGCGATGCGAATCTGTTCTTTGACGATGTCCAGTCCGGTGACCAGCTCAGTAACTGGATGTTCTACCTGCAGGCGGGTGTTCATTTCCAGGAAGAAAAAATTCTTATCTTTATCGACCAGGAATTCGATCGTCCCCGCGTTGACATAATCGACAGCCTGGGCGGTCCGAACAGCAACCGAGCCCATTTGCTGGCGTAAATCCTCGTCATCTCCGATAAAAGGGGATGGTGATTCTTCCAAGAGCTTCTGGTGCCGACGTTGAAGAGAACACTCTCGCTCACCCAAGTGGATCATATTGCCGTGGGTGTCGGCCAGGATTTGGATCTCGATGTGCCGGGCTCCTTCGACCAGCTTCTCGAGATAGACATTACCGTCCCCAAAAGAGGCTTCAGCTTCACGGCGAGCGGCCTGGAGCAAACCAGGCATTTCATCTAAAGCCTGCACTTCGCGCATTCCCTTACCGCCGCCGCCAGCGATGGCCTTGATCAATAAGGGAAATCCAAGCTTCTCAGCCAGTGTTAAAAGCTCTTCATCACTCAGTGATCCTTCGCCTTCCGTACCTGGCACCACCGGCATACCGCTAGCGATAACCTTCGCCCTCGCTACTCCCTTATCTCCCATGGCGGCGATCGAGGAGGGTTTCGGCCCGATAAAAGCCAGGTTTTCGTCCAGACAGGCCTGGGCAAAGTCCGCGCGTTCGGCCAGAAAACCATATCCGGGGTGGATCGCCCACGATTCGCTTTTCTTGGCTATGGCGATTATTTTTTCTGCGCGCAGATATGAATCTCTGGCAGGGGATGGGCCCAAGAAATAGGCCTCATCAGCCAGGCGAACATGCAGGGCTTCGCGATCCGCCTGAGAGTATACAGCCACTGTCCCTAATCCCAGCTCCCGACAGGCCCTGATGATACGTACGGCGATCTCGCCCCTGTTTGCGATCAAGACTTTGTTGAACATGGAACGCCTCTAAATTTATCCTTTTCTAATAATTCGCCAGATGCTATTTTGATGCCCGGTTTTCGACCTGCTGATTATTACAAATACCTCTGAAAATAAACAATGATTGCGTCTGCACTGCGAGCGTCTGCCTCAGAAATTTGCAGAGGCGGAGATTGAATTCTTCGGGGTGTTTCTGCGGCAGCATACGACCTGCACAATGAACCAGCCACAAATCTGCCTCCGGAATTGAATCCGCAATATCGCGGGCATGCTGAGGGGAGGCATGCTCATCTTCCAGCCCATGTATCACCAGGGTGGGACACGAAATCTGACTGCTCACTGGGCGCATGTCCCAATCAAGGGTCGAGGGGTCCGACCAGCCGTTAAACCAGCCCCGGAATAATGCCCCGGTATTGTTTCCGTGCACCCGCTGCATCTGGCTCCGAAAACGGTGATCACCTTCGAATTGACGCTTAATTGACTGAATCCCAGAGTTCATTTTTGGTTCGATATAAATATGCGCTGAAACGAGTACTAAGCAAGTTGTCTGCTCAGGATGGTTCACGGCGTAATGTTACCCCATCACTTTGCCCAACCAAGGATGCTTGCCTGTGCCCATGTTCATCCAGTATCGCCTCTAGATCTGCCAAATCTTGCTCAAAATTGGGCATTGACCAATGAACCCGTGATGTCGATTTTCCGTGCCCCCAGCGATCATAAGTCAATACCTGATAGCCAGCTGTGCTGAAGAAACCAACTTGTTCCTTCCAGGATCGGATCGCTCCCAAACCGTGGTACAGGAAAACGACCAAATGTCCATTTTCAGGGCCGGCGGACTCTAGCGATAACTTGCGAGCGTTTACCTGAAGCTGCTGTTTCATAGCTCAGAGGGGAATGCAACCATGTTTTTTTGCCGGGTTTGCATCACGCTTATTTGCTACCATCTCAAGGGCATTTACCAAGCGCGGTCGGGTCTCTCGTGGTTCGATGACATCATCGATAAAACCGCGTGAAGCAGCTATGTAGGGATTGGAAAATTTTTCCCGGTAATCTGAGACCAACTCTGCTCTGCGCCGTTCTATGTCCTCGGATTGGGCGAGTTCTTTGCGAAAGATGATATTGACTGCTCCCTCCGGACCCATGACGGCGATCTCTGCCATAGGCCAGGCTAAGTTGACGTCACCGCGTATGTGTTTACTGCTCATCACATCATAAGCGCCGCCATAAGCTTTACGCGTTACTACCGTCAACTTGGGAACTGTGGCCTCGCAGTAAGCAAAGAGCAATTTTGCACCATGACGAATTATGCCCCCGTGTTCCTGATCTGTACCGGGCAGAAAGCCAGGCACATCTACAAAGGTGATGATCGGAATATTGAAGGCATCGCAAAAGCGGACGAAACGGGCAGCTTTAGCTGAGGAATCGATATCAAGCACCCCGGCTAAAACCGCAGGTTGGTTGGCAACGATCCCTACGCTGTGTCCACCCAGACGACTGAATCCGACGACGATATTTTGGGCGTAATTCTCATGAATTTCAAAGAACTGGCCATCGTCAACGATCAATTGGATGGCATCTTTAATATTATAAGGTTTGCTGGGATCATCTGGCACCAGGCTGTCCAGCTCTTCTGCCATGCGTAAAGGGTCATCGGTTGAGGGTACAAACGGCGGATCCTCCATGTTGTTTTGTGGTAAGTATGTCAGCAGTTTACGAAGCAGATAGAGTGTATCCGCTTCGGTATCTGTGGCAATATGACATACACCAGAGATCTCTGAGTGAATCCCTGCACCACCGAGGTCCTCAAAAGAAACTTCCTCGTGAGTGACCGCTTTCACCACTTCCGGACCGGTGACAAACATATATGAGGAATTGCGCACCATGAAGATGAAATCAGTCAGAGCTGGAGAATAGACTGCCCCACCTGCGCAAGGTCCCATGATCGCGCTGAGTTGGGGGATCACTCCGGAGGCGAGTGTGTTGCGCAAGAAGATGTCGGCATACCCACCCAGGGACACGACCCCCTCCTGGATCCGCGCTCCACCGGAGTCATTCAAGCCAATCACCGGAGCCCCATTTTTTAAGGCCATATCCAGCAGCTTGCAGATTTTCTCAGCGTGAACCTCTCCCAGGCTGCCGCCGAACACGGTGAAATCCTGGGAATAAACGTACACCAAACGTCCATCGATCGTGCCCCATCCGGTAACAACGCCGTCCCCCAAGTATTTCTGCCGATCAAGGCCAAATTCATTTGTGCGATGTTCGGCAAAGGCATCGATCTCCCGAAAGGAGGCTTTGTCTAATAACAAATCGATCCGCTCACGGGCGGTTAGGCGACCACGGGCGTGTTGGGCAGCGATACGTTCCTCACCCCCACCCTGGTGGCTCTTGGCTTTCCTTTGGCGAAGGTCTTGTATTTTATTATGATGGCTCATGCATCTCTCCAAAATAGATTTTCGCAGCGGAATGCGATAAAGTCCAAAAAAAGAAAATTAAAACGATCAATGTCGCAGCAGTCGCGAACGGCCAGTTCTCAAATTTATTTCCAGCCCTGACCGACAGGAACTGCTCGAGCCACTGGTAACCGAGATAAACCACAATTATGATGCGAGTTGCCAGCGGAGCTCTGGGTTTTCCGGTCCACAGACCCCAGAACACCACTACCCCGGCGAGTGTCCCGAACAAGCCGGTTAAGGCTAAGTAAAGCGGTGGCTTACCGGGTAGAGTGGTTAAAAAACTCCACCAGGTGAGCGCATTAATAAATCGCACCAAGTGGACTATTGTAATGGTTAACACCAAACCAGCAAGCAGCGTTACGGAGAAAGGCCGCTTTCGATTTTGAATTGAATCGCTCAAATTCAGAACCTCTTCTACCATCAAGTCAATCGATCGCCAGCGTAATTTTTCCCATCTGTTCGCCGCGTGCCAATCTCTGCTGAGCCGCGCCAGCCTCAGAGAGTGGATAGGTCTGGTCAAGGATGGGATTTAGGCGACCGGAGAATACCAGCTCCATGACCGTCCTGAAATCATGGTGGGTACCCATTGTCGAGCCGATCAAGGACAGATGCTTGGCAAAAATGTAGCGATTATCGATTTCGACTTTAGGATGGCCGGTATTACCAACAGTCAGGATGCGACCTCCTCTTCCAGCAGCCTTAAAAGATTCTGGGAAGGTGGTGCCAACATTATCCACGACCACATCAACGCCGCGCTTTTGTGTCATCATGTAAACCACCCTCGGCCAGTCGCTCTCTTTGGTCCGATCGATCAAGAAATCGGCCCCCAGAGATTCAGCCAAAGCCAGCTTGTCTGGGCGCGACCCGATTACGTAGACCGTGGCTCCGCTGAGTTTGGCAACTTGAATGCAGGCCTGGTTGACTCCGCCAGAAGCACCGACAATTAGCACTGTTTCACCGGCCCTCAATTCCCCGCGACCGATCAAAGAATGCCAAGCGGTTTGGAAAACCAAGGCCGCGGCTGCTGCTGTGTGTTCAGAGAATCCATCAGGAATAGTGAGAAGATTGCGCGCAGGTACAGCGATATATTCAGCGTAAGTACCATGCCGTGTTTCACCCAGTAAGCCCCAATTCAGGCAGCGATTATCAAAGCCTGCCCGGCAGTATTGACAGGTACCGCAGCTGAGGTTCGAATTGATCACCACTCGATCCCCCACAGACCAGTTTTTGACTCCAACCCCCAGAGCGGATATTTCTCCTGCGCCATCCGCCCCTGGGATATGTGGGGTTTCCAGATTCAGCCCGGACCAGCCTTCTCGCACCCACAGGTCCAGTCGGTTCAAGGCAGCAGCTTTTAACCGCACCAAAACTTGGCCTGGTCCAGGTTCTGGAGTGGGGAAATCGCCATACTCCAGGACATCAATATCGCCTTGATTGTAAAAAAAGATGGCCTTCAATCGCCTGCCTCAATGGATTATTCTTTGGTCCTGATCTCCCAGATGTGGACATTCGCTGGTTCTACCTGGCGAAGGTCGCGTATTTCCAATCGCAGAACCTGCATAAGGGTAGATTCTCCAAAATCGAACACAGCTTCAGGCTGCTCCACACTTCCCTGAAATGTCTTAATGTACTCAACCGGGTCGGAGTCCAAAGCAGGGTAGAGCAGCGCTCTAATCTCTGCTTCTGTGCTGCCGATTATAACCGAGACCCCGCTAATCGGACGTGAAGTGGGGTAAGTAAGTTCGATAACGGCTGGATTGGCTTCAAAGGTGCGCGCGAGCGTGTGCTGGTCACCGTCGAACATATGTTGTGCCTCACCGATGTCCAGCATTGAATGCCTAACTTGCACGGGCTCCCCGTCTAGCATGACTTGGGCTGAGCGCAGTATACGGCGCTGTTGGCTTTCTTCTTCCAGGATCCTATCGATCTCATCCACATACTCTAAACGCAGGAAGTAAAAGCCAGGTTTACTGTTTGGGTAGGGTATTGTCTCCTCGACTTGAATGTTTTTAAACTTCCCGCTCTCAATTGTCAGCCAGTATTCATCTGGCGTCATCACGAAAAGGGTATTTTGATCGAGGGGCTGGCGATGGAACATATGACCGTTGATGCTTCCCATCTGAATAGGTAAAGGATCACCAAGGAAAAAACGGGCAACAACATCGGTGCCATTTGCCCAAGTTGGCGAGAGGATGATCTTTGTCTCCGGATCGTATTCCAGGTAATCGGTGATTTTGGGGAATAGTTGTTGCGCACCATACTGCATACCTCCCAAACCATAATCCTGGTACCAGGTTGGGGAATTCAGCAGAACGTCTCTGAGTATGAAAAAATTGGTGAAGGTCAATACCGCAAAAAGGACGATGCTCAGCACTTTATGCGGGAGTCGTTTACTTTCCAACCAGGTCAAGGTCCTGTTAAGACCGAGAGCGATCAAGACTGTGGCTGGGATGACCAGGACCAGGATGCGGGTGATACCGATCTGCACCAGAGCTGCTCCAACCGGAGCAATCAATAAGGTGATGAGTAAGGCACGATAGGCTGATGATTTGATTTCGCGAATCGCCAGGATGAGCCCTAAAACCGCGAAGGGGAGAAAAAAAAGTAATAAATGCCCATAGCCTTTCATTAAATGGCGGGGCAGATCGCGTTCGTTTGGTAAGAACCAGTAACCAGGACTCAATCCGATAAGATATTCCGATCCGAATTGAGCCAGTTTACCCTTCAATGAGAGCGGTTGCAACCAATATGAATCGAGAATTCGCAGCTGCTCGAAGGGACTTGCAGGATGGCTTACCCTGAAGCGCAGATAAGGCAAAGCCAGCAAAATCGCCAGGCCCAATCCTCTCACAACCGTTTTTCGATTTATCCAGTGATAGTGTAGGTCTGAAAGCAGCAGCAGAATACCTGTCGACCCGATTACGATCTGTCCCGGGCTGTAAGTGTAAAATGCCAATGCGGCCAGCAGGATCGTGTAGTAAAAGTAATGTGGTGATCGGTAACGATAAAGCAGGTAAGTGTAAAGGCAAGCGGCGTAGAAAGAGACGAACAGCACCGTCTCGAAGGCGGTACGGGAGTGCAGAAACCAGACGGGAGCAATCGATAGCAGGGAGACACCTACCCACCAATATGGGATCCTATAGATGTTGCGCAGCATCAGACTCACGGATACAGCAGCCAATAAACTGAGCAGGACAGATGTAGTCCGGGTGATAAAAACTGATTTACCAAATAATAAATAAGGCAGAACTTGGGCATATATGCTAATGCTGAGGTTGAAGTATGGCCCATTCTTAAAAAATGTCGGCAGGAATGTCCCTTCTTCATCTAGTAAATTGTCGCGAAGCAGGTTCGCAGCTGACACGGTCTGAATCGCTTCGTCGCTGAAAAAGTATATTGGGAAGCGTGTCAACCCTACCAAGTGTGAAATCAAATACACCAGCAGGGCCAGGCCGAATAAGGTGACCTCAAGTGAATAGGGATAGTTAAGGAGTCTTGTCTTTAACCTTTGGGAAAAGGATGTTCTTGTGGATTGTGAGGAGTAATAAATATTGGTTTCAGAATCATCCCCCCGGCTTTTCATGATTACAATAGATTCTGGAGAGACATCTGGGTTTGATGCTCCTTGAGAGGAAGCGGGTAATTTCACCATCACCCGCACCTGGTGTCCTTCACCAAGTCGAGAATGAGCTCAATTCTCGAACCAGGTTCACCTGGCTCTGCGGATTCTCCCAGGTAGACCTTTAATGGTTCTTCTGTGGCTGTCGCCTGGCTGATTCTCACCGCCAGACGTGCGATCTCCCGATCTTGGTTCGCGGACATGTTCCCATCAGGATCGCGCATTGGACTAGATTGGGGTTCAGCGGGTGTCGAGGTCTCCCCAGGTTCTTTTGATTCCACTCCGAGGCTCTCCCCGAATTTACCTACCTTAAGCCGGTCTCCATGCGCGAGATCACTAAGCGCTGAATCTCGCTGGTTCCTTCATAGATTTCGGTGATCTTGGCATCGCGGAAGTAGCGTTCTATGGGCAGCTCCTTTGAGAAACCAATCCCGCCATGGATCTGTATTGCGGCGTGGGAGATGAACATGCATGCCTCAGAAGAGAACAGTTTGGCGATCGAAGCCTCCAGGGAAAAGCGTTCACCGGTTGTTTTGGAGCGTTCTTTTGCCATGGCCGCGTTGTATACCAGCAGCCGTGAGGCTTCGAGTTTTGTTTTCATATCAGCCAATTTAAATGAAATGCCTTGGAACTCACCAATTTTCTTATCGAAGGCTTCGCGCTCTTTTGCGTAGTTCAGACTGGCTTCGTAAGCAGCACCAGAGATGCCCAGGGCCTGGGTAGCGACGCCGATGCGTCCTACGTCCAGGACAGTCATAGCGATCTTGAAACCTTCGCCTTCCTCACCCAGACGATTTTCAAAGGGAACTCGACAGTCTTCGAACAGGATTTCGCTGGTCGCTGAAGCGCGAATACCCAGCTTGGGTTCCTTTTTGCCCACTGAGAAACCTGGCAGGTTCTTATCAATAATGAAGGTGGTGATCCCTTGGGACTTCTTTTCCGGTGCGGTCATGGTGAACACGACAATATAATCTGCGACTGGACCGCTGGTGACCCACGACTTGCGCCCATTAAGGATGTAATGATCCCCTTCTCTCACTGCTTGGCAGCGTATTGAGCCTGCATCAGAACCCGCCATAGGTTCGGTTAGCGAATAGGCACCGACTGACTTCCCAGATGCGACCGGAGGGAGGAATTCCCGTTTTTGATATTCGCTGCCGAATTTCTGAATTCCGAAGCAGTAGAGTGAGTTGTTCACTGACATGATTATGCCGTGCGCTGCATCTGCCTTGCAAATCTCCTCCAGGGCCAGCACGTAAGCCAGGGTGTCCATTCCTGCTCCCCCATATTCCTCGGGCACTTCGATGCCCATGAAGCCCATTTCTCCCATCTTCATGATCGTTTCGAAGGGAAAATCTCCGCTCTCATCAAATTCAGCCGCGATGGGAACGATCTCTCTTTGGGCGAACTCGCGGGCAGCCTGGCGGATCATCTCGTGTTCTTCGGTGAACGGGAACAACTCGTTGCTGCTCATCATATCCTCCGCAATTTAATCAGTGGTTGGCGAAATTATAGCATGGTTAGAATCAGAATTTGGGACTGCTCTATGCCCTGCTTGACACTTCAGGAAAGTGAGATATACTGGCGGGAGATTTGGAGAATCCCATGAGTGAAGAAAAAACTGAGCAATCAATCACCCCTGATCTCTTTGACCATCTGGTGGAGCTGGCCGCATTGGAGCTTCCCCAGGAGGAAGTGGAATACCTGCGCCAGGAGCTCAACAATCAGTTGAAAGCCATCGACGAGCTGGAAGCCATTCCTCTAGGTGAGGAGACACCGATCACCTCGCATGGTGTGCCATATACAACCGAAATAACACCCGAATTAAGATCTGATAAATGGATAGCCTGTCCTAACCCGGAGGAGATTTTGGCCCAGGCGCCTGAAACAAAAGATGGTTATGTGATCGTCCCCGAAATCCAGCATACAGATTTAGAATAAACAATCCTATGGAACTATGTGATCTACCTGCCCACACATTGGCTAATTTGATTCGCAGCAGGGAGATTTCCGCTGCAGATTCACTCGAGTCCGCTTTGGCACGTATTTCGGCGGTGGATGGACGACCTGGGACATTGGATCCTGGTGACATGACTCCTGAGGATGAAGAAAAGGTGCATGCCTTTATCAGCCTGACTCCCGATCGGGCGCGAGCCCAGGCACAGGAGATCGATCGCCGTTTGGCGGAAGGAGAGGATCCAGGTCCTTTGGCGGGTGTGCCGTTCACCGTCAAAGATATATTCTGTGTAAAGGATACTCCTTCCACAGCTGGCTCTCGAATTCTGGCTAATTTTGTTGCTCCGTATACTGCGACCCCGGTGACCCGTCTTGAAGCAGCAGGAGGGTTGATGCTTGGCAAAGTCAATTTGGACGAGTTCACCTATGGCTCATCAAATGAGTCGTCTGCCTTTCAACCCAGCCCCCGCAATCCATGGGACCTGAAACGGGTGCCAGGCGGCTCCTCCGGCGCCAGCGCAGCTGCCGTGGCTACCGGGGAAGGTGCACTATCCTTGGGCACAGACACAGCCGGTTCAATCCGCCAACCGGCAGCATTCTGTGGTGTGGTGGGGATGAAGCCGACCTATGGGCGGGTATCCCGTTATGGATTGATCGCCTTTGGTTCTTCTTTGGATTGCCCGGGGCCAGTAGCTGGTAATGTAACTGATGCAGCGTTAATGATGAATGTCATCGCCGGACCGGATCCCCATGACGGCACTGCGGCCAATTTGGCCGTGCCCAACTATACCGAAAACCTTAAGAGGAGCATCCGCGGTTTACGGATCGGTCTTTCTCCTGATTATTTTCGCATCACCTATTTCGATCCGCTCACTGGCGCAATAGACCAGCAGCCGATCTCGCCTGAGATCGAGTCTAGTGTCATGAGCGCAGCTGGTTATCTGGCTCAGATGGGTGCGGATATTGTCGAAGATGTACCCATGCCGCACACCAAGTACGGCGTCCCGGTCTATTTTGTGATTTCGCGAGTAGAAGCCGCTTCAAATCTTCACCGTTACGATGGTGTTAAGTTCGGATATCGCACTCCTGACAGAGTCGATTACCTGCCTGAGCTGTATCGCAAATCACGGGCTGAAGGCTTTGGCACCCAACCCAAACTGCGTATCCTGATGGGGATGTATGTAAGCGCAGCCCAATACAGCGAGCAATATTACAACCGGGCATTACGTGTTCGCACCTCGCTCCGCAATGATTTTGAGCAAATCTTTGATCCCAATGGTTCTCAGCACCTGGATGCCTTGTTGACACCTACTACACCGACCACTGCATTTCCATTGGGGGATGTGTATGGCGATTCGGTACTGATGCAGTATGCTGACCAGCTGACTGTACCAGCTAACCATGCAGGGGTTCCAGGCCTGTCTTTGCCAGCTGGTTTCGCAGAAGATGGTTTGCCAATCGGTGTGCAGCTGCTCGGCCCGGATTTTTCTGAAGCGAGGCTCTTGCAGATTGGCCGCGCCTATGAGCTGGCTACTGAAGGGGAAGAATGGCGGCAGCGGCGACCAGCAGTACAAACCAATGATTAGCTGTCCCTTTACCCCAAGGTATTGATATCTATTATTGATCAAATGAGTGTTTAATCCCTATGCCTGAATACGAAGCTATTATTGGACTAGAAACTCATATCCAGCTCAACACCACGACCAAGATTTTTTGCACCTGCAAAGCTGATTCCTGGGAGGATTCACCGAATACTAATATCTGTCCGGTCTGCACCGGGCTGCCAGGCGTTCTGCCGGTATTAAATCAACTGGTGGTTGAGAAAGCCGCTCTATTGGCGGTTGCCATGCAGGCCGATGTTCAACCGATATCTTATTTTGATCGCAAGAATTATTTTTACCCGGATTTACCGAAAGGCTACCAGATCTCCCAATTCGATATGCCCCTGGCGCGCGGCGGCTACCTGGATCTGCCCATGCCCGAGGGATATACGCGCCGGGTTACGATACACAAACTGCATATTGAAGAGGACGCCGGTAAGACCGTCAATGAGAACGGGCAGCGCCTGATCGACTTCAACCGCTGTGGGGTGCCCTTGGTGGAGATGGTCACTGGACCGGACCTTCGTTCTGCAGAAGAAGCAGCCCAATATATCATTCGTTTACGCCAGCTGCTGCGCTGGTTGGGGATATCTGAAGCGGATATGGAAAAAGGGCACCTGCGCGCCGATGCAAATGTCTCAATCCGGCCTAAGGGAGTCGATTATTTGAATACCAAGACCGAGATTAAAAATGTTAATTCCGTTGTTTCTTTGCGTGATGCGATCAAGACCGAGATCGATCGTCAAATAAAGCAGGTCGAGGCGGGTGGTCAAATCGAGGCCTGGACCCTGGATTGGGATGAAGATGCCGGTGTCCTGCGCAAGATGCGCTCAAAGGAGACCGAAGCGGATTACCGTTATTTTCGGGAACCCGATTTGCTGCCCATCCGCATCGATGAAGTAATGCGGGAAAAAATTCTGGGAGAGCTGCCTGAATTGCCCCTGGAACGGCGGGCGCGCTTTGCCGAGCAGTATCAATTGCCCGATTATGATGCTGACATTTTAACTGGTGAACGAAGCCTTTCGGATTACTTCGAGTCGGCGGTGGGTTCTTATGGGGCTGATCCCAAACGTGTCTCCAACTGGGTGATGAACGATGTTTTACGCCTGATCAACGAACGCAATATCAAGGCGGATGAGCTGCGTCTGAAACCGGAATACCTGGCGGAGATCATCAAACTGGTAGATGCCAGCACGATCAATACTTCGACGGGAAAATCTCTGCTCGAGAAAGTGGAAAACACCGGTCAGGCACCAGCGGAGATCGTCGAGGTTGAAGGTCTTGGAAAGGTTTCCGACGAAGATGCCATCCGGGAGATCATTGTTGAAGTGATCGAGGGGAATCCGGACCAGGTAGC
>SDBV01003425.1_pt1 | contig 23403 bp, 25 predicted proteins | sample 2277081 | NCBI WGS metagenome assembly SDBV01 (sample SAMN10402039, study PRJNA504765) | marine sediment metagenome | isolation source: marine sediment core GS10_PC15, 223 cmbsf | place: Arctic Ocean: Southern Knipovich Ridge | collected 2010 | reverse complement strand
GCTTCGTCCATCCCTCTTCTGCGGCCTTCTCAATAATCTTCAATAATTTAACTTTTTTCATCGCCTGCCTCCCAATCCAATAATATCCCAATATTACTACATACCAACTCTTCTTAAAAAAACCTTCCCAATATAATCCTCCAAAGATTTATCAACAAACAATTTACTCAAACACCCGCTCTATTTGTCATTGGTACACCAATAGCTGCCAAACACCAGGGTAGAAATCTCTTGACCAGCTGTATGTCTGGTGAACCCTCGTCCACCAATTGTGGACATACCTGATACTGGCCCGTATGTTTGAAGCAATCCCCTCCACCCCACGCATGTGGTAAGCGCAGCATTCCTTCGGTCCCATCCTAGTTCCGGGATCGGGATCTGTCCGACCAAGGATGGGGGTTTACTCCTGCGCTTGTTGCGAGGCGAGAAAACTGTCCTCGTATGTTAGGGGCAATCTTCTCCACCCTCATCGTCACCTTCCAGCAAATCCTTACCGGTGAATCAGATCCCAGCAAGCATCCTGAGCGTAGTCGAAGGATAAATAGATTGGGTTTCTATACCCAAGAATCGGAGCGGATAACACCTAATATAGGTTCTTAAAATCTCTTACGCTGTTTCCCAGATAACTGCTGATTGATTTCTAATCAATTCTCCCCTCTCGTGGTATATAATTCCTCTTGACATTCCGGTAACTGGAAGGTGTAGAATGTGGTTAATTTCCCCAAAATGGAGTCATCATGGAAATACGTGAATTATCAAAACTCACCAATGTGCCAGCTAAAACTATTCGATATTATGAAGAAGTGAAATTGCTCCCTTCTCCTAATCGAAAACCCAATGGCTATCGAGATTACACAGAATACGATGTTGACCGGCTCAAGCTGGTCGCAGGGGCAAGACGTTTGGACTTTTCCCTCGCAGAAATCAAAGAAATCCTTGACCTGCGAGACCGGGGTATCGCTCCGTGTAGTGTGCTGCTTGAATTACTGGATCGAAAGGCGAAAGAGATCAGTCAACGAATAATAGAATTAAAACAAATGCAAGAGGATTTACAGCAATTATATTCCCTTGGCGCGATTTTTCCTACAGATGATGTTGAAGGTAAGAATTGCGTTTGTCACCTGGTAAAGATACACGCGGAAGACTGAAGTTTTTAACCCCACCAAAGTAAATTTCTCATCTGAATTTCCCGAGTCCGGCAAATATTGCTGGACTCGTTTTATTAATGGAACACTTAACTAAACCCCTTGACCTTCCAGTGACCGGAAGGTGTAAACTGATAATTACACGATACCTGTTATGGAGAAGTTACATGTCTGAATTGAAGAAATTGGAATTGGATGTGCATGGAATGACTTGCCCTTCCTGTGTGTACCATGTAGAAAACGCCCTTAATAAAATTGAGGGTGTTAAAAAAGTAAATGTTCCTGGATGGCAATCAAACAAAGCCACAGTATCCTTGACTGCTGATGTCGATCAGCGAGAATTAATCAATGCGGTACAGTTGGCCGGGTATAAAGCTTCTTTGAAAAAGAATAAACCTCCAATATCGGCTGATATCCCTCAAGGGTCTGGAAATGGCCACCCTCGAAATGATTTTGATCTATTGGTCATTGGCGCTGGGTCAGCGGGTTTTGCCGCCGCCATCAAAGGCACTGATTTAGGTTTCCGAGTCGCGCTGGTCGGAGATGGCTCTCTTGGCGGTACGTGTGTAAATGTCGGTTGTGTGCCCTCAAAGACCCTCATCAGAGCCGCCGAAGCCTGGCATAATGCCGGTCATCACCCATTCAAAGGCGTCAACACCCAGCAGAGCAATCTGGATTGGGAAACAGTTCGCAGTCAAAAGGATAGCCTCGTTGCTGAAATGCGCCAGAGTAAATATGCTGATGTATTGGCTGCCTATCCTGAGATCACGTATATTGAGGGTTATGCCTCCTTCACTAAAGAGGGATCACTGCAGGTTGGAGATACAACCTACCGCGCTCACCGCTACCTGATCGTCACAGGTGGGCGTCCTCATATGATCCCCCTTCCAGGTGTTGAGGAAGTTGAACCACTCAACAGCACCACCTTGATGGAGCTGGAGCAATTACCTGAATCCTTGATCATCCTGGGTGGGCGCGCGATTGCGCTCGAATTAGGCCAGGCAATGGCTCGTTTGGGCGTACAGGTGTTGATCCTGCAGCGCAGCATTCGCTTAGTGCCAGACCATGAACCGGAGATTGGCCGGTCGATAAAGGATTATCTGGAACAGGAAGGCATTGGAGTTATCACTGGCGTTCAAATTGAAAGCTTGAGCCGTGAGAGGGAAACACGCATCGTGCATGCCCGGGTCATGGGGCAGGAAAAGGAATTCAAAGCCGGTCAAATTTTCATGGCGTTGGGACGGAAGGCTAATACAGATGGTATGGGTTTGGAGAATGTGAGTGTCGAATTAGACGCCAACGGTGCCATTGTCGTTGACGAATTCCAACAAACATCAAATCCGGCCATCTATGCCACTGGTGATGTGACTAATAACCCAGAGTTTGTCTATGTGGCAGCCTCTGGTGGCTCGGCAGCAGCCCAAAACGCTCTCACTACCAATCAAAAAGCACTTGACCTGTCAACTGTACCTGGGGTTATCTTCACCGACCCGCAAGTTGCTACCGTCGGTTTGACAGAATCCCAGGCTCGCCAGAATGGATACGAAGTCAAGACAAGTACCGTCAATCTGGAGCATGTAGCCAGAGCACAAGCCGCCCGTGATACCCGCGGGTTTATCAAGCTGGTGGCTGATGAGAGCACGAATCGCTTGTTGGGGGCGCACATCCTCGGAGCGGAGGCCGGTGAGGTCATCCAGACCGCTACCTTGGCCATCAAATTCGGCTTAAAAGTGGACGATTTATCCGACACCCTCTTCCCCTATCTCACCCAGGTTGAGGGGTTGAAGCTGGCAGCCCTGGCGTTTGATAAAGACTTAGCCATGCTGTCCTGCTGCGCGGTATAAAACCTAATGAAGGAGACTATTACAATGGTAGAAACTCTCAAGCTCAAAGTCGTTGGGGACCATACCATGCATTGTGCTGGCTGTGAACGCTCAATCACCTTTTCACTTTCTCAATTGCCAGGCGTTGAAGAAGTTAAAGCCGATTGGAAAACCCAGGCTATTCAAATTGATCTTTCGTCTGATGAAATTAACCTGGAAAAAATAAAATCTGAACTAGACTGGATCGGTTACGAAGTAGTGGTTGCATGAGCGTTCAATCTGCTAAGGCTCGACCTTCGCTGGCATGGTTACAATACACTTTGTTCCTTGGGGTATTCGTGGCCGTCATCATTGCTGGCTATTTTGTTTTTAGGGCTTTTGCAACAACACCTGATCAGACAATATTCAATCTATATATATTAGCGATCATTGCCGGGGTTGCCAGTTTCTTCTCCCCCTGTGCTTTCCCGCTGCTGCCAAGCTACTTCTCTTTTTATCATCAAGCTGATAATGATGAAAAGGTCAAATCGAAGGGTGTAAGCAAAACCTTACGATTAGGGTTGGCTGCTTCCTTTGGTGTCATCACATTTGTTCTTGTGTTGGGGCTGATGATTGCGCTGCTGGGTTCAGGTCTTGCCCAGGGGCTTTCAATTTCAGGACCAGAGCCAAGTCAATTTGTTCGGATCTTCCGGGGAGGCGTTGGCGTAGTCCTTTTGATACTCGGTATTGGGCAACTACTTGGGTGGAGCCTAAAACCTGAATTTGCCGATGCCTTCGCCTACCGCACCCGACCTGAGCGTGAGGGAAAACGAAACCCGGCAGTCAACCTTTTCCTTTATGGCTTAGGTTACACCACTGCGGGTATGGGTTGCACAGGTCCCATCTTAGCAGGATTGATGATCTTTGCTCTCTCATCGGGTGGGTTCATAACTGCACTTGGTGCATTCGGTGTGTTTTCTCTGACGATGGGCGGATTGATGCTGCTCGTATCTGAGTTAGTTGCTGCGTCAAAACAAACATTGATAACCCGACTCAAAGCAGCAACACCAAAGATCAAGTGGACAGCCAGTGTTTTATTAATCTTGGTAGGAGTATTCAACATATATACGGCTGTGAATCTGGATTTATTCTTGAATCTGTTATTCCCGTGAGGTGAAAAATGATAACAAATTTCGGCTTAAAAATGGACGATTTAAACGACATTCTCTTCCCCTACCTCACCCGGGTTGAGGGGCTGAAACTGGCAGCATTGGCGTTTGACAAAGATGTCGCTTTGCTGAGTTGTTGTGCGGTCTAGTGTGCAGTGATGAAAACAATCTTTATTGGTATGGTATTGGTTATCCTGTTCTCTGCATGTACCACTATAGAAGCGCCTGCCACGCCCTTTGCCTCTCAATCTGATAATCCTACGCCTCTGCCAGAGACAACCGAAGTCACACCTGGTACTACCCCCACTACCGCTTTGGCACCCCCCTTTACGCTTCCCACTCCGGAAGCGACGCTGGCGCTTTTCGATCCGCTCGATCCACCGCGTACCGGAGATGTGTCCTTGGAGGGCATCACCAGTTTCGCCTTGCTGCCGGACAATCGGGCAGGAGGCGAATCAGCTGCGGATTTCAGGGCACGCCTATTGGGTGGAGGCACTTTCACCCTTTCGGAGCAGCGCGGGAAATACTGGCTGGTGCTGCCCACCGCGCTCGGCTGCGGGGAATGTATGTTCAGCTTGAGTTTGCTCTCACAGGCCGCACCCGAAGAAGGAGGCAACCTGAATGTCTTGGTGTTGGATATTTACCAACCAGACCAGCCGGAATATTGGCAGACTTATGCCGATTACTTCGGAAATCCGGATTATCTTTGGAGCGTGGTGGACACCACCGCCTTCATGGAAGACTACGAAATTTTCGGATTGGGTACATTTCTGGTAATCGATCCGCATGGCAAGCTGGTATTCCGGAGTGATTTCCCACCCAGGGTGGAATATATATCTCATATGTATTCCCTCGCAAGCCGTCAAGGAGTCGAGTAAATGAGCACCAAAGCTATTCCTGGCAAGCGTCCTGCCCGTAATAAGCGCAGCAGAACCTTTTTGATAATTGCTGGTGCCATCGTTCTGGTTTTGGGAGGCTGGGTAATCTGGAACACATTCCAATCTACACAACCCCAAGCTGCGGCATCCAACGGAATCGTCGGTCTGGCAACAGGCAATATCGCCCCCGATTTCAGCCTGCCCACCCTGGGCGGAGACACCTTCACTTTGAGTGAACAGCGCGGGGAGCCTACTATCGTATTCTTTATGGCTTACTGGTGCGGCACCTGCATTCCGGAATCACAAGCACTGGCTCAACTGAAAGGAGAATACGGCGATAAACTCAACATCGTCGCCATTGACCTGGACCCCTCCAGCACGCCACAGGCTCTCGAGCAATTCAAGCAGGCTGCTGGGGGAGAGTCCCTGACCTGGGCTTTCGACACCGATCAGCAGGTCGCCAGTAATTACCAGGTTCGCTCTTTGGATACCACCCTGGTCTTGAACGCGGAAGGCGTTATCGTTTACCGGGATGAGTTCCCCTCCCCATACAAGACCCTCAAAGACGCACTCTCACAGGCTGGCTTCTAAACATGAACGAACTCAATCTCGCTTTTGGCTTCACCGCTGGCATGTTGGCCACCATCAATCCCTGCGGTTGGGCAATGCTGCCTTCTTTTGTGGCTTACTATCTGGGATCACGCCAGGAGGGTTACGAAATGAAGCCACTCCACAACCGCCTGGCAGAAGGGTTTGGGTTGGGATTGTTGGTCACGCTTGGCTTTCTGGTTATCTTCGGGACAGCCGGGCTGGTGATCTCCGCCGGTCTGCGGGTTCTCGTCCGCTGGATGCCGTTAGCGGCTTTGCTGGCCGGCGTCGCTCTGGTTCTGTTGGGCTTGTGGCTTTTAGCAGGGAAATCACTGCCCTTTGCTCTGCCGGTGATAGACGTTGACCTGCGTGCTCGCAACTACAAAACGGTCTTCTTATTCGGGGCAGCCTATGGCTTCGCTTCCCTGAGCTGTACTTTGCCGGTCTTTCTGGTGGTAGTCGGTACAAGCCTGACTACAGCGAGTCTCGGGGGCAGTGCAGCCATGTTCCTGAGCTATGCGGCGGGGATGTCGGTCGTACTGATGAGCGTCGCGCTAGGCGCAGCTCTGCTCAAGGGGACCATAACGGAATGGTTTAGCGGTCTGCTGCCCTATGTCAATCGCATCGGCGCCGTGATGCTGATTTTAGCTGGTGCGTATTTAATCTGGTTCCAGGGACGCTACCTGCCGCTGGTGCTTGCCGGTCTTTAAACATTGAAATTACCACGAAACCTATCAGGCTATGAAATCCTGACCGGTCTACTGAAAGAGGTCACAAATGAATACTTGGCATTCATTCAAAGGTTATCTTGCTGGAGCCGTTGCCCTGATCGCCTGTCCCTGCCACTTGCCGTTGACTTTGCCCTTGCTGATCGGTTTGACGGCAGGCACGGCTTTTAGTGCCTGGCTGACGGTTAATTTCATAACCATTGGAGTGATCTTCACTGTGATTTTCCTGGCTAGTTTGGCGCTGGCGTTTATTTGGAATGGCGGCGGTGGACAGTCTAACGCCTCCGCCCATCAAGCATCAAAGGGACCTGTATCCGTTACGCTGGTCACCTCCTCCATCTGCCAGTCATGTGATCAGGCTAAAGCGCTTTGGCAATCCCTGGGTGATACGTATAAATTTAAATTTGATGAGGTAGATATCAACTCCCAGCGAGGGCGAGAGCTGGCCGCAAACCACAATGTTTTTACAACACCAACTACGTTCATCAACGGCCGGGTAGCCTTCCGGGGTGTTCCTAAACGAGACCACGCTGCTGCAGCGGTTAAATAATAGAACAACAACTTATTCATACCTATCTTCGTCAATTTCGTTTATCAGTGACGCTAAATGGCGTTTGGGCGCCAAGACTAAATCGGGAAATTAAGATGGTTTACTATTCCTATCTTCAGGCTAATCTAGGGTGTAGTCATGTCAAATAGACCGCCTACTGAAGGTCAGAAATCATTCAATTCAATTGAAAATCAGAGTCACTGCCCTCATTGTCTTGAACTTCTTACTATCGATTCGGTACATATATGCCCGGTCGCATGTTGTTATATTGGAATAGGGGAGAGATCGTTTACGGTAATTTGTCCGTATTGTAGCGATTCTTTTGAAACGAGTAAAGGGCATGTTTGTTTGGTATTAATCCAGCTCACTGAACCCGCTCAATAACTATCGGCTGTAAAAACCAGTAAATCCGAATCTAGGAGATCATCAAATGAATAAATATGACCTTGCAGTGATCGGTGCCGGGCAAGGTGGTTTGCCAGCCGCTCACATGGCTGCCAACCTGGGTGGGAAAGTAGCCTTGATCGAAATGCGTGAGGTCGGTGGGACTTGAGTGAACGAGGGGTGTATCCCCACCAAGACCTTGTTAAGGTCTGCTGAAGTCATGCATTTAGTGCGCGAGCGTGCCTACGAATTTGGTGTACGCGGGATCAACCCTTCTGATCTTTCCTTTGACTTGCCCACTGTTGTCGCTCGCAAGGATGCCATCGTCCAGGGTATCATCGATGGCATCTACCACAACCTGCGCCGTAATAAGAACATCACCTTCATCCGGGGCCGAGCTGAATTCACCTCGCCGGTGGACATCCGCGTGGATGGAAAGCGTATCACCACCGAAAAAAGCATCCTGGCAGTGGGGGCGCGCCAGGCCGATGCACTCATCCCTGGACTGGATGAGGCAGGCTATATCACAAATTATGAAGCACTGCAACTGGAAAAACTTCCGGCTTCCATGATCGTTATCGGTGGGGGTTATGTCGGGATAGAGTTCGCCCAGATGTACACCCGGTATGGGACGCAGGTCACCCTCCTGGACCGGGCTCCCCAGATAATGCATAAAGAGGAACCGGAACTAGCCGATAAATTGGCCGAGGTCCTACGTGCGGAGGCCATTGACCTGCACACGAGCGCCACCGTTATCCGGGCTGGGCTGGAAAATGGGAAGCGCTTCGTAATTGCTGAAGTCGAAGGAGAAGAGAAGCGGTTTGAAGCTGAAATAATCTTACTGGCTTCTGGGCGTATCGCCCGCGTAGATGGGCTCGGATTGGCGGAAACCGGTGTCGAGATGGAGGGTGCCTACTTGAAAGCAGATGATACTCTGCAAACCACCGCACCTAATATCTGGTCGTTGGGAGATGCTAACGGAGGCTACATGTTCACCCACCGGGCTACCTACGACGGCCCGACTGCCGCACTGAACGCGGTCAGAGGGTTGGGCAAGAAGGTGGATTATCGCGTCGTGCCGCGGGCGATCTTCACTGACCCGGCGCTGGCGAGTGTGGGTCTGACAGAAGCCGAAGCGCTCAAGTCTGGGCATGACGTCAAAGTGGGCACTTCGTTATTTGCAAATTCCGGACGGGCGAAGGCTATTGGGCAAACAGAAGGCATGGTAAAGCTGATCGCTGATGCAGAGACTGATGTCCTCTTGGGTGGGCATATTCTAGGCCCTCATGCGGATGACCTGATCCACGAGGTGACTGTGGCGATGTATAAGAATGGGGCTGCTAAATCGATCTCCAAGTCTATTCACATCCACCCAACGTTACCCGAAGTGGTCAAAAAGGCGGCGAAAAGCCTTCGCTGAGGTATTGAAAGTGGTATGCAGTTTGAAAGTAGATTAATCTAAGAATTGGTTATTGGTATGCAATTATGAAGCACTTAAAAGAACGCATAGTAACACGCCGTGATTTTCTCAAGTTGGCAGCCGTCAGTCTGGGTGGACTGGCTTTGAATCCTTGGATGGGGCTGGTCACAATACCAGACTTCCCCCACTCCGAGCGCCTGGGCAGGGTAGTCGCAGGCAAGGTTGAGATCAAAGCCCGGCCGGACATTGAGAGCCAGACAGTGGGTACTCTCTTCGAAGATGCAGTAGTTCCTTGGTTGAGAGAAGTTACTGGCTCTTTTCCGCTTCGTATAAATCAACGTTGGGTCGAGACTCCTGACGGGTACATTTGGTCCCCCTACATTCAACCTGTACGCAATCTGCCCAACAGTCCTGAAGAGACACTTCCCAAAACCGGCCAAGGTGCCGGAATATGGGCAGAAGTTAGCATACCTTACGTCAATCTCGTTTTGGAAAATCCGCCAGCACGCTCACCCTGGCTTCAGGATAAGTTGGAATATGGCTTATCTCCCCGGTTGTACTACAGCCAGATCGTCTGGATCGATCAACTTAATACAGATTCACAAGGAGGGGTATGGTACCGGGTGAACGAAAAATATGGCAGTTATGGCGACATTTTTTGGGCTCCAGCAGAAGCTTTCTGGCAATTAGAACTGGAAGAGATGGCCCCCATCACTCCCGAAGTGGGTGATAAACGTATCCTCGTAGACCTCACAAGCCAGACGCTCTCCTGCTTTGAAGGAAATAGAGAAGTATATTTCGCTCGCATCTCTTCAGGAGCCAGATTCGATGCCCAGGGTAATCCAGTAGATGTTTGGGCTACACCTCCTGGCAGGCACCCCATCTGGCGCAAGCTGATTTCCTTGCACATGAGCGGTGGAACCACAGGCGGAGGTTGGGATTTACCCGGCATTGGATGGACTACGCTCTTCATCGGGAGTGGTATTGCCATCCATTCTACGTTTTGGCACAATAATTTTGGGGTCCCAATGTCCCACGGTTGCGTGAATGCCCGTCCAGAAGACGCTCTTTGGGTTTTTCGCTGGACACTCCCTCAGGTTTCCTATGAAACAGGAGACAATACGGTCACTTGGCCTGGTGGTACTGTAATAGAAGTTAAAGAAACCTGAGTAAAGACCCAGTATACAATGTTGTCGGAAGCTGTAAAAACCGCGCTTAAGGAACACCATCATGACTAATCCCAAACAGATCGGCCTTGTTGCCCAAGAGCTGGGTCTCAATCCCAAAACGATCCGCTATTACGAGGAGATTAGATTGATCCCGCAGGCGCAGCGCACCTCGAATGGCTACCGGATATACACTCAGGGCGAGATTGACCGCATCGCCTTCATCCTGCGCGCCCGTGCCCTGGACTTTTCGCTGGATGATATTCGTGAAATCTTGGCTTTACGCGAAGATAGCGCCGCGCCCTGTCTGTACGTGACAGATCTGGTTGACCAGCGTATCAACCAGATCGCTGCCAAAATCGCCTCCCTGAATCAACTTCGTTCAGAACTGGAAGAGATCCAGCAAATCGCCCAATCCCTGCCTGTGGAAAACATTGTCAACAAAGGCTGCGTCTGCCACCTGATCGAGAACCAGCGACTCATCAACTCTCCGATCACCTGATTTGATTCTCGGGAATTCTCATGTGATTCTCACCCATTTACCTTGACATTCCAGTTACTGGAAACGGTAAACTATTCTCAGACCAGGACACATAGTCAGAGAATTTTTTAGTGGAGATGTCATTATGACATTAGCGACAAAAGATCCATTAGAGAGAATACAGGTGAAGATCGGTGGGATGTCCTGCTCTTTTTGCACGATGACGATTCAAAAAGCCCTAGGGCGTATGGAGGGCGTTGAGGCCGTCCACGTCAGCCTTGCCCATGAAGAAGCCCTGATCGAGTATGACCCGGCTCTGCGCACGCCCACTGAGTTGCGCGATACGCTCCGCCAATTGGGTTACACCCTGCGCGACCTCGATAAGGTGAAAGCCTTCGAGGAGCAGCAGGCTGAGTTACGCCAGGCCCGGAACCTGCTCCTCTGGGGGGCGGCTTTTACCCTGGTCACGTTCCTGATCATGATCGCACGCTGGTTCGGCTATCAACAGAGCTGGTTCCAGCCGGTGATGATCGCCCTGGCGTTGCTGACGGTCTTCGGCCCCGGCTGGCATATCCTGGTCATGGCTGTCCAATCGTTGCGGCGCGGTATTCTCAACCAGCACGTATTGCTCGAGTTCGGGGCATTTGCTGGATTGATAGGGGGAACCATTGGCTTGTTCCATCCCGCCTTTCCGGCGGCTGAATTTTTCGCAGTGGCAACCTTCGTGACCACCTATCACCTGCTCTCCGGCTGGGCTTCTCTGCTGGTGCGGACACGCGCTTCTGAATCCGTCCAGCAATTGCTTGCCCTGCAGCCGGCCACCGCTCGCCTGGTTTACCCGGATGGCCGTGAAGAGGAAATCCCTGTAGACGAAATTCAACCCGGTGACCAGGTACGAGTCTGGCCAGGAGAAGCAATTCCAGTGGATGGCTTCGTGTCCTCAGGTAGTTCCGCGGTGGACGAAAGCCTGGTGACCGGCGAACCAATTCCGATCGAAAAAGTAGTGGGTGATGAGGTCATTGGAGGGTCAGTCAACCAGTCGGGGAGCTTAATTGTCGAGGTGACGAAGGTGGGCCAGGGATCCTTCCTGGCGCAGGTCGCTCGCCACATCGAAGAGGCCCGGGCGATGAAACCAGGCATGCTGGCTCTCGTGGATGCCATCTTAAAGTGGTTTGTCCCGGCCGTGCTGGTCATTAGTGGGTTTGCGATTACCCTCTGGGTTTTGGGAGCCTGGATCATCACCGGGCAGCCGGACTGGACTCGGGCTGTTTTCGCCGCCTTGGCCGTACTGGTGATGGGCTATCCCTGCGCTTTAGGAATGGCAACACCGCTGGCATTGATCCGCGGTGGTGGAGAAGCCGCCTCGAAAGGGATTTTAATGCGCTCTGGAGAAGCCTTCCAGATATTTAAAGATGTGAGTTATGTCTTACTCGACAAGACCGGCACCCTCACTCAAGGCAAACCGGCTGTCGTTGAAGTGATCCCGCTAGGAGAATCCAACCGCGATGAAGTGCTGCGCCTGGCAGCCAGTGCGGAATATCCCTCCGAGCACCCCCTGGCGCGGGCCATCGTAGAAGGCGCCCAGGCCGAAGGCTTGGAAATTGACGATGTAACAGATTTCGGCGCCACGCCTGGACGAGGGGTGACCGCCAACTCCGGAGGCAATCACCTTCAAGTGGGTAACCTGTCATGGCTGGCCGAAACCGGGTACGTTTCTCCAAGAGCCTACGATCAGGCAAACTCACAGGCGATCCAGGCCCGTACCGTGGTAGCCGTGGCTCAGGACAACACATTGTTGGGCTTGATCGCCATAGCCGATAAGGTCAAGGACGATGCACGCCAGGCAGTTAGCCAATTACGCGCCGCAGGACTGGAGCCAATTATGCTCACCGGTGATAACTGGAACACCGGCCGAGCTGTCGCTGCAGCGGTAGACATAGAGCAGGTTTTCGCCGAAGTACTACCAGGGGAGAAATCAGCCAAAGTTCGTGAACTGCAAGCGCGAGGAGCCCGCGTGGCGATGGTGGGCGACGGTATCAACGACGCACCGGCGCTAATGCAGGCAGATATTGGCATTGCCATCGGTGCTGGGACGGACATCGCCATCGAATCGGCAGACGTGGTGCTGGTAGGTGAGCGTCTGGGCGCGATCATGGATGCCTACTATATAGCCCGCACTTCGTACCGCAAAACTGTGCAAAACCTGTGGCTGGCGTTTTCGTTCAATGGGGTCGGCATCTTATTAGCAATTACAGGTCTGGTGTCGCCAGTCTGGGCCATGGTGGCAATGATAACCAGCGTCAGCGCGGTGCTGCTCAATTCATTCGGCGGAAAACTATTGCCCAAGGATTCCACGGCATCATAGCTGACATGATAGTACTCGTAAAGTCTAGAAGTAGCCGCAGTTAAAGAAGAAATTTAACCCGGAGGTTTCGTGATTAAAAAATACCGCTTTCTTTTTATGAAGACCAGATACGGAATCATCGTTTTTGGAGGCCTACTCATGACCCTATTGCTCTCTGCTTGTGCAGGGTCTTCGGTTCTCATCCAAGCTACCCCAACTGGGCACATTGATTCACCTGACAGTCCACCTGATCTTCTTTTGGAAGACAGCTCGCTTGTGAACACGGACAGACTTTTTGGGAGTGCTGATCTGATGGAGCAAATATTGGCAGGTGGTCCCATTTCCGTGGGATCGGCCAACAAAAGCGCTCAAACCGTAGCCATAACCATCCCTACCATGTTTTGAATTGGCTGTGAGACCCGGGTGGTCTCCAATCTGGCGAACGTATCCGGCATTGTAAGCCTGGAAGCCAATTCAGTGGATCGCGAATTGATCGTTACCTTTAATGCTGACACCCTTGCTGTGGAGGATATCATCACCCAGATATCCAATGCTGGTGATAAAGTCACCGGTTGGGAATCAAAGTGACTTCGTAAATAATTTATCGTAAACCCTGTCTAAAATTTTAATAGCCGAAAGGAGACTTATATGCCCCAACAACTTACATTCAAGGTTATCGGTGATAATACAATCCATTGTAGTGGCTGCGAACGAACTGTGATATTTACCCTGAAACGTATTCCCGGCATCCGCGAGGTCAAAGCGGATCACAACACCCAACTGATTGAGGTCAGCCTAGCCTCTAAGGAGATCGATCAAGAGAAGTTGATCGCTGAACTTGAATGGATTGGTTACCAGGTAGAACCCGTTGCTGTACCATGACCCTAATGTGCCGAACCTAGGGCGCGGATTAAGCTGGCATCCTGGCTGGAGCCGCCCTGACCCTCAAATCAACTCCCCATCACTTCCAGGTCAAAGGTCATGATTTATTCACCTGGTGTGCATTGGATACCATTTTCCTACCCATTTTTATCGGTGAACCTGCATTCATCAAATCAAAGTGTCCTATCACTGGCGAGATGATCGAATTAACCGTTTCTCCGCATGGTATTGAGACATATTCTCCGCCTGATACAGTTATGTCGATCACCATTCCTGGGATTTCATGTTCGTTGGATATCACCGGGCCTCAAAGTGATACCTGCTACCAGATGCACTTTTTTAGCTCCCGAAAAGCGGCGGAGACATGGTTAAAAGATCATCCAGACGTTGAGATTCTTACGATTGATGAAACTTGGCAATTGGTGCGCCAGGTTTATATTGGTACTTATCTTGATCCAGGTGATAAATTGGAGATGAATTATGAACCCTCTTTATCCGCACCTGGAACCCTTATTTGAAATTAAATTAGAGTATAAAGAATCCACCTCACCAGTTTCATTGGAAGGTAAAGTTGGGGAATATATAGGTAGTGGCGAAGGAACTGTGATCGGCCCTGAAGTTAACGGTACTGTTCATTGGACATTATTCGAGGGACAAAATGAAAGAGTGTGCCAGTCCAACCTTTTCGGTGTGATCGGCACAGCTGATGGAGCGGATGTTAAATTCTGTTCAATGGACGTCTTTATGGTCCCCGACCGGGAAAAGCCTCATTTGTGGAAGACTTCAGCTGGAGTTAGTTTCGAGACCACTAATGAAAATTATCTCTGGATCAACTCACTTCTTGGTGTTTGGGAAGGCGAATTTGATAGTAAATCCTACCGTCATCATTATCGTGTTTACGCCAGGGTGGAGGACAGGTAAATCCTGGCTCAACAGAGTTGAATCATTTCCTGCTGATCAGAATAATTTAAGACGAACCCAGATTAATAGGTACACACTGCGCGGGCACAACGTAAGAAATTCGGGCACTTGATACCTGCATCAAACTGTTAATTCGGTAACGGCTCGTATTGACCATCACCAAATGGCGAGTAATACAACAAGCAGGCAGCTCGGCATGTTAGAATTGCTTTTCCACCTTGGTCCACAGAACCGTAAACAATTGGTGAGAAATTAATCATCAGCAAGAACAACATCGTCGTTTCGATTGATAAGCTGGAAAAACGAGAGCTGGTGAAGCGAGAACGGAACTGCGCAGACCGCCGCTGTAGATTTGTCCATTTTCCTAAAAAAGAGCCAGATCTTATTCAAGGTTTATTCCCTGCCCATGAAGCGGCCATAGCAGAGTAAATGAGTTGCCTGGCTCCTGCCGAACAAGAGGCATTGGGTCGCCTCTTCCGTAAACTGGGTCTCAAAGAGCAAGGGTGAAGAAAAATATTCATTTACAAACAGTTTTTAATAACCGTCTTTTCCAAACTCGAGCACCAGCATCATAACTAACACACGTGATAGCAGGAGAGAATCGTGATCAATAGAACCAATCTTCGTAATCTGACAATTCTACTGGGAAGTACCACCACTATTCTGGCCGCGTTAATTATTGCCCCAGCCCTACCACAAATGGTCGAGGTCTTTAATGATGTGCCCAACGTCGACTTCCTGGTCAGGCTAACCTTAACCATACCGGCCCTCTTTATCGCTATCGGCGCTCTATTTGCCGGGTTTCTTCTAGATCGATGGGGACGCAAACCTGTATTAATTGTGTCCCTGGTTCTGTACGGCCTGGCCGGTACCGCCGGTTTTTTTCTGGACTCATTGATGGCCATTTTGATCAGTCGCGCAATACTTGGGCTGGCCGTAGCCGGAATAATGACCGGATTTACAACACTAATTTTTGATTTTTTTAGCGGCCCCAGGCTCAATCAATTTATTGGCTACCAGGGGGCCTTCATCGGATTGGGTGGAATGAGTTTTCTGTTAGTGTCCGGCTTTTTAGCCGATATCGGCTGGCAGTATCCCTTTCTGGTTCACCTGTTCGCGTTTCTGGTTTTGATTGGTGTTATCTTATTTATTGACGAACCAGAGACTCAAGCGCAACCGCAGCAGGAAACCCCAACCGCGAAGTCTGGATTTCCATGGAAGGCCGTCGCTCCCATCTATGTTACCGCTTTTGTTGGCATGGCGATATTCTTCATCTTCCCTGTGCAATTGCCTTTCTATTTAACCGCGGAAAGTGGGGTTAGCAACAGTCAGGTAGGACTGGCCTTATCTTTCCAGACGCTAGCCTCCGTTATCAGCGCTCTGCTATATAAGCGATTGAAAGACCGGCGCTCGTTTGCAGCCTTATTTAGCCTGGCCTTCCTGGCCTTTAGTATCAACCATTTCATTATCGCACTCACTCCCAATTATTGGCTGGTCGTGATAGCCTTGCTGATTGGCGGCTTGGGCATAGGATTATTTCAACCCAATAATAGCGTCTGGCTGGCAGTTGTAACCCCACCTGCCCTGCGGGGTCGCGCCGTGGGCGGTTTGACCAGCGCCATTTTCCTGGGACAATTTTTTTCACCGATCGCCACCCAGCCTCTAATAGGACAAATAGGGATGGCCGGCATATTTGCCGTCGCGGCAGGGATTTCGTTGTTGGTGGCAGTGGTTTTTTTCGCGGCCGCGATGAGACAACGCACCAGGTCGACGCATAGTTTCAACTAAGAATCTAAGGAATGTCCGGCACAGTAACAAAATAACAGAATATATGAGTGGGTCTGTATGGCCCGCAAGAAAAATTATTCTGAATCGTTACCCGTTCCAATAACAGCTACTTTTTCTGAGCTAAAACTGTTGGCTTGGGCCGGGTCTTATGGACGATTTCCATACCGTTAGCTTTCCTGGCTGGTACCCTGTCGTTTTTTTCTCCATGTGGACACTGCCTTTGGTCCCCACTTACATCGGTTATGAGAAAGGTAAAGCCTTAAGCATACAAATAGGACAGTCAGATGATCTCGAGGTGAAGGAGCGTGTTTATCAACAGGGGTTTACCCTCTGCTATAATCTGAACATTCCCTCGGTCACACAAGATTAATCGTATGTCTATTCCCATTCTAAAGACGAAACTTTACGTCCCTCAACCCCGTCCAAACCTCGTATCGCGACCTCGCCTCCTCCAACGCCTTGAGGAGGGTTTGAGCTATAAGGTAACATTAATCTCCGCTCCCGCTGGCTTCGGAAAGACCACATTATTATGTGATTGGGTTAATCAATCGGAAAACGCTTTTGCCTGGCTCTCTTTAGATGAGGGGGACAATGACCTGTCCCATTTTTGGTCCTATGCCATCGCCGCAATTCAGTCAATATATCCTGGCATTGCCGAGTCGAGTCTCGCCAGGTTGCAGTCTTCAGGATTTTCTGGCACTGGTCAGAAAACAGAGATTGAGGATCTATTGATCGAACTAATCAATGACATTGTCAGCCAAACTATCGAGGGCAGGGCAGCAGTCGAAGATTTTTTCTTTGTTCTTGATGATTATCATCTCATTACAACTCAGGCGATTCACGATAGTTTATTGTTCTTACTCGATAATCTGCCAGTAAAAATGCACCTCATCATATCAACGAGAAGTGATCCCCCACTCCAAATTCCTCGCTTGCGAGTACGGGGACACTTGATCGAGTTGCGAGTGCTGGATTTGCTGTTCACACCTGATGAGGCGGCTGCCTTTCTAAACGTAGTAATGGGCCTGGAACTTACATCTGAAGAAATTAATCTTCTTAAGAGTCATACCGAGGGTTGGATCGCCGGGCTTCAAATGGTCGCACTTGCTTTACAATCCCCACGATCATCTGAATTCATCCTGTCGCCAACATCGACAGTCACTCAAACTGGTGAAACGCGTAATATCTCTGAATTCATCAAGTACTTTTCTGGTGAGCATCCATTTGTATTGGATTATCTTGCTGAAGAAGTTCTGAACAGTCAGACTGAGGATATTCGTAACTTTTTACTGATCACGTCAATCCTAGATTATCTGACAGGGGATTTATGCGATGCAATTTCTGGACTGAACAACAGCCAGAACATTTTAGAGCAGCTATCGCAATCCAACCTTTTCATTTTGTCTCTCGATAACCAGCAGCATTGGTATCGATACCACCATCTTTTCCGTGATTTTTTAAAGGAACGATTGATACAGACACAAATACATAATGTGAAAGTGTTACATCAAAAGGCCAGTAATTGGCATCAAGGATATGGACAATTAGAGCAAGCTATCAAACATGCTATTAAAGCGGAGGATTTTGATCGGACCGCTAGCCTGATTGAGGGGATATCAAAGACTGGTGTTGTGATAAGCGAACCTTCAGTAGTTCTTGGTTGGTTGGAGGAATTGCCCCCAGAAATCATCAAATCTAGACCAGAATTGGGACTCTCTTACGCAACAACTTTTCTAAGTCTTGGCAACCTTGAGAGTGTAGAGGCGTATCTGGTTGATGTTGAACGAGTGATCTACGAACCAATTAGGGGTATCAACGATGTTTCTCATGAGGATATTGGCATTTTTTCTGAAGTTGATGCAGCTGTGAAGTCTCATCTAGAAGAGGCTCAAATTCGGGATTATTTGGGAAAAATAGCTGCCATTCGTTCTATCGTTGCATGTTACCAGGGTGATGCTTCAGCGGCAGTTTCCCTTTCTCAGAAGGCATTGGAAGACTTAGCTGAAAACGATCTTTTCTGGCGAGGGGTAATGGCGATCAATATTGCCTTAAATATCTCTGGGATCATTGGATCAAAAGATCGGTTGCTAGATGCTTGTCAAATATTGGCGGATGCAGCCGAAGAAAGCAAAGCAAATGAAGATTACTATACAGCAATTTATGCGCTTGGAAGACTCGGTGATTTACTGAGAATCCGAGGTAAGTTGAGGGATTCTGTAAATAGCTACCAGGGTGCGATTCGCTTAGGGGGATCTAAAGGACAAACTTTTCCCTCAGTGGGTATTTCTCATGTGGGCTTAGGTGAAGTGTTGTATGAGTGGAATGAATTGGAGAATGCTGAAAGGCACTTGATAGAAGCTATCAACCTTGGTAAAAAAAGTGGGGATGTGGATGTGCTCGGGGAAGGATATATATCACTGGCGCGAGTAAAGCTGGCGGTTGGGGACTTCAATGGAGCAAAAGAAACATTGAATCAGGCTGGAAAAATTGCCCAATCTTCGAATATTGCCTGGATTGTCGGCAGAGTTAGCGCGTGCCAAACCAATTTCTGGCTTTCCCAAGGGGAATTAAAACCGGCGATCAAGTGGGGAAAGCAATCTGGTTTGAACGTAGGCGGAGATATTGGTTATCGTAGGCAAAGAGAATATTCGACGCTAGCCAGAGTGTATATTGCCCAAAATGATATCGATCAGGCATTACTCCTATTGGATTGGATATGGGGAGTGGTAGAAACAAATGGGATGACTGGACATAAGATAGAGATTTTAGCCCTCCAGGCGCTTGCCTATCAAGCAAAAGGGAATACGTCTCAGGCTGTAAATGTACTTGAACACGCTTTGTCCCTGGCCGAGACGGAGGGATATTTCCGTGTGTTCGTAGATGAGGGCGAACCAATGGCACAATTACTGCGCAAAGCCGTATCCCCCGATGTTTCTTTAGACTATGTAGGTAAATTGCTCGGCGCGATGAGACAAGAACAACCAAAATTCTCACCACACCCTGAACCTGAAACAGGGATTGAGCCACTCATCGAGCCTTTAAGCCAGCGAGAGCTTCAAGTCCTCACCCTCATCGCCGGTGGCGCGTCGAACAGGGAGATTGCAGAGGAATTGGTTCTTGCATTGGGCACTGTTAAGAAACACATCAACAATATCTTTGGAAAACTCAATGTGAGCAGCCGGACCCAGGCAATTGCGCGAGCCAGAGAATTGAACCTTTTGTAATAACCCGTCTTATCGTTTCATTTCAGATCTAGCCTTAAAGAAACTTTAATAAACCCCCCCATAAACCCCCAAATACGCCTTTAGGAGGCTGACTTTTATACTTAAATCCGCTACATTTTTTGTGTAAACATTTTTAATGGTTTTAATCCAATCATGGAGGTGTAACTATGAGCAGCACTCTAGAAAAATTGAGCGTAGATGAAATCGTCGCAGCACTGATTCGGGATGCAGGTACTATCGACTTACAAGGCGATGAGGCACGCTTATTCGTCCAGACACTCCGGCGATTGACGGAGGGCCGACCCATTAATTCGCAGGAGGTCGATCGATTAGCAGATGGCGTTGGTTTGACAAGAGATCAAGCTGATTCTGTACTTAACTGGATCGCCGAACGCAACGATCAGGGTGACATTATTGGATTGGCTGGATTGTCGCTGAATGATTGGAATCAGAAGTTCAGAGTGAATGGGAAAAACTTCACAACCTGGTGTGCGTTAGACACGCTTTACCTCCCACAAGTCATTAAACAATCCGCTGAAGTGGAGTCGATGGATCCCGTTACCAACGAAACTATCCGGATTACACTCGGCCCAGATGGTGTCGAGGCTGCGCCTGAAGATGCGGTTATCTCGATCGTCGTTCCGAAGGTGGACAAGAAAGGCATCGAATCCGCCGAGCAAATCTGGTCTGCGTTCTGCAGCTATTCCCACTATTTCACTTCGGTTGAATCAGGCCAGAAGTGGTTCAAGGATAAGCATGTAGAACCCTTTTTCCTCACCATCGAGGAGGGCCACGAACTGGGCGGAAAATGGTTTGCGCAGATTATTTCTTTCGCCTAGAAGTTATAAACTGTCCGATGAAAGCGCTCAAATTGCTTAGGAAATGAATTTCTAAAGAAAACGAGAAGATAATCGACAATCTAAGCGTTCCCGCGGAGATATGCTATGTCCAAATCTACTGCAGTCCCTGAATCCGGCGTAACATTGAATGATATTAACAATATCGCAGATTTGAAATCGTTGTTCAATCAAGATATTGGTATACCTCGCCTGATCCTTTTGCTTTCCCCCACGTGACCTGTATGCGTCAAGGGCGCTCGTCGAGTGCAGATGGAAATCCTTAATAGACACCCGGGTGTTAATCTTAAGGTCTACAGCATCTGGTTCAACATGTATCCTGGAGACGATCGGTCAAAGTGGAATAATACGCTCCTTTCAGACTCGAGAGTGACTCAATTCTGGGATGAGAATAAGAGCGTCGGTCGGTGGATGGTAGATCAGAAAGTTGTTGACTACCCAAGGCAGATCTTATGGGATGCTTACCTCTTATTTGGTCCCGAGGCAGAGTGGCAAGATACCCCATCACCACTGATCAGTTGGGGCATGCCGGTCTATCATCGACGTCACAAACTTATGAATGATCTTCTTCCCCTTCTGGAGGCAGAAACTACAGCGGCTGTTACAGATATTGAGCAACCCGAGCCAGCGGTTACGGTTCCACAGGTTCATCGCGGGCCTGAGGAATTCGATCTTATCGTGATCGGCAGCGGCTCTGGGGGCCTTGCAGCAGCTATACGGGGAGCTGAACTTGGTAAGAGAGTTGCCGTCATCGAGGCCAGCACAATTGGGGGCACCTGTATTAATGTAGGTTGCATTCCATCAAAAGCATTGCTTCAAGCGGCAGAACTTTATCATGTCGCTGGTCATCACCCTTTCCGAGGGATGCCCATCACCAGTACAGGTCTGGATTGGGGGGCAGTCTTCCAACAGAAGGATGAATTGGTGGCCGAGATGCGTAAAAGCAGGTACGAAGACGTGTTGGATGCTTACCCGGAAATTACCCTTATTCGAGGTTGGGCTAAGTTGATGAGTGGGACTCGTGTGGAAGTAAAGATTGTCAAGAGCAACAATGAGCCAGAAACATTACATTACGCGCCGGATAAGATCATAATTGCCACTGGGGCGCACCCTTGGGCGCCACCTATCAAAGGTCTCGAGGGTGCGGGATACCTTGATAGCACCTCAGCTCTAGAACTGATGACGCGCCCAGCTTCGATGATTGTCGTTGGTGGAGGTTCAATTGGTTTGGAGATAGCCCAGGCATATGCGCGGTTTGGCACTAAAGTGACAGTGCTCGAAATCCAGGAGGACATCATTCCTGAGGAGGAATCGGAGATCGCTGGAGAATTAACGGATTACTTGCGCGAAGAGGGATTGATAATCGAGACCAATATCAGTATCAGGGAAGTTCGTAAGGACGAGCGTGGCTACCAGTTAGTCTCAGAGAATATGAATGTCATCCGCGAGTTCAATGCTGAAATATTGTTGATGGCTACCGGGCGAAGGGCTAATACGAGCGGAATGGGCCTTGATGAAGCGGGGGTTAATCTGGGTACAGATGGTGAAATTATCGTGGATGATTATCTCCAGACGAGCAATGCGAATGTATATGCAGCGGGAGATGTGACGGGACGAGATATGTATGTCTATATATCTGGTTATAGTGGCAAGCTGGCCGCCGAGAACGCCATTAATGGAAACTCTCGTATGTATGACACAGACATTCTCCCGCGTGTAATCTTCACTGACCCTGCAGTCGCTTCGGTCGGGATGACAGAAGAACAAGCCTATGATGAGAGGCACGAGGTCAAGGTCACCACATTACCACTCGAGTATATCTCCAGAGCCAAGGTCAATCGCGATACGCGGGGTCTCATCAAACTGGTGGCTGATAAGAGCACAGACAGGCTCCTGGGTGCACATGTGCTGGCTCCGGAAGCCGGTGAGGTCATCCAGGCTGCGGCTGTAGCAATTAAAGCCGCTATGACCATTGAAGATATCCAGGATATATTCTTCCCTTATTTGACGATGTCCGAAGGTTTTAAGCTGGCGGCCCAATCCTTCGATAAGGATCCCGCTCTGCTCTCTTGTTGTGCTGGATAACAAGTCTATAAAATTTTTTTCAAATGCATTGGTCGAATATGGTATTGGTTGACTGCGACTGATTAAGCAAAAGGATGTCATCAATGTCTACAGAAAACCTTGTGACTGACAAATCGAAATACGGCACGCTTGGCCTGGATGTAGGCTTTATCGGGCGCTGGTCGCGTTTGATCTGGGGACTGCTCATCCTGATTCCAACGGCTATCAACATTGTTCGCAACTTTTCCCCTTCGGGCGAATCGTTTCGCTTCTACGGATTAACCATATTGTATTTCACAGCCATCCTGCTGTCTTACACCGCTGTATACTGGTTCCTGGGAGAGCGTGGTATCCTGCAAAGGCTCAATCCCTGGGTCAACACTGCCATATTTGTTCTTCCTGCCATCCTTTTAGCCTGGTGGGATATTATCATCGCCCCGCTGACTGGCACCCGTCTGCCGCTGGCCTTATCGTTGGCGATGTTCATCTACATCGGCATCTCGTTCATCCTGCAGTGGCGCATTAAGTACGGTGGCTGCGAGGTAGTCTCTATCCCCATCATCTTCTTCCATAAACGATACCTCACCTACTGTATCCCACTCGTCGCCTTAGATGCGGTGGAGAAGGCCGTGGTGGACCGGACCGCTAGAAGTACAAAAGAAGAAATCTAATCAAGGAGTACCTCATGACCACACAAACCAAATCCCAGAAGGCTAAACTTAACTTGCTGTTTGATATTTACCTGGAATACAAGGAAGATACGCCGCCTGTCTCAATGGACGGCAAGGTAGGTGAATACATTGGCAGCGGTGATGGCAGAGTCGACGGCCCTCAAATCCGAGGCTCTGTTCACTGGACGCTCTTCGAGGCAGTAAACGAAGTGGCCTGCCAATCCAACTTATTCGGGATTATTACTACCGAAGATGGGGCAGAGATCAAGTTCGATTCAATGGGCATCTTTATGGTACCCGATAAGGGTAAACCACACCTTTGGACAACTACGGCCGGGGTT